>TARA_R110002096_G_scaffold108809_4_pt1 | contig 25171 bp, 18 predicted proteins | sample TARA_R110002096 | Tara Oceans TARA_R110002096 (sample SAMEA4397295) | marine metagenome | biome: Polar Biome; feature: [DCM] deep chlorophyll maximum layer (ENVO:01000326); material: water (ENVO:00002006), including particulate matter (ENVO:01000060) such as... | depth 35 m
CGCCTCGCATACCTTCAATCTGCTTGACGCGCGCCAGGCCATTTCGGTGACTGAGCGGCAGCGATATATTCTGCGGGTACGCACCATGTCACGGGCGATTTGCGAGGCTTACTTCGCCAGCCGCGAAGCGCTCGGGTTTCCAATGCTCGAAACAAAAGTCGGCCGTGAGGCACAGCGATGAGTGCGGCGGAAAGCTTCCTGGTTGAAATCGGCACGGAAGAGCTGCCGCCGAAAGCGTTGCGTTCGCTGATGGCGGCGTTCGCCGATAAGCTCGGCGAAAAACTCGTCGACGCCCGCCTGGAGCATGGCTCGATTGAGGCCTATGCCAGCCCGCGACGCCTTGCCGTCCGTGTGCATGAGCTCGCGCTGCAACAGCAGGATCGTGAGGTAGAACAGAAAGGTCCGCCGGTACGAATTGCTTTCGATGATGACGGCAATGCTACGGCCGCAGCGGAAGCGTTCGCAAAAAAATGCGGCGTCGGCATTGCGGATCTCGAGCGTCAGCAAACCGCCAAAGGCGAGTGGCTTTGTTACCGCAGCAGTGTCGCCGGCAAGACTGCGGCTGAATTATTGCCTGGCTGTATCGAAGCGGCGCTCGCCGCGCTGCCCATTCCACGTCGGATGCGCTGGGGCGCACACGAGGTCGAATTTGTGCGGCCCGTGCACTGGGTTCTGCTGTTACACGGCAAGCAGCCTGTTGATGCGAAGATAATGGGCATTGACTCAGGCAACACCACGCGAGGACATCGCTTTCACGCTGATGCACCAATCACGATCGCGTCGCCGGACGAATACCTGGAGAAGCTTGAGAAAGAAGGCTACGTGATCGCCGACTTTGCACGCCGGCGCGACATGGTACGCGAGGGCGTGGAGGCTGCGGCAGCAGCAATAGGTGGTGCGGTCGCCGATGGTGAATCGCTGTACGACGAAGTCGCCGCACTGGTCGAGTGGCCGGTGCCGGTAGTCGGTAATTTCGACCCGGAATTTCTGACTTTGCCGCGCGAGGCGATTGTCTCGACCCTGACCGGACACCAGCGTTACTTCCCGGTTGTCGATGCGTCCGGCGCATTGTTGCCAAAATTTATCACCGTGGCGAATCTTGAGAGCCGCGACCCTGATCAGGTTCGCGAAGGCAACGAACGGGTTGTTAAGCCGCGACTTGCCGATGCCGCATTTTTCTGGAACTCGGATCGGCGCGCGACATTGGCAGAGCGCCGTGATGCCTTGCGGGACGTCGTGTACCAGCAAGGCCTGGGCTCTATTTTCGACAAGAGTGAACGCGTTGCCGGCCTGGCAAAATGGATTGCGAAAGCCGCCAACACAGACCCCGATGCGGCGATACGTGCGGCTGAGATTGCAAAATGCGACCTGCTCACCGGTATGGTGGGCGAATTTCCGGAGCTGCAGGGCACGATGGGGCGCTACTATGCGGCCTCGGATGGTGAGCCCGAAGACGTGGCCACGGCTATCGGCGAACACTACCGGCCGCGCTTCGCTGGCGATGAGCTGCCGGTAACGGCTGCGGGCCAGACGCTGGCGGTCGCGGACAAGATCGATACGCTGGCCGGCATTTTTTCCATCGGCAAGAAGCCCAGCGGCAATCGTGATCCGTTCGGTTTGCGGCGCGCTGCACTGGGTATTGTGCGTATCCTCGTCGAGTGCGCCCTCGACATCGACCTGACAAAGCTCATCGACAGGGCCATCAAGGCGCAGCCACAGGGGCGCCTCGATAATAATGACGAGCTTGCCGCAGATCTGCATGCGTTTATCAGTGACCGGCTGCGCCGCTACTTTCTCGATCGCGACAACGGCCTTGCACCTGAAACGCTGGACGCCGTGATGGTTCGGCAGCCGGCATCGCTGCTCGATTTCGATCGTCGGCTCGCTGCTGTGCAGACGTTCATCCGTCTCGATCAGGCCGAGAGCCTGGCGGCAGCAAACAAGCGTATCGCGAATATCCTGCGCAAGGCCGGTAACCCGGCTGGCCTCAAGATCAAGAAAAAGCTTCTCGAGGAAGACGCCGAGAAGTCATTGTTCGGTGCGCTTGGCAGCGCGCAGGAAAAAGTACAGCCGCTGCTCGCAGCCGGTAACTACGCGGCGGTACTCAATGAGCTCGCCTCGTTACGCGATCCCGTCGACCGGTTTTTCGATGATGTCATGGTGATGGCCGATGACGAGTCGATACGCAATAATCGGCTCGCACTGCTGGGTGAGCTGCGCGGCTTGTTTCTGGACGTTGCCGATATTTCGCGACTGTCGATTGCTTAGGCATGCCAGGCGCCGCGCAAAAAGTTCGGCTCGTTATTCTCGACCGCGACGGCGTTATAAACAAGGAGTCGCGTGAGTTCGTAAAGTCGGCCGACGAATGGTTGCCACTCGACGGCAGCATTGACGCGATCGCCGCGTTGTCGAAAGGCGGGTTTCGTGTTGCTGTTGCGAGCAACCAGTCCGGGCTGGCGCGGGGCCTGTTCGACTACAGTGCGCTGTACGCCATGCACGAGAAGATGCGAGACCTCGTTGCAGCCGCGGGCGGTCGCATTGACCACATTGTCATTTGCCCGCATGGCCCCGACGATCAGTGCGACTGCCGCAAACCAAAGCCGGGCCTTTTATTACAGGTAGCCGAACACTTTAATGCCAGGCTTGAGGGCGTGGCCTTTATTGGTGACAGCGTGCGCGATCTGCAAGCCGCGGTCGCTGCAGGCGCGCGACCGATTCTGGTGCGCAGCGGCAATGGCGCGCAGGCAGCCGCCGAGCTGCCGGATGAGCTTGCCGACACGCCGGTCTACGATGACCTCGCGGCCGCCGCGGCCGCGCTGCTGGCCGAGTCGCCGCAGTGATCAGGACACTGCGTTCGGTCGCGTTTATTGTTTTCGGTTTCACGACGGGGGTTTTGTATGCGGCGGCATCCTTGCTGTTTTTCTGGGCGCCCGAAACATTTCTCTGGCGCTTCGTGGATAACTACTGCCGGCTGACGTTATGGGCTGGCGAATTTTTCTGTGGCATGAAGGTCGAGGTCGAAGGGCGGGAACACCTGCCCGACACGCCGTGTGTCATCATGATCAAGCACACAACGGCACTGGAAACTTACGGGCACGTGCCGTTCTTTCCGCGCACATCCTGGGTGCTGAAGCGCGACATACTCTTCATTCCAGTGTTCGGTTGGGCGCTTGCACTGGTGTTTCGACCGATCGCAATCAATCGCAAGGCCGGCGCCCGGGCGGTGCGACAGGTGATAGAGCAAGGCAAGGCAAAGCTTGCCGCCGGAACCTGGGTAACGATTTTTCCTGAGGGTACGCGTGTTGCGCCCGGGGAAACGCGCAAGTACGGCATCAGTGGCGCGGCGCTTGCGAAGGCGGCCGGTGTGCCAATCATTCCGATGGCGCACAATGCAGGCGATCTTTGGCGGCGGCGTGAGGTCAGCAAGCGGCCCGGCACCGTGCGCTTTTGTATCGGGCCACCGATTGATGCATGCGCGCAAGAACCGAAAGAAACGAACCGGATCGTGCAACGCTGGATCGAGGTCAAGATGGGCGAGATCAGCTTTGCCTACCAGCGCCGCAGCGGCGCCAAGGGAGCAACACAATGACCGGGTACGTTCGCATCGCCAGTATTGTCACTTTCGCGCTGTCCACAATGGCCTGCTCACCGGCATCGATACATTCGACAGAGCAGGAACAGGTTGATGCACTGGACGCGATCAGCGTTGCCGGGCTGCAGGCGCATGTCCGCTATCTCGCCGATGATGCGAATGAAGGCCGCGAAGCCGGGACGCCCGGCTACGATCGTGCGGCAGCCTATGTGGCGGAGCAATTAGAGACAATGGGCGCGCAGCCCGGTGGTTCGGATGGCTGGTTGCAACCCGTCACATTGCAGAGCTTTACGCTTGCAGAGGGCGGTGCAGCTTTTACCGTGTATCGTGGCAATGAGGGCGAGACCTTCACTTACCGCGATGATTTTTCAATGAGTGCCGATGCGATCCGTGTGGCCGCCGCTGTGCGTGCTGACGTCGTTTATGTCGGCTACGGCGTGCACGCGCCGGAGTTTGGCTATTCCGATTACGAGGGTGTCGATGTCGACGGCAAGATCGTCGCCGTGTTTCCCGGTGCGCCCGATTCGATCGAGGGTGCTGAAGGCGCATACTATGCATCGTCAACGACCAAGTCGTTGGAAGCGGTTGCTCGCGGTGCCGTTGGCTCGATTACGTTGCGTTCGCACAAGGCTGAAGAGCGCAAAAAGTGGGAGGATATAAAGCCGCGATTTGGCTCCCGTCCGCGATTGACCTGGACCAGTCGCGATGGTCGGGCGGCGCGCTACTATCCGGAGCTTCGCGGTAATGCTTACCTGAGTATCGATGCCGCGACGCGGCTGTTCCAGGGGGCGCCGCTGAGCTTCGAAGAGGCGCATGCGGCGATGCTGGCAAACGAAGTCCGTTCCGTACCGCTTGGCGTATCGGTTTCGCTGTCGACCCGGTCCGAGCACTCGACGGTTGTTAGTGCCAATGTTATCGGTGTGGTTCGGGGCACGGACCCGACGCTCGCCGACGAGTTTGTTGTGTACAGCGCGCATCTTGACCATCTTGGTATTCGCGACACCGGCGACGACGCTGGGGCGGACAAGGACCGTACGCACAACGGCTTGTATGACAATGCGATGGGGGTGGCACTGATGCTGGAAACTGCCCGCGCCATGGCGGCAGCACCGCCGAAGCGCTCTGTGTTGTTCGTCGCGCTGACCGCCGAAGAGTCGGGCTTGCTCGGCTCGGACTATTTCGTCAACAACCCGACCGTGCCGCTCGAATCGCTGGTTGCGAACATAAATCTGGACATGCCGCTATTCCTGTACCCGCTTGCCGACCTTGTCGCTTTTGGCGCCGAACATTCATCGCTGCGCAGAATAGCGGAAGCGGGAGCGGCTGCAGAGGGGTTTGTCCTTGCGCCGGACCCGATACCGAAGGAGCGACTGTTTGTGCGCAGCGATCAGTACTCGTTTGTCAAAAAAGGCATACCCGCGATTTATCTCGTGACCGGGTTTAACTCGACGGACGCGGAAATTGATGGCGAAGCGCTGTTCCGGGATCACGTCGAGAATCATTATCACGAGCCGAGCGATGACATGACGCGGCCGGTCGACTGGGATTCCGCGCTGCGGTTCGCCCGCGCAAATGCGCGCATGGGGCAGGCTATTGCCAATGAGGCCGAACGGCCGACGTGGAACGAGGGTGACTTTTTCGGTCAGCGATTTGCCGGACAATAAATAAGGGGTCAGATTTATTTATGAATAAAATAAATCTGACCCCATTGATTTCTTGATTACCAGATCTTCACGCGCTCTTCTGGCGGCAGGTACAGGTCATCGTCTTCGCTGACATCAAATGCCTCGTAAAACTCGGGCACATTGCGGACAGCACCGTTCGTTCGATACATGCTTGGCGAGTGCGGGTCGGTACCGATCAGAAGGCGCAGGGATTCGTCCCGGTATATGTTGCGCCACACCTGCGCATAACCGAGAAATACGCGTTGAATCCCGGTAAAACCGTCGATCACCGGCGGCTCTTCGCCGTTTAACGACATCTTGTAGGCAAGCAGGCCGATACTGATGCCGCCGAGATCGCCGATGTTTTCTCCAAGCGTGAACTCACCGTTAACGCTCAGGTCATCAAACGGCTTGAAGCTGTTGTATTGCTCGATCAGTTTCGCAGTCCGGTTTTCAAATTCCGCGCGGTCTTCGTCTGTCCACCAGTTGCGCATGACGCCGTTGCCATCGAAAGTACTGCCGGTGTCATCGAAGCCGTGGCCAATCTCATGCCCGATGACGGCGCCGATTGCACCGTAATTCACCGCATCATCGGCTTCTAGATCGAAAAACGGTGGCTGCAGTATGGCCGCCGGAAACACGATTTCGTTCAGCGGCGGCATGTAATAGGCGTTGACGGTTTGCGGGGTGATGCCCCACTCGCTGCGATCGACCGGTCCGCCCTGGCGATCCAGCACTCGCTGGTATTCGGCCAGCGCGGCCCGTTCCGAGTTGCCGTAAAAATCGTCGGCCTCGATGGTCAGGGCGGAGTAGTCTCGCCACTCATCCGGGTAACCAATCTTGGGCGTGAATTTCGACAGCTTGTCGAGTGCCTCGCGCTTGGTTTCCTCTGACATCCAATCAAGCTCTTTGATGCTCTTTTCGTAGGCATTGATCAGGTTACCAACCAGCGTCAGCATGCGCGCTTTAGCCTCGGGCGGAAAATGATTCTTGACGTAGACTTTGCCGACCACTTCTCCCAGGCCGGCGTTTACGACATTGACACCGCGGCGCCACATGGCGCGCTGTTCTTCGACGCCGGATAGTGTGCGACTGTAGAACTCAAAATTCTGCTGATCGAGCGCAGCGGTCAGCCGGCTGGCGGTATTGTTCAGCGCGGTCCAGTCGAGGTAGGTCTTCCAGGTATCCAGATCCGTATCGACGATAATATCGTCGAGCGCGCGCAGGTAATCAGTCATGAACAGGACCACCGAGCCAACGTCTTCCAGGTTGGCTTCTGCGAGATAGCCATCCCAGTTGAAGTTCGGCATCACGCTCGGCAGCTCATCGGTTGATACCTTGTTGTAGTTAACCGACCAATTGCGTGAATCTTCCTTGCTCATGTTCTGTTCGGCCAGTCGCGTTTCCAGGGCCATGATGGTCTGCGCGGCTTCGGCACCATTGTCGAATCCGGCGAGGTCGTACATTTTTTCGATGTGGGCAACGTATTGCTCACGCAGCATCTGCGATTTTTCGTCGTCTTTGAGGTAGTACTCGCGATCCGGCAGGCCAAGCCCGCTTTGTGCAAAATAGATCATGTACTCGTTGGGGTTCTTGAAGTCGGCAACCTGGCCAAACCCGAACGGCGCATCGAGGTTGCGGCGCACGGTTTCTGCAAAATACACCGCAAGATCGTCATAACCCGAGATTGCCGCTATACGGTCGAGCTCCGGTTGCAGCGGCGTGATGCCGAGCGCGTCGCGCGTTTCCATATCCATAAACGAGCGGTACAAGTCACCGACTTTTTGTTCGTCGGTGCCCTTCGCGAAGTCCCCATTTGCGGATTCTTCGACGATGGCTTTCACTTTCTCCTGGGACTCGTCTCGCAGAATGTCAAACGTGCCGTAGCGAGATCGGTCGGCCGGCATTTCGGTCTCTGCGGTCCACTTGCCATTAACGTAGGCAAAAAAGTCGTCGCCCGGTCGGACCGTTGTGTTCATGCCCTCAATATCGATACCGGAGCGCAGCTCCGCGGGTGCTTCCGCGACCTGTTCGGTCGTGTCCTCGTCGGCTTGCTGGCCGCACGCGGCGAGCAACAACAGCGCGCTGGCGCCGATGATGATTTTATTCACTGCATATCCCCTTAAGCGTCGTGATTTTGTCCGGCGCGGCGGCGCCTGCACCGGTATCTCTCTTCGATGCGCTGCGACCCCATTTGGTTGCAAAAACTTGCACACGGCCGCGCACCCGGAAACTCATAACATCGGGAAATGTGTCTATAAAATTGCCAAAATGTTTCGAAAAGCGCTAAACGTCGAGGTTTTCGACCGTAAGTGCATTTTTTTCGATAAATTCGCGGCGCGGCTCTACCTGGTCGCCCATCAGCGTTGTAAAGATTTCGTCAGCCTTGACGGCATCTTCGATCTTCACCTGCATCAGCCGGCGGGTTTCCGGATTGACGGTCGTGTCCCAGAGCTGGTCCGGGTTCATCTCACCCAGGCCTTTGTAGCGCTGAATCGACTGGCCGCGACGCGCCTCACTCATGAGCCATTCCACGGCTGCCGCGAAACTGGGTGCCGGCGCCTCTCGCTCGCCGCGCCGCACCAGCGAATCTTCGGACAACAGGTCATTGATTTTTTCCGACACCGCCATGATGTGCCGGTATTCGTTGGTACCAAAAAACTCCCGCGGTATGTGTCGCGTTGCGCCAATACCATGTTGCACGCGCGTGATCGCGATTCGCACGCCTTCACCGTCTTCGTTGCCGCGATCAAAGCTCGCCGTGTAACTGCCGGTGTTGTTGTCATCGGCGCGATCCCCGGTGGCTTTTGGCAGTACGGCCGAAAGACTTTGTGTCCATGCGTCGAGTGCATCGAGGTTTTCGATATCGTCTTCGCTCAATGTTGGCAACCGGCTGATTGCGCGCAATACGATTTCGTCGTAGCGCTGTGACAGCCGCGCGATAATGCTTTCAACTGCGAAGAACTCTTTCGCGAGCGACTCCAGTGCCATACCGGAGAGCGGCGGCGCCTCGCGGTTGACATGCAGAGCGGCGTTATCCATCGCTGCGTTTAACAGGTAGCTGTTGAGCTCGGCGTCATCCTTGACGTACACCTCCTGTTTGCCGCGCTTGATTTTGTACAGTGGCGGTTGTGCGATGTAGATGTGGCCGCGCTCGATAAGCTCATGCATTTGCCGATAGAAAAAGGTCAGCAACAAGGTTCGTATGTGCGAGCCGTCCACGTCGGCGTCGGTCATGATGATGATGCGGTGATAGCGCAGCTTGTCCGGATCGAAATCATCGCGGCCGATACCACAGCCCAGCGCCGTAATCAGCGTGCCAACTTCGGCAGACTGTAACATTTTGTCGAAGCGCGCTTTTTCCACATTGAGAATTTTTCCCTTCAGCGGGAGTATCGCTTGCGTGCGCCGGTCCCGGCCCTGCTTGGCTGAGCCACCGGCGGAGTCACCCTCGACGAGGAACAACTCGGACAGCGCCGGGTCTTTTTCCTGGCAATCGGCGAGCTTGCCGGGTAAACCGGCGATGTCCAGCGCGCCCTTGCGACGCGTCATTTCACGCGCTTTGCGGGCCGCCTCCCTGGCGCGCGTTGCATCGATGATTTTTGTTGCTATGGCCTTTGCTTCTGTCGGGTGCTCGAGCAGAAACTCCTCTACGCGGCCGGCCATTGCCTGCTCGACAATGCCCTTGATCTCGGAGGAAACCAGCTTGTCTTTGGTCTGCGATGAAAACTTCGGGTCCGGAACCTTGACCGACAACACGGCTGTCAAGCCTTCGCGCGCATCGTCTCCGCTTGGTGTGAACTTGTCTTTCTTGGTCGTCAGCTCTTTTTCGATGTAGCCATTCAGCGTACGTGTCAATGCGGTGCGAAAACCGGCGAGGTGGGTACCACCGTCGCGCTGTGGAATATTGTTCGTGTAACAGAACATGTTTTCCTGGTAGCCATCATTCCACTGCAGCGCCGCCTCGACGACGACATCGTCCCGCGTCGCGGAAAAATGAATCACCGACGGATGTATCGTGCTTTTGTTTTTATTCAGGTGATCGACAAACGCCTTGATGCCGCCCTCGTACTGAAATACATCTTCGTTCTCGTCGCGCTCATCGATCAGGTGGATTCGAACACCGGAATTAAGAAACGACAATTCGCGTAAGCGGCGTGCGAGCACATCGTAATGAAACTCAATATTCGAGAACGTGCCCGCGCTGGGTTTGAAGCGCAGTGTCGTTCCGGTGCGCTCGGTATCGCCGACGACCGCCAGCGGCGCCGTGGGCTCACCGTGAACATACTCCTGCTGATGGACCTTGCCGTCGCGTCGCACCGTCAGGACCAACTGCTCCGACAACGCATTAACCACCGAGACACCGACACCGTGCAGGCCGCCACTGACCTTGTAGGAATTGTCATCGAACTTACCGCCGGCGTGCAGCACCGTCATAATGACTTCCGCCGCCGAACGGCCCTCTTCCGGGTGCATGTCGACCGGGATGCCGCGGCCATCGTCGCTGACGGTCACGGACTCATCCGCATGAATGGTCACAGTGATGGTGTCGCAATGGCCCGCCAGGGCCTCATCAATGGAATTGTCGACGACCTCGAAAACCATGTGGTGCAGGCCGGTGCCATCGTCCGTGTCGCCGATATACATTCCGGGCCGTTTTCGAACAGCCTCAAGGCCCTTTAACACCTTGATATTACTGGAAGTATACTCTGTTGGGTCGGTCATTCAGAATCCTCAAAAACCAAGCGAACCATTGTATCAAAATGGCGCATGAAAGGGCGTTTTAAAGATCTGTTTCTGCTGCTGTTTTCTGCTTTGCCACGACGGTTTTTGACCGGGCCGGAAAGTTAGCCGTCTGCCGCGGAAACAGCGCCCTGTTCCACGTGGAACACCGTCGGCGTCTCCGAAAACACCAGGCTGGCCGGATCCAGCGCGGTTGCCACTACCTGGCAGCCCAGTGACGACACGGCCGCCATCAGGCGTGCTATGGAATCCCGGTCCAGCTCTGCCGCCGGATCATCCAGCAACAGTAGCAGCGGCCGCTCCAATGCCGCCTGGGCGGTTTCCGTGGCCGCCAGGATCATCGCACTAGCGAGGAGCTTTTGTTGTCCCCGCGACACCAGCTTTCTCGCTTGCCGCTCGTCGTAGCTCACTTTGATGTCCGCGCGGTGCGGACCGGCCTGTGTCGAACCCAGCTGCCGATCCCGCTCAAGACCCGCCTCCAGGGCTTCGGCCAGGTCCCGGTCGGCACTCCAACCTGGTCGGTATTCAAAATTCAGTTCGGTTTCCAGCAGGCCGGCACCGAACTCAACCAGGCTCTCCATCGTCAGGTCAAGCACCACACGCCTCGAGCGATCGAGCTGAGCCGCGAGATCCAGGAATTCCGCATTCCAGCTTTTGATATTCGCTGGCGACGCGCCCGCCTTCAATGCTGCATTGCGCTGTTTCAGGGCGCGGCGAAAGCGTCGCCAAATCCCCAGATGTTCGTGTTCCACGTGGAACGCTATCCAGTCCAGAAAGCGTCGGCGTAACTCCGGGCCACCACCAATCAGGTTATGTACCTCCGGATCGATGACCTGCAACGGCAACGCTTCCGCCAGCGCGGCCGCACCACTCGCCGCCTCACCGCCAACCCGAACCTCGAGCCCGTCACGACTGTTACGAACCCCGACTGTGGTCGCGCCAATCGACTGGTCAAGCTCCCCAAACAGCACGAACTCCTTTTGCCCGTGCCGCACCAGGTTTGCCGTCGATGCGCCCCGGAACGACTTTCCACGCCCCAGATACGCCAACGCCTCCAGAAGACTCGTCTTCCCGGAGGCGTTAGCACCGTGAATCAAATTAAACCGCGGCCCGAACTTCAGCTCCGCATTCTCCAGGCAACGAAAATCGGTGGCCCGAAAAAGGCGAATCATCAATCGCCGCTCTGGCTTACAGGCGCATAGGCATGACGACGAAGGTGCAATCCTCATTGCCCGGCTGGCGAATCAGACAGCTCGAATTGCTATCCTGAACAGACAGCGTTACCTCGTCACTCTCTACCGCGCCCAGCGCATCCAGCAGGTAGTTCACGTTGAAGCCGATCTCGATGTCCTCACCCGTGTATTCCACGCTGAGTTCTTCTTCCGCTTCTTCCTGCTCCGGATTGTGCGCCTGCAGTACTACACCACTGTCACGAATCACCAGGCGTATGCCGCGATACTTCTCATTCGACAGGATCGCGGTGCGCTGCAGTGCATTTCTGAATTCTGTTCTGTCCGCCTTCAGTTCATTTGACGACTCTTTCGGAATCACTCGATCGTATTCCGGGAATCGACCGTCGATCAGTTTCGACGTAAAGCGTATCCCGTCCAGCTGAATCCGGACGTGATTTGCGCCCAGCTCTATATTCAGCTCACCTTCCCCGTCCATCAGCCGCTGCAATTCGAGCACCCCTTTTCTCGGCACAATGACCTGCTGCTCGCTCATATCCTTCGCCCCGAGCTCCGCCTGGCACAAGGCCAGCCGGTGACCGTCCGTCGCAACCGCCCGCAAATGCGTCGCTGTCGTTTCGAGCAACATCCCATTCAGGTAATACCGCACGTCCTGCTGCGCCATTGAAAAATGCGTCTTCTCAATTAGCCGCCCCAGGGACTCCTGGCTCACCGTTATTGTCTGGCCAGCCTTGATATCCTCGACCACCGGGAATTCCGCCGCTGGCAACGTCACCAGGTTGAACTTGCTTCGACCCGCACGCACGCTCAGCTTCTCACCACTCAAGCTGACATTGATCTCCGACCCTTCTGGTAACGCCCTGCAGATATCGAGCAATTTGCGGCCGGACACCGTGATCTCTCCGTCAGACTCTGCCTCCACTTCCGTCTGCGCGACCAGCTCGACCTCCAGATCGGTCGCGGTTACCGCAAGCTGACCATCCTTCGTAATCAACAATACGTTCGACAATATCGGCATCGTCTGGCGTCTCTCGACAACACCGATAACGGCCTGTAGGGGCTTTAACAGCGCTTCCCGGGCTGCGGTAAACTTCATAGCTTCCACCTGTTAATAAATATTGGATATAGATAATTTATTGTTATTATTAAGCAAGCGAATGCCTGTGGATAAAATTACTAACTACAGTCAAATCAATCACTTAACTAACATATTTCACGCTAACAAAGCTGCGATGACACGATCATCCCCTGTGCACGAGCTGTGGATAAAAATACGCTGAGAACTTATCCACGTGTTATCCACACTATCCTGTCAAAGTTCTCAACAAATTCAAATAATCGTCATCGACGCGCTTCTCGGTCTCCCGAAGCGCCTCGATCCGCCGGCAGCCGTGCAACACCGTCGTATGGTCTCGCCCACCAAACGCGTCGCCAATCTCCGGCAGACTGTGGTTGGTCAATTCCTTGGCCAATGCCATGCCGAATTGTCTCGGTCTGGCAATCGAGCGACTGCGCTTTTTCGACAACAGGTCACCGACGCGAATCTTAAAGTACTCCGCGACCGTTTTCTGGATGTTTTCGATTGATACCAACCGATCCTGGAGCGCCAGCAGGTCCCGCAACGCCTCTTTGGCGAAATCCAGATCGATCGGCCGTCCGGTAAAGCGATACGTCGCTATCACCCGCCGCAACGCACCTTCCAGTTCACGAACATTGGAACGAATGCGTTTTGCAATGAAAAAGGCAACTTCCTCCGGCAGCTCTACCCCGTCGGCCGCCGCCTTGCTCATCAGGATCGCCACCGAGGTTTCGAGTTCCGGGGGCTCTATCGCCACTGTGAGGCCCCAGCCGAAACGCGATTTCAGTCGCTCCTCCAGCCCGGAGACTTCCTTCGGATACCGGTCGCAAGTCAGAATGATTTGCCGTTGCCCCTCGAGCAATGCGTTAAACGTGTGAAAAAACTCTTCCTGTGAGCGCTCCTTGCCCGCGAAAAACTGAATGTCATCGATTAACAACGCATCCAGTGAACGATACGAGCGCTTGAACTCGGCGATCGTATTGTGTTGCAGCCCCTTGACCATGTCGCCGACAAAGCGCTCCGAGTGGATATAGGTCACCCGGGCGTCCGGCTTTGCCTTGATAATGGCGTTTCCCACGGCGTGCATCAGGTGTGTCTTGCCCAGTCCGACGCCGCCATAAATAAACAATGGGTTGTAGGAAAGGCCCGGGTTTTCGCCCACCTGTGACGCGGCCGCGCGGGCAAGCTGGTTGCTCTTGCCCTCAACAAAGCTTTCAAACGTAAATGCAGGGTTCAACCGCGATGCGATCGGTGACTGGCTCGGGGCTTTGATCTCAGTGGCCCGGGGGCGCTCAGCCCGGGCAGTAACGGCGCCGGCGACCGGTTTGCGCGAACCGACCTCAATCTGTAGCTCCGTGCCGCTGCCGTGTTCGGCGACCAGATCAAGGATTCGCTCCAGGTGATGTTCCCGCAACCAGTCCACGACGAATCGATTTGGCGCCAGCAGCTGCAGCGAGCTGCCATCATCGACGGCCTGTAGCGGCCGGATCCACGTATTGAACTGTTGCTCGGGAAGCTCCGCCTGTAAAACGCGGAGGCATTGATTCCAAAGCGTTGATTCAGCGGCCAAGCCATTCCCCAAAAAAAGACTCGAACGGCCCGGGCCGGACCGTCCAAATAGACAATAGAACGACCGCGCAGTCTATACTGAAATTCCAAGGTTTACATCCGTCTATTGACAGTGTCTGGGCATCTGAGTACCCTTGCCGGCCTTCTGAAAAACCGGCCAATTTCCGCCGGTGAATGGTCCAGGTAAAAGTAATGAAACGCACTTATCAGCCCAGCAAAATCAAGCGCGCGCGCACCCACGGTTTCCGTGCCCGCATGGCGACTAAAGCCGGGCGCCTCGTCCTGAAACGCCGCCGCGCAAAAGGCCGCGCGCAGCTGACGCCGTAGTATCAACGCGGCCGTCACGACGACGAACCCGACAACAGGATTGACGAGCAGCAGAGGTTTCCGGTTTCAAAAAGCAAACCGTTTACTCGATGCCGCCGCTTTCGGGCGCGTGTTCAAAAAAGCGACACGCAGCAGGGATAAGCTATTTACCGTGCTGGCCCGGGAGAACAACAGCGAAACGGCGCGGCTCGGCCTCGCCATTTCAAAAAAACACTGTCGTAAGGCAACGGCCAGAAATCGCATAAAAAGAGTCATTCGCGAGTCGTTTCGACAGCAACAGCAGGCGCTTGTCGGTTTCGACGTTGTTGTCATTAACCAGCCGGCGGCGGCGATGGCGAAAAACGACACGATGACGGAAAGCCTGCAACGACATTGGCGCCGTTGTATCGAGCAAGGCAAGAAGGACAACTCAGGGTTTTAGGGAATGGACAATCAAAGACTAATGATCTGGGGCCTGTTTGCGTTCCTGGCGTGGATTACTTACCAGACCTGGGTCAATGATTTTGCGCCGCAGCCGGTAGCCGCGACTAACACGCAGACCGAACAAAGCCTGGCACCGGCCGAGAACGCTGAGTTGCCGACGCTGGGTGCGCCGAGCAGCGACGAGCTCGATGCGCCGGCGCCGATAGAAGACGTTGACGACAGTGCGCCCGCTCTTGCCGAAGCGCAGTCATCGGCAGAAACAATTCGTGTCAGTACCGATGTTTTCACGCTTGAAATCAGCACTCAGGGCGGAACCATCCAGTCGGCCACGCTGAAGAAATACCCGGTAGCGAAAGACCGACCGGAAGACCTGGTGCAATTGCTTGGCATCGAGCCGTCCAACTTTGGCCGCATACAGATCGGTTTGCGAATCGTCGGAGAGGGCGCCGAGCCCAATCACCTGGCCACGTTTTCCAGCGCCAGTAACAGCTACGCGTTAAACACTGCTGACGAACTCGTTGTGCCGTTGACCTGGACTGGCCCGGACGGCACCACAGTAGAAAAACGCTATACGTTCAGGCGCGGCAGTTATGTCATTGGTGTTGAGCAAATTGTGCGTAACGGCAGTGAGGGCCTGTGGCGCGGCGTCGACTACGCACAGATTCAACGCATTTCGAGAGAGCAGGAACGATCGATGTTTGATGTCGACTCCTACTCTTTTGCCGGACCGATTGTGTACGACGGCGAAAAGTCGAAAAAGCTGCCGCACGACGACCTTCTTGAAGACGGCAATTATTCCTTCAAGTCACAAAACGGCTGGCTTGGCGCAATCGAGCACCACTTTGTCAGCGCTATTGTTCCGCAGCAGGGCGACGAGCGCTCGTATAACGTTTCACTGCGCGGTGACAGATCAACCACCAGCGTCATCGGCAAAGCCGAAAGTATCGCGCCGGGTTCCGAGAAAACATTCACCACCACGCTGTTTGTGGGCCCGAAACTGCAAGCGCAGCTCGAAGAAATCCATGAAGAGTTAACGCTGACCGTCGACTACGGCTGGTTAACCATCATTTCTCATCCGCTGTTCCTGCTCCTGAGCTTCGTTTACAAGTTCGTGCACAACTGGGGCGTCGCGATCATTGTTGTGACCTTCCTGATCAAGCTCGTGTTCTACAAGCTGACAGAGTCCAGCGGCCGTTCGATGGCGAAAATGCGCAACCTGCAACCACGCATGAAAGCGCTGCAGGACAGATACAAGGACGACAAGCAGGCGCTGAGCCAGGCGATGATGGATTTGTACAAGCGCGAAAAGGTCAATCCTGCCGCCGGTTGCCTGCCCATCCTGATCCAGATGCCGTTCTTCCTGGCGTTTTACTGGGTGCTGCTCGAGAGCGTTGAGATGCGTCAGGCACCGTTCGCACTGTGGATTACCGACCTGTCCACCAAGGACCCGTACTTTATCCTGCCGCTCATCATGGGCGCGGCGATGTTCATGCAGCAAAAGCTGAATCCGGCGCCCACCGATCCGGTGCAGGCGAAAGTGATGCAGATCATGCCGATCATGTTCACGGCCTTCTTTGCCTTTTTCCCGTCAGGACTCGTGCTCTACTGGGTAACCAACACACTGCTGTCGATCGCGCAACAATGGAAGATCAACAAGGTCGTTGAGCAGGAAGCCAAAGCGCAAAAGCAACGCTAGGCAGGCGTCCGCGTAAGGCGCTGGCGCGCGACCGCCCACCTGTGGTCTGATGAGTCATGGCGAACCTGGCCGACACCATCGTTGCTGCAGCCACGCCACCGGGCACCGGCGGCGTTGGCATCGTGCGCGTATCCGGCGAACGGGTCGAGACCATTGCGCGCCGTGTGCTGGGCAGTCTCCCCGAGCCTCGCGACGCAAGCTACAAAACCTTCCGTAACAGCAACGGCGAGAAACTCGATACGGGCCTGGCGTTGTACTTTCCGGCACCCGCATCCTTCACCGGCGAGTCCGTCCTCGAATTACACGGGCACGGCGGGCCGCTCGTCATATCGCAGCTTTTAGAGGCTATCGTCGCGATGGGCGCACGGCGGGCCGACCCTGGCGAGTTTTCGCAGCGCGCCTTCCTGAATAACAAGCTCGACCTTGTGCAGGCGGAAGCCATTGTCGATTTGATCAACGCAGGGACATCGCAAGCTGCACGTGCGGCGCTGCGATCCCTGAGCGGCGTGTTTTCAACTTCGATCAGCGCGCTGTCCGAACAACTCATTCAATTGCGCCTGCATGTCGAGGCGGCCATCGATTTTCCCGAGGAAGAAATCGACTTCCTGTCCGATGATTTGTTGCAACGACGGCTGGTCGAATGCGGCGACGCGTTCGCGCGCCTGCAAGCGGAGGTCCGGCAAGGGCGCGTCCTTCGCGATGGTTTCCAGGTCGTTATCGTTGGCAAGCCCAATGCCGGCAAATCGAGCCTGCTGAATCGTCTCAGTGGCCAGGACGCCGCCATCGTCACCGAAGTTGCCGGAACCACCCGGGATATCCTGCGCGAACAAATCGATATCGACGGGCTGGCCGTTGAGCTCGTGGACACGGCCGGCCTCAGGGAGAACCCGGACCGGGTCGAAAAAGAAGGCATACGCCGGGCGCGCGAGGCACTGCGCATGGCGGATGCGGTGTTGTGGATACAGGATGCAACCGAAAGCGAGCACGGCGCGATCGACGAGCCGCTGAGAGACGGCGTCGCGATTACCGTCGTTCGCAACAAAATCGACCTTGATGGCGCCATAATCGACGACGATGCCGTCAACATATCGGCAAAGACCGGCGCCGGGCTCGACGCACTGCGGCAGCGTATCCGCGACCTGGCCGGTTACGAAAACCTGGGCGAAGGCGCGTTTACCGCGAGAAAGCGGCACTTGCATGCGCTGGAGCGTGCCGCGATGCACTTTGCCACCGGCACAACAGCGCTGGAGGAGGCGCGCGCCGGCGAATTGCTGGCCGAAGAGCTGCGGCTTGCCCAGCATGCGCTTGGCGAAATCACCGGGGAATTCACGTCAGACGACCTGCTCGGGCGGATCTTTTCCGAGTTTTGTATTGGCAAATAGGCCGGTCGCTCGGCCGTTACAAGCCAAATTCTTGATCCAGCTCACATTTCCTTATGTAAAGACGCAATACACTGCGGGCATTGGAGCACGGGATACCACGAGCGAATGAACACTGAACTGAACATCGAATCCGGCGATACCGTACGGATCTTAAGGCCCCCACCGCGGGTTTACACCAATCCGCTGGGACGCAATATCTGGATGGGCGAAGTCGAGCCACTGGAACTGGCGCTGGATAATCCGCCGAACACCGATCCGTATAACACGATCGAAGTCGGCGACCATCCATCGTTCCCGACGCAGGGCAGACGACAGCACTAGTCAGCGTCCAGGCGCGTCAGGGATGAAACCGTGGCTCTGAAATCGACAGCTCGGTCACCGGGCCGTACTGAGCCACGTCATCACGAATGCGTTCCGCGTCGCCAAGAATAACGAACACCAGCGAGTCGGCTGACGGATACACCGCGTCGATCACTGCAGCGACCGATTCGGGCGTGGCCGCCGACAGCGCCGCGCCGTAATCATTGATATACGACTCGTCGAGTCCCCAGGACTCGAGCAATGCAAATGTCGTCGCCAGTTGCGATGCCGTTTCGAGGCGCGGCGGAAACTGTCCCATCACATAATTGCGCGCCGACTCAAGCATTGCAGCATCGAGGCCGTTGTCGCGTAACTGGCCAAGCACACTGACAGCCAGATCGAGTGCCGCCACGGTTGTGCTGGTTTCAGTGAACGACGAAATAAACACGGCGCCGGGCTGCGTGTATCGCGTTAGCCGGGATCGAGCGCCGTAACTCAAGCCGGACTTGGTGCGCAACTCGGTCATCAGCATCGAAGTAAAACGTCCACCGAACACGGTATTGGCCAGGTCCAGTTCAGCACGCCCGGAATAGTCCCGGTTGACCGCCACATTGCCGATATAAAAATACGTTTGCGTCGCGCCGGGTTTATCCACGAGCAGCACGCGTCGCTGCTGTGCCGGTTGCGGCGCGGCGACTTGCGGCAACTCGCCACTTGCCGCCGGCCATTCGCCAAATGCTGCAATCAGCGACTCGCGCATGGTCGCCGTATCGAAATCGCCGGAAACCGCAACGATCAGCCGGTCGCCACCCATCATGTCCGCATAGTAGGCGCGCAGGTCACCGTACGTCAGGTTGGCGAGCGAGGATTCGCTGCCCTCAACGGGATTGCCGTACGGGTGTTCACCGAACAGGAATGCGTTTGCATAGGCCGGCATTAATTCGCCGGGGTCCGATCCTTTTGCGGCCTTGAGCAAATTGATCCAGCGATCGCGGAGCTTATCGAACTCGTTTCTCAGAAGCGCCGGCCGTTGCAACATGTCGCTGACCAGTTCAATCATCAGGTCCGCATCTTTCGACATGAATTCGGCGGACACTGTTATCGCCTCGAGGTCCGCCGCTGCAGATAATTCCCCGCCAACTGACGCAATTGCTTCGGCGAACTCGGCTGAGCTGCGCTCGCCCGCGCCCTTTTCCAGCAGGCCGGCAAGCAACGCAGTGAGACCGGACTTGTCGGCTGGATCCGCCGCCGCGCCGCCACGCACAATCGCCTGCAAGCCGATCAATGGGACATCGTGTTTTTCATTGAGAATCAGCACCGTGCCGTTCTCGAGGACAAGGCGCCGCGCATCCGGCAGCGTGACGCCGTCGGCGTCAGCGGCGATCGCAGCGAACAGTAACAGCAGCGCCAGCAGAAGCTTCATTCTGCATCCTCCGCGGCAGGCGAGCGCAACACACCGACGGTCATGCGCCTGCGATCAAAAATATCGGCCGCGACCGACTGAATCTGCTCCTTCGTAACGGTCGCAAGCTGGTCCGGCAGCGAAAACGCCAGCTGGTAATCACCAAAAAACACTTCGGCCCGACCGAGGGTCTCCGCTTTGCCATCAATCGTCGACAGGCTGCGCCAGTAATCTGCGATCATGATGTTGCGGGCTTTGTCGAGCTCGGCATCGCTTATACCTTCGGCAATCACGCGCTCAAGCTCTTCGTGCAGTCGCGCCTCGACAGCGTCGATGTCCGCACCGGGCGGCAGCGTGAGATAAAAATACGCAAGCCCCGGGTCCAGCCCCTCCATCTGGAACGCCCCGACCGAGAGGGCGATTTGTTCCTGTTCGACGAATTGCTGGTGCAGGCGGGACGAACCGCCGCCGGTCAGTATATTCAGAAGGATACTCAGTGGCAGAGTCCGCGGGTCAGTGGCATCGCCTGCCTGAAAGCTGACGTGCAGCAATGGCGTCTGTGCATCAATCTCAATCAGCAGGCGTCGTTCGCCAAGTTGCTCGGGCTCCACTGTGCGAACTTCCTGCGGCGGCTCCTGCATGGCAATCGGGCCAAAGTACTTTTTCGCGAGTTGGAAAACTTCCTCTGCTGCAACGTCGCCAGTGAATACCATGGTCAGGTTGTTCGGCGCATAGTAGGTTCTGAAATACGTCTCGAGGTCTTCCTGCGTCCAGTTTTCGATATCGGACGACCAGCCGATGACCGGAAACTGGTAGGGATGCGCAATAAACGCCGTCGCATTCATTTCGAGATACAGCCTGCCAAAGTTATCGTTGTCGTATCTCGAGCGTCGTTCGGAATAAACAACGCCGCGTTCGGACTCTACGACTGCCGGATCAATCGCAAGGTTTTTCAGGCGGTCGCCTTCCAGTTCGAAAATGGTTTCAAGCGCCGAGCGCGGAAACCAGTCCTGGTAAACGGTCAGGTCCTTGGAGGTATAGGCATTGTTGGCGCCGCCGGCGGCCTCCATGGTTTCGTCGAATTCGCCCTGCGCGCGCTTCTCCGTACCGTTGAACATCATGTGCTCAAAGAAGTGCGACAGGCCGGTGATGCCCGGGTACTCGTTGCGGCCACCGGCCCGCACGTAGTTGTACATTACGACGTTAGGAATATCGTGATCGGGCCAGACGACAATGCGCAATCCATTCTTAAGCGTGTGCGCACGAATTTCTTCCGGCACGCCGTCCATGTCCGGTTGTTCGTAAACCGGTGCCGGCAGAATGGGTTCAATGATTTTTGGAAACTCGAATGTCGGCATCAATTGCTGGCCAACCAGCGCAAGGACGCCGAGTACCGCGAGTACTGAAACAGCCGCGTTGAGTTTTTGTCCGGTTTTGTAAACGATGGACTGCGTCTGGTCGACATCGAGCGATTTCTTCAACCCGCTCGGAGTGATCTCATACGCCCAGGCGAAGATCAGTGCGACCGGAAAGCCGATGGCGAGCACCAGTAACAGGAACTCATTCGCCCAGCTCGGCGCACCGGCCCAGATCAGCGCGCCACCGACCAGCCAGAAGATGAGAAAACTGGCGAGCACATAAGCCAGCGCAACCTTTAAGACATTGCGCCGCCGTAATTCACTAAACAAGGCCATAAGCTGGTTTCATCTTGTCGGGGGCTACATGGTGGAGAAACCCCCGGAATTGTCAACCGCAATGCCGGGCGCCCGGCACGGCGGACGCCCAGACCAGCCTAGCCGAGCAGGCCCTCGCGCCGGTACAGTCGCGCGCAAACCCAGGTCAGTAACGCACCGACTACGAGTGTGCTGCACACCGATATCGCTACATGCAAACCGTTCAGCGGCTCGTTTTTCACCATGTCGACCAGAATCAGATGCTGACTCAGTGACGGTATAAACATGAAATGCAGCTGCGGGCGCAACGTCAGAATGCTGACAATCAGGATTGGCAGTGTTGGCGCGATCAGGACGGCGCTCAACCAGGTTTGCGCTTCCTTGTAGCTCTTGGTGAATGATGCCACCAGCGTCATCAGCGATGCCCCAAGCAGTACGAACGGCAACAGCAGGAAAAACGCCGCGGCCACAACGGACAAGCCGAAGTTGGGCGTCATGCCCAGTTGTTCCAGCGGCATGAACTTGATGACGACAAAGAATGACAACAGGCTTAGCAATAAAGACGCCGCCATGAATACGCAGGTCGCCAGAATCTTGCCGAGTATCAGTTGCCCGCGCGTCACCGGTAGCGCCAACAGCGGTTCGAGCGAGCCGCGCTCACGCTCGCCCGCCGTGGTGTCGATCGCGAGGTACATGCCGCCCATCAGCAGTGCGAAAATAAAGAAATAACTCATCATGCCGAGCAACATCGCGGAGCGGCCGCTTGGCGTGGACACATCAATTTCATCGATATTTATCGGCCGCAATACGAGCGGGCTCACGCCGCGCGCAGACAGGCGCATGCTCGCGAGTTGGTTGTTATACGCGTGCAATGCGCTGCGCGCGCGCCGCGCCTCTTTCTCGCCCTGTGAGTTTGCTTCATCGGAATACAGCTCGACTCGTGCCGGGATCGTCCCGCCAAGCTGCTCGCCGAAACCTTCCGGGATCACCAGAACGACGTCGTGAACGCCGTTCTTGACCGCGTCACTCGCGCCCGCTATGTCCTCGGGGCCATCGACAATGTCGATATTGCGGCTTTCGAGGAAGCGCATCAGGTTGGGCGCATGCTGTTTGCCAATGACCGGCAGATCCATGCTGCTTTCGGCGTCGTCGAGAGCGCGATCGATCGACATGTTAATGATAAATGCGAACAGGACCGGGCCGAAGATTGGCCCCATGATTAATGCAGAAGTCAGCGTGCGTCGATCGCGGATGTTGTCCAGGATCTCCTTAAAGAACACGGTCAGCAAAGTGCGCACTACTCGTCTCCCACCATCTGAATCGCCGCGACGAAGGCTTCTTCCAGGTCGTCCTGTCCGGTGCGCTCGCGAATGCCGTCGATCGAGTCGTCGATCGCGACCTGCCCGTTTGCGATGATGCAAATGTCATCGCACAAGGCCGCGACTTCCTGCATGACGTGCGACGAAAACAGCACGCATCGTCCGGCATCTTTCAACTTCAGGATCAGGTGACGCAACGAACGCGTCGCCATAACATCAAGCCCGTTGGTCGGCTCGTCGAGTATGACGTTCTGCGGGTCATGCACGAGCGCCCGTGCCAGCGATACCTTGGTTCGCTGTCCCTGTGAAAATCCCTTGGTACGACGGTCAGCGAAGTCTTCGATCTCAAGCAGCTTGATGATCGATGCAACGCGATCGTCGATTTCACTTTTTTGAAGTCCGCACAGATTGGCGTAGTAGGCAATATTCTCGCGCGCTGACAGGTGCGGATAGAGGCCCGCACCGTGCGGCAGCGCCCCGATTTTTTTGCGCGCTGCGAGGCTGTCGCTGACGACGTCTGCAGCGTCGATGATGGCCGTGCCCTGGTCCGGTTTCAGGACGGTGTATAGCACGCGCAGCGTGGTCGACTTGCCGGCGCCGTTCGGCCCGAGCAGACCGGTGATCTTGCCGTCGGGCGCTTCGAAGCTAACGCCGCGCACCGCGCGCACCTTGCCAAAGGACTTGTATATGTCTTTAACCTGGATCATGGCCGGGGCCCGGCAAAGTCTACAAAGAACGGCATGACAAAACTGCGCTCCATACAGCCGCTGTCAATCGCGTCGATATCGGCACTGTCGATGAAGTCAGCCACCAGTCGCGGCATGCAACCGACGCTGATTTGCCCGTGGCCCTGGTCTTTGCCGATCAGGTGGCGCGCGTTGCCAAGGTCAACCGCGGCGAGGTCGGCGTAGCGCGGTGGTGTGATCGGGTCGGCATCGCCAGACAACAACAACACCGGAATGTCCGTGTCGAGCGGCAACTTGAAGCCGTCATCGATAGGCCCTGTCGGCCACACGGAACAAATTGCCTGTAATGCATCCAGTTGCAGTGTGCCCATGTAACTGGATTGCAGGCCGCTGTAGTCGATCGAGTCGGGGTCATAAAACGGCACGTCTTCGGTGCACATTACGGCGTTGTGCATGCCCAGCGAGATCTGCTCACCCATCGCAATCATCGTCATCATGAACTGCGAGCCCAACGGCACGAAGTTGCCGTTGCCGGCTTCATGAATGAGCAATGGCATTAGCGCGATCGAATTCGGGTGGTAGGCCAGCAGCCGGATGGCAGTGGCCAGCTCACCGGGGCCGAATTCTACGGGTTCCGGCCGGCCGCTACTGGGGTCGGGCACGTCGATATTGACCGGTGCTTCTTTAAGTTGCGCGACGATCCGCTCGAACACAGCGGTGATATCCGGAAACGCTTCATTGCAGGCCGGGTCCTCTTCACAACGAGCCAGTATGGTGTCGACGGCTTTCTGGCTCTCCGTTGCGATCTCCGGCCCGAGTGAGAGTTGCGGCGGCACGACGCCATCGATAACGACGGTGCGCGTTTTGTCCGGGTAACGCCGCGCGAAATGTTGTGCAACACGGGTGCCATATGAAACGCCATACAGGTTCAGCGCCGGGTAACCCAGGGCTTCGCGCACCGCCTCGAGATCGCTGACAGCAACGCTGGTGGTAAAAAAGCGCGGGTCATGCGGCAGCTCATCGAGACATTGCTGCGTGTAGCGGATCGTAAGCTCAGTGGAATAATCGCCCTCGATCAGGTCGTCGTCGAACTCGCAATTCATCGTCGCCGATTCGCCGGTACCGCGCTGATCGATCAACAGGATGTCACGATTGCGGCGAACGTCTTCAAACGCCCACGAGTACGCGGTGTAAAACTGCACGCTGCCCTGGCCGGGGCCGCCCGCAATCGGCACCAGTGGATCGGTTTCCGGCGTCAGGTTAAGCGCGGGTACAACCGCAATGCGCAACGCGATACTGCCCGGAACGCCGCCGCTCGGGTCCAGCGGCCGGGCGAGCGTGCCGCAGCGCGCTTTCATACTCGAGCTGCCGGGGCCGGCACTGATACGGCAATCCTCAAGCTCCAGTGTCTGGGCGGGTGCCGGGCCGGCAATGCAGACGGCGGCGATTAGTAACGGGGCTAACCTGGGCATGCGTGTCCATGGTCCTGAATCAGCGCGCTATCTTGGACAAGGGCCCGGAAAGAGTAAAGCAGCAGCAGCATTTAGTGGCCCCACTAAATACTTTTCGATCAGGCTGCTAGAATGCCCGCCCTCGGATTGATCATTTTTTGACCACTATGACCCAGGTAATCGATGTCATTGTTATTGGCGGCGGGCACGCCGGCACGGAGGCTGCACTGGCCGCCGCACGGGCGGGTGCGCGTACGCTGCTGGTGACACAGAACATCGAGACCGTCGGCCAGATGAGCTGTAACCCGGCGATCGGCGGGATAGGCAAAGGCCACCTGACGCGCGAAATCGATGCGCTGGGTGGTGCGATGGCGCGCGCGATCGATCGCGCCGGTATCCAGTTCCGGACGCTGAATGCGAGCAAGGGACCGGCCGTCCGGGCAACCCGCGCGCAGGCCGATCGGCAGCTCTATCGCCAGGCAATCCGTGCTCTCATAGAGCAACAGCAGAATCTCGAGGTCTTGCAAGCCTCGGTCGATGACCTGCTGCTCGACGGTGACCGGGTGTGCGGCGTCGTTACCGACGGCGAACAGCGCATACGCGCCGCGACGGTGATACTCACCGCGGGCACCTTCCTCGCCGGGCGGATTCTGATTGGTCAGTCCGAGAAAGCGGG
>TARA_R110002096_G_scaffold149419_1_pt1 | contig 25144 bp, 27 predicted proteins | sample TARA_R110002096 | Tara Oceans TARA_R110002096 (sample SAMEA4397295) | marine metagenome | biome: Polar Biome; feature: [DCM] deep chlorophyll maximum layer (ENVO:01000326); material: water (ENVO:00002006), including particulate matter (ENVO:01000060) such as... | depth 35 m
GTTCTTGATAGTGGTCTCGGTATGTTATCGACTCATTCGCAAGGACAAACAAACGCCCCACAATACAATACAGGACAAGTAATTGGTGGGCAAAATCAAGGCGCACCGGCCCTTGCAGGCGTTGAATGCCAAATAAGTGACGGAGTAAATACTCCAATAACTTTAACTGGTCAAATAAATGTTATTGGTTTATATTGAAGGTGAATAAAATGACACGATGCACATTACTTGATACTTGGTTTGACGCTAAATCGCAAGAACTTGATAAGAAAGAAAAAGAAGTAAAGAAAGATTTGATAACAGGTGAGAAAAATGAATGAAGAAAAACCAATGCGCAAAGGAAAAATAGTGTATATCCCTCCGGAAAAGTGCTATACTAATGTAAAGATTGAAGAAACACCACACGGCTACCGTTTATACAGGGATGGCGAAAGCCGTCACTTTGCAATCGTGCCAAAGTCAAAAATGGTCGTTGTAGAATACAGAGGTGAATAAAATGAATATGGAAACATTAGGAATGATAGGCGCAGTTGCGCTATTTGGCGCAGGGCTTGCTTTGAAATACTACAAAAAAATTAAACCTGCTCTTGATGAAGCACTTGAAGACGGACAACTTACGCTTGAAGAAGCAATGTCATTAGCAGATGACGCAAAAGAAATTGTCGAAGAAGTCAAATCCCTGCCATCCCTTTCAAAATTGAAGCGTATGCGCAAATCGGAAATCCTTAACTTGTGCGCAGAACATGAAATTGACGCAGAAGGAACAAAAGACGAGTTAATTGCAAAACTAAAAGAACAGGTGAAGTAAAATGGTTTATTATTGTAGCGTTGCCGATGTTTGTTCTCGATTAGGTTTAGATAGCGGCCAAAGAAACAGGGCTTCTTCTCGCATCACTCGGCACATTCGACATGCTTCAATAGCAATCGACCAATCCTTTCTTGAATATGGTCGTGATGAGCCAAGTCGAGAGACTGGCGAAACGACAGCAAATGGCGCAGTAGCCGCAAATGCTACAAGTCTTGTTCTCACAAGCGGAACATCGTTTGCATCGGCAGGCAGTGGCAACATCGACGGCGACTCTTTTTCATGGACTGGCAAATCCACGCACACACTTACTGGTGTGACTGGTATTTCATTCGACCATTTATCCGGCGTTGCTGTTCAACAGGGCGAGTTTGCGCATGTTCTGCGTGAAATCTGCGCAGACTTAGCGGCAGGTCAATATCTCGAAGACGAAGGAACACATCAAACTGGCGCAGATGGTGGATTAAGAGGGCAGGTTTTCCGTGAAAGAGGCCAACATTGTCTTCAAAGACTTGCGCATTTAGGCAAGGCTTGATACAATGACTGAAACATTTAACAGAAGAGGCGTAAATAGTGAAGTCACTATTAACTACAACGCCAAACCACTACAAGCCGCTTTAAAAAGGCTTGAGCCGCATGGTAGAGAATCCCTTGATAACACTATGTTTGCCGCTTTGTCGAAAGAAATAGAGGCTGTTAAAAAACAATTAAAATCATTAGCAGGGCCACTTGCTACTGTGCGCACACCCGCATTCCCCCCTTATGGTCGTTCAACAAACATACACACCAAAGTAGCAAATGCTCTAAAGGTTCACAGAAATAAAAAAATGGAGTTCACTGTTCACACTGGCGATACAATACAAGAGGCCGCAATAGGTGTTTTAGGACAAAGAGGTGGTCGTCTTTCTCACATTGTTGCAAAAGGTATGAAGTCTTTTAACTACGGTAATTTACCTATGTTGGTTCAATCAAGCACTCGTTGGTATGTTAAAACAGGAGTTGGAAATTGGCTTACTACTGGTATGCGTATGCGCAGAGTCCATCCGGGATTTAGTAAAACAATGGACTATATCGGTGAAATTGAAAAAGCATCTGTTAAAAGAATTGAAGCAAACTCCAATGAGGCAATAATGATTGCGGCCTTAAACGCAGGATTTAGCGTAAGCGGGGCGATGAAAATGGGTCAAAGTAATAGCGCAAGTATTAAAACAAATACTGGCGGAACAGGTAAAAAGAGTTGAGAATTATGAGTGTATCAAAGCAAAACGATTATTGGACTGCAAGGTTAAATGGACAAGACCCTTTAAATCCCATTGGCGACAACAATAGTGCGTGGATTTTAAGCGCAGGCGATGCAGGCGACGGTGTTTCATCAAATGGTTATTGGCGTGTTTCTTCTGCCAGTGGAGGCCAAAGTTGGAAACAAACTGTCGTCAATGATGACAATTCCCTCACCATGATTGCCGCTATCCATATCGAATCTGTTCCGAACAATAACGAGGTTCTTATGGCTCTCGATAATGGAAGCCATAGAATCGAGGTTCAAAGCGATGGAACTTTCAACAAGTTGAAACTCGTTGGTGCTACTACAACAACCTCCGATACTCTCGATTTGGCTATGTTGGATGACGAAGCCATCCCCTGCGTATTGCGATTGACCCTCGATAGTTCCGGTAATGCCCGATTGTATATGGGCGAAATTATTGAAGACGATGATGCAAACACACATTACCTTGAGGTGACTGGAAAAAGTTCTTCTGCGCAAGGTGCTTTCTTCGGGACTACGACCGGAATTGTTGATTTTTATTCTGTTTATTTTACTCCACATGGTTCTTATTCTCCCGATGAAATGGATATGTCCGATTTTATTTCACATAGTATTCTGCGCACAGGAATGAAAGTTGTTGAAGTTCTGCGCAATAGTAATCGTCTGCTTTTAAAAACGCATGTAAGACCAAGTGGAGTTCGCTACGGATATGATTTGTCAAGCAACAGTATGATTAACAGATACCCAAGTCCAAGTGTGCATGTGATGATTCAAAAAACTAACTCTCCCGATTTTTTAACTCTTGCAGGGACAAGAACCGACCAACAGTATGATGTAATGGTTTTTGTCACTACAAAGGGAACAAATTATGAAAATGCTTATCGTCTTGGTGCGTCGATTCTTGGTGAAGTATTTGACGAGTTATATACTTCTACTGGACTACAAGCAGGTGTCGATAGTCTAATAAATTATGACGCAAAGTTCGATACAAAAATTGACGATGACGAAACCGTTTGCATTCATACTATGACCTTGACATACATGAAGAAAATAAGAATGTTCCTTAGAGAAGCATAAGGTTATAAACATTTCAATGGAAACATTGATAAGCCAACCATCGCTTCATTAAGAATATGGCGAATCACACTCGATATGTCCGTATAGCAAAAGAAGCAACTTATGGCACAGCCATTGCACACGACCACGCAAGTTTTGTTGTCGGTGAAGTTGAATCCGAATCATTTCAACAATCCTATGATGTAATGAAGCGTAGCGACATGAACTACTACGGTGCGGCAAAAGCAATTGTCAGTAAGAAAACCGCAGAAGGTAGCATTAGCATGGCTTTGCAACCGGATGGATTTACCTTTTCCCTTCTTCACGGTATTTTTGGCAACGATAATCCGGGGTCTTCGGCAGATGCGGCAAGAACCTTTACAGAATTAGGAAACGGCAGTTCCGCAGAACTCCCTTCATACACTATCGCAATCGGTCGTGATGAACACGAACACATTTTCGCAGGTCAAGTTATTGAGTCTATCAGTGTTTCTGCAAGCGTTGGCGAATACTCAATGCTTACAGTAAATACAATTGGCGCAAAGCAAACATCGGCAACAGGCGCACTAAAAACAGCACTGCCAACCTATACCGGCGATGCCGCACACTTTGCAAAGTCCTTTGTTAATTTCGATGAAGCCGCTACTTCTTCAAGCGGCGGTTTCTCAAACCTTGTTCAAAGCATTGACTTTGAAATCAAAACAAACCGTGATATTGAAAACTCTTACGGTCTAAGCGACGAAACATGCGTGCGTGTGCCTCCAACTACTCTCCGTGAAGTCTCCGGCTCTATGACCTTTCACAAGTCCCTTCTTTCTGCGGATTCAAGCAATGGAGAAGGAGAACCCTTCTTTGACGAATTGATGGGCGCAACAGCCTCCAACGGACAAGGATTGGTTAATCCCTCCGGTTCAACACCTGCAATCTCTGTTTTGTTTGAAGTTGATGCAACTAATTTTATGCGCTTTGACTTCTACAAAGTTCACTATGAAATGCCCGAAACATCAGTATCGGGTCGAGACAGTCAAACAATGTCCGTGACCTTTCACGGTCTTTATGATTTAGCAGGCGCAGACCAAATGTGCGGCATTGCTTGTAGAGGCTCGGATAGCGGGATTAACGCAAACTATGATGCTTGATGGGGGTTCTTAGATGAGCCATACCATCAGTAATCCCGCCAAATTAACCGTTCAAACGGTTCATGGCAATAACAACACCATTAACGGTGCAATTCAAACCGCATTGCGAGCATTAGCCGCAGGCGATAAAGTAGTTGATATTTCAATTACAAGAAAAAGTGTTGGAAATAATTGTTTTGCAGTTATTACATACGAAGACCAGTAATAGTAGAAGAAGAGAAGAGAATAGTGAAGTGAAAAAGTATGCCAGTATTAAAAAAAGAAATTGAATTAGGCGATGGATTAAAGGTTTGGGTTCGCCAAGCCTCCGGAATGGAAAAAATTAAGATTGAAAATATCCAAGCGAAGATTTTTAGGAAGACTCGCCACTTTGGGAAAGACCCCGCAGAATGGACTCCGGAACAAAACGAAGAGTTCGCAGAAATGCTTGATGAAGCAGGCGGGGGTATGCTCGACCAAATCGAAGCATGGATTCCCATTTGTATTATTCAACCAGCAGATTTTGATTACAATATACTTACCTCCGACGAAGTGCGCACAATACTTTCATTTGTGCGTGGAGATACTTTGGAGGGTGGAGTCCCTTTGGACTAATCCATAAAATTGCACCCTCCCTATGTAGCACCTTTAAAGGAATAACACCACATGAATTATACATAAAATATAATGATGAAATGGGCTACGAAATGATGCAATTTGATATGGAAGTCGCAAGGGAGATAAGTGAAAGAATTACCGAACAGCATAATAACGCCAACGGTAAAGGCAATGCTAACACAGCAGTTGCTCGTCGTAATCAAAAACGCCATCAAAGAGAAAAGGAAACAATAAGCAATAAAAAAATGGGCGGCATACTTGGCGATTGGTTAAAAGACGGTGATTAAAAATGGCAAGAGCAGGTGCGGCAAGAGTCTTTTTCGATATTGTTGGAACTTTTCAAGCCAACAAACTGATTAAAGACACCGAAACCGCCGCAACAGTCCAAAAGGCAATTCTTGCAGATGCCGCCGCAAACATTGCAGATTCATTCGATGAAATGGCTCAAGCCGTTCTCGATTCTGTCGGAGAAATAACAGACGCATTTTATGCTTATGAAACGCAACTAATCCGTGTGCGCAAGTTTTACGGAGGAATGACAGGAGAAGCAGATAGATTTGCAGAATCCGCAAGAAACCTCGGTATTCAATTTGGATTTACAGGTGAACAAGCACTTGCCGCATCTACAAGAACTTCTCAATTAAAAAATGTATTGAAATCCCAAGAAGCAATTATTGAGGCAACGAGAGGCGGTCTTTTGATGGCCGCAGTTGGTGAAATGGAAACTGAAATGGGTATGAACCGTTTGATTGCTCTTGCGCAACAGACTGGCTTTATGATGGGTAATTTAACAAAGGCGCAATACGACCAATTAGGCGCAGAACAACAGGCCAATTTAGTGCGTGGAAATACTTTGCGTGTTTTAGACCAGTTGAATACAGTTGAAAACACCTCCGTTGCTACAATGGAGGACATTACATTTGTTCTTAACCAATTTGCTTCACAAGCAAACATTGCCGGTGAATCTATTGGTGAAATGGCGGCTATGTCTGCTCTTTTGCTTGAGACTGGTGAAGAAGTCAGTCGTGCGGGAACTGGTCTGCGTATGATTTATCAACGCATAGGTAATGAAAATACTCAAGCAGTAAAAGAACTGCAAAAGTTAATGGGCGGCGTTGAAGCATCGGCAGTCACGCAAATGAAACTGTCGGACATTATTCGAGAAATTGGGCCTGCTTATGCCGCTATGAGCGCAGAACAAAAGCGAAACCTTGCTGTATCAATTGCAGGTTCTCGTCACTATGTCAAGTTCCTAAAGTTAATGGAAAACCAACCTCGACTTCTTGAACTTCAAGAAGAAGCATATTTAGGAACACATGACGCTATTACCGAGTTTAGCAACAGAGCAGACAGCGCAGTATTCGACATGGAACAACTGAATGCGGCAATTGTAAATCTACAAGTTGATTTAGGAGAGAATCTCACAGATGCGTATTACAAAGCAACATCATATAGTCACGATTTTTACCAAGCACTTTTAGATATTTCTGAAACTGATTTTGGACTTAACACTATGGAAAATGTGATACAGGTTTCCGGTCTTTATCAAAACCTTGTTCGACCATTTGCAGATGTTGGGTTTCAAGTATTCAATATGTTTATTGCATTTAAGACTCTTGGCGCAGTTCAAAAAATGATGAGTCTTGAAGCGCACAACCAAAAGAACGCATACATGGCTTTAGCAAACACTATTGCGTTTGTTAATTCTACTCAAAATGCTTATTCTGCAAATCATAAAGTGCTATCTCAACAAATGGCAAGTTCAAACACTGGATTTGGTGCGTCAATTCAAAATATGCGCACACAACTTACGGGTTTGCGCATAGCACGCAAAGCAAACATTGCTACTTCTTATGAACAAGATAGCGCACTAAAGGCTTTGACTTCATCATACAATCAAGGTATAACTGGTTTATTGATATACCGCACAGTAAATGATGATTTAGGAAGAGGTCACGCATATACAGAAGGCTCGATAACATCATTAGGGAACTCTATTCTTGCAAATGATAAGAACTTTCATGGGCTTAACAATACAATAAATACTGTTGGTTCTAATTTGGGACACTTTACAAGAATAAATGCAACTGCGGCAACAGGGCTAAAAACATTTAACGCTTTTCAGTCGGAAGGAGTTGCAGGTCTTCAAGCAAGACAAGCGGCTATGCAGGCGCAGATAACGGCAAGAAAAGAAGAACACGCACTAATGCAACAAGAGTTCGGTATGATTGTTCCTCTCACTGCGGCAGAAAAAACACGACATCAAATGCAGTTAATGGCAAACAACGGCTACATTAACGAAAACAGAATCAAAATAGGTCTTATCCGTAGCGACATGATAAGAATGAAGTTGAACGGTGAAGTAATACCGCAGGCATTACTTACCGAAGTTGCGGCATTAGAAACACATAACTCCGCAATGATGAAACACAACATTTTAGTTGAGCAGGCTATTATTGCAACTGAACAAGCGGAACAATCCATTAAAGAAAAATCAATGGCAGAGGAAAGAGATGCTATGTCCACAATGCAAGGCGTAAAGGCCGATATGCAGGCTGTATGGTCGAATAAATCCCTTGCAGGCGCAATGAAAGGAGTTAATAGCGCAATGATGCCTATTGCCATGATTATGCCTTTCCTTGTAGATTCCGAAAAACAAATGAGCGCAATAATTACCGCAATGGTTATTCCCGCACTATTTAGAAAAATTACTGCGCTAAAATTAGAAAACGCAGAAAAAGGAAAGAATGTAGTTCTCACTGGTATGATGACAAGCGGTTTATCATTGCTTGGTGCGGCGGCGGCAATGGCGGCAGGTTTCTTATTGGTTGATGCGTTTATGAGCAAGACTGGTTTTATGTCCGGCCCACTTGACAACCTCACCGAGTTTAACGAAGGACTTAACACTATGGAATCCCGTCTTGCAGACATTATGAGTAGCGATGAAGCAATTTTGCCTAATGTTATTGGTGCTTCAATGGAAGAGATTAAAAACAGTCCCGAAGAACTTGACAAAGCATTGAAAACTGTCAAGGATAAAATCACAGAATATAACGCAGGTATGGCAGGTCTTGAAGAAGACAGCATACTTTACGGTGATATGAATAAAGCAAGAACGGCGGCAGTTAATGCGCAGAGGGATATTGAAGGTGTTATTGACGCACAAGAAAGAAGGCTTGGCATTGAACAGCGATTAAAAGGCGAAACCGTAGGAGACATTATGAGTGGCAGTCAAGACGGACACATGTTTGTTCTCCCAACAGGCGCAATAGGAGACTATTTCGGTATTCCCGAAGTTCGGTTAATTGAAGACGAAGTAGATGCTTTCCGAATTACATACAGTGATGCTTTAGGAAAATTGCACACCGAGACCTTTGACAGTATGGAAGATGCGGTCGATGCAAAAGTTGGTATCGAAGAGGCTTACGGACATGAAGCATTATTGGCTCAACAAAATTACCTCGACTTAATGTTTGCGCAACAAGAGCAAGCAAACGCAGATGCAGAGGGTCAGTTGATTGCGGCAAATGAAACAGCAATAGGTGAAATGTTTGGTTTTGCAAATGCAAGAGAAGAACTATTTTTCGGCCAACGACAAAACTTTACTGGCGCACTATACAAGCAAGTATCACAAGGCGGCATTGAAAACCTCCTGCATAAAACAGAAATCATTCAAACAAATGTCTTTAATGGCATGACACTGCCCGAAATGGTGAGTCAAGTAGCAGATGGAGTGCGAGCAGAGTTAAGAAGTTCGGGTATAGGTGTATGATATGAAAACAGTTTCTTTTGAACAGTCTTATTGGCTCGCAGGATATTACGACGACTTTCATAATGCGAAAGCCGTTGCAGATGATAAAAATGCCGCTAATGTGCGCACTATTTCACACACACTTTCACATCATGGGAGTCTTTACGGCGGAGAAAACATTCTAAGTCCTCGTTTTTCCCACCCTTATGTAGAGCGTTTAGGAAGCGGTGAGTATGCCGCACTTGACCCTGCGCAACATGGAGGTTCAAGTTCAAATGATTCATGGGATTTTGCGCAGACGCAAGATACAAAATTAAAAATGAATCGAGGTTTGCATGAATGGATTACTGTTGATACGGCAAATACCGATGGCAGTTTTACAGAAAACCAACCAAGACTTCTTGTTCCTTCTTCTCTTGCGGCAAACAGACAAAAATGGAATGGTGCAGGTAATGAAGGTTATTTGCGCTTTTTAAACGGACATGACACTGATGGCGATTACTACATGCCAACAGGAACTATTGACCCAACTCTCGGAGGCTCACGCTCTCTTAATTATGCAGGTTCATACTTAACAGAAGATGTTCACATAGGCGGATTTGCTCGATTACTGCGTGGGGAATTAGACCAAGAAATAAAACACACTTTTTTTACCAGTGTTTATACCGGAGAAGCCCCGCAGTCATCTCTTAATTTTAGTGAAAGGAGACCTTCAAAATATCTATTCAATGTTAAATCTCCTGCGCAACAACAATTCCTTGTTAATAGTATTTACAACGATGTGAATGCAAGCAAGACTTCAAGAATCCTTACTTATGACGGACAACTTCGTATGCGTGGAGTCGGTGAAATGTTTCACTTGCGCATAGCGGCGCATAAAATTGGCGATTGGACTTTTGACAATTATGTTCTTAAAGTGGGCTACAAAGGAAGTGCTTCTTACACCACTACAAGCGACGACTTTAGCGACACTGCATCGTTGGCTACCATTAACATATCCCTTGCTAATTTAGAGATTACAGGGGCGTTAAATCAATGGCAAGAAGGACAAGCCTCTGCCGCCGCATACAATCCCGATGCTGTTTGGGCCGATGTGTATGTTTTCTTTAATTTTACAAACAATACATGGCAAGCATATTCAAACGATAATACAAGCGCATTTGCAACAGGTTCAATCAATCAATCAGTGACAATGCTCACTGCTAAAGGATGGTCTCTTGACGCTAAATGGTCGGGCGCAGGCTCTCACGGAGTAGTTCTCGATACACTAATTGATAGGGCGGCATTATGTTTGCCTCTTAACTGGCGTGCGGGAACGGCAGAATATCCCCCTCTCATTTCTGCAATGGATTATACAAGCGGCGCAGACAGTGTATCGTCTATGTCGATTACAATACTTGACGATTTGAATGATTATTCTTTGTCTGCGCTTACTACTGGTTCTTCTGCAACAGAATGGCGACTTCTTTCTTTTAGAGATGATGAGTCACGGCCTCTTTGGTCGGGCTATCTTGAAGAAATTGCGCACGCACAAAACAGCCAACAACACACACTTGAAACAACTCTTACTGCAAGAGATTCTGCAAGTGTTCTTGACCGTATTTTGCCTATTTGGGAAACAGGAACAAATGCTTTCTTTTCATTGAATCAACACATATCAATGGATTCGGTAAATACAAAAAGAGCCTATGATACGCAGACTTTAGCAGATTCTATGATGTTCGGTTCTTCTGCGCTTACAATAGGCGCAAACACATTAGGTTTCAACAAGTATGATACTTCACCATCCGGTTCAACACATCAAAAAAATAGCAACCCAAGAACTCATTTGTTTTCGGGACAAACGATTCAAATGTATATTGGTGAAGACGAAGCAGGCCCAAATAATTTAGAGCAACAATGGGAGGGCGGAGGTGCAATAAACACAGAAGCAGGAGGCGCAGACAATACATGGTCTCTGTGTGAAATAGTTGGTTATTCGAGCGACCAAGTGGCGAATAAATTAACCTTCTATGTTAAGTATGAAGATGATGTAATTTATAATTTTAGCAATCCTAATTTTACACGCAAAACAATTACTCAATATAAAGGACTGGCTACAAACGGAAAAATCCATGTAAAAGGCACTAATGGATATGATGATGTTTCAAACGGTTATACTATTGGCAGTATGCAAGTTATACGCAACCGCATAAACGGCGCACTATCAAACGCTACTGATACTGGCGCAGGAATGTGGGTAAAAATTGTCACTACCACTAACATGCCAACAGGAACAAATGATATTCTTTTTGAAGCAACAGCCATAGATGTGCATAATTATTCTTCTGCCGGTGGTTCAAATTATGCTACTCAACAAACAAGACAAGGTTATACAAATCCTTCTATTGATACTTCTATCCCGCAAGAACATTTAGTTGATGTGACTACTTCTTCTGCGCATAACTTGTCCTTTGGTGATGTATTTGTTCTGCAAGATGGAATGATGTCAAACACAGACGCAGGCAATTATTACACGCAAACAGAGTTTAAAGTTTTAGCATCAATAACTTCGACTAAAGTTCGTTGCATTGTTCCTCGAATAGAACAAGGTTTAGCAAGTCTCAATGCGGCAAGTGCGGCAGAATACGGGCAAGCAGTAGATTTGCGCAAATTATCTACGCACTCATCCCCTATTGCGCACAGAGTCCCAAAGGTATTACCTTTACTTGCTTTAAGACAATCAAACGGAACGGGGATTTTTGATTATGGTTCATACGGTTCAACGGGTGACTTTAAAAAGTTTAATGATATTAAACACAGTCGGGTTCATGCTCGTTGGATGCGTGACCTGCCGTTGTCTCCCTTCTTTAAAGCGCAGTTTGGTGTTATCGACCCTATTCCTTATTGGCGCACAGGAATTGGTTCTTCAACGCACACGGTTCTTTCTGCTAATCATATTGCGACTCATGGTAATTCTACTTACAACAGCAACGGAACTCCGACTACTTGGAATGGTATTCGAGCAAACCAACATACTTCGGGATTCATTGACGCAGATACTACTTCGATTCACTTTGACGAACCCGCTTTATGGTGGTTTATCAAACGATACAACATGGAAGACGAAGGATTTGTTCTTGAACTTCTTGATACAGATACAGGAGACTCTCAATACTGCATAGCAAACGGAGTCACCAACCCCTCTTCATCGCAAGCATTAACTTGGACTGCAAGCACTGGTAGGTTCACCTCTACAAATCAAACAATGTCAAGAGGACAAATTGTTATACATGAAGGATTCGACCACTATGATTTAAACGGAGTTTTTCAAGTAAAAGAAGTAATAAGCAACACCCAATACACAGTGAGCAGATTAGAGTTTGAACCAATGATTAACGAGTTTTCTTACGCTAAGTCTGTTGCTCAAGGTGGCTCTCAATGGTCGCTTGGTTCTGCGCACCACTTTAACGACCCCGACGCAATAAAAGCAAATCGTGATGAAATAGCGTTTGTTGGTTCTCCAACAGTTCAAGTTGCACCGGCAGACCAAACAGGGACACTGCGATACAATTTTATTGAAATTACTGGTGTTAAAGGAATTAAAAAACAATTCGACATAACAAAAACAATTGTCAGTCTGCGCAAAATTGATGAGAGCAATGGCTACAAGCACTTGTATGTTCTTTGGGCGGATATGCGCAATGACGGAACAGCAAACGCAGATGGTGGTTTGCGCAAAAATGACTTTGGAATTATTTTACCAACAACTAAAAATTACAAAATAAATGTTGCTCTTGCAGACCAGTTCGATGAGTCCGGAATGCCCGATGTATTTACTGAATTAAAAATTGGAGAAGATGTTGATATTTGGCAATTTGACGCAGAAGCAGAACCTTACTATGGCACTTCATGGTCTTCTTTACATGGAGGTAGCAACTATGAGGCAATTGACGACAGGTATGCTAATTGGGAGGACAAGGGAGGTTCATTCCTTATTATTGACGCATCCCGATTTTACAATTTAAATACTGCCGCAACAGGTGGCAGAACAGGGTATGCAAGTGGTGGACTTGTGGACTTTGGAGATTATGTCCTTGCTACAAAAGGTTTCCCATTTTTAACAGACGCATATTACAAGTCTGCAATATCCTCTTACAAGACAACAGCCGGAACTTCAATTCACCATCACCCCAACTCGTTGTTTATGCTTAACGACAACACCATTATGACACAGGACATTGCGCTCGGAGACACTGTTCTTTATGTCGATGATAATACACAATTCCCGACTGCCGGAACAGGTGCAATTATTTGTCAAAAGGGAAGTAATAGAGGACAAGAAGATTTGATTTACTACTACTCATGGACTGGAAAGGGGAATGACGCAACACTTGGAGATAAATTAACAGGCGTATTTATAACAAGTCTGCCTAATGCCGAAGACCCTAATACTGTGAAAACCCTTGTTTCAAGTGAGCGTGCAGGCTACTCAAGCCCTGCTTCAAGAGCAGATATTACATTAAAAACAACAACAAACACTGCGGGTATTTTTGATACTGTTTTAGTGTTTAACACACCTTCTGCGCTATTCCCGTTGCGTCTTTCTGTGAACATTGAAGGAATAGTAAAAAGTCAAAACAGAGGAACTTATTACGCAGATGATAAGTTGCGCAGTATGTATTCAATTACAACAGCAGATACATGGGCGAGAAACACAACACTGCCTTGCATTTATGAAATGCCAAAAACAAGATATATGCCGGATGCTGTCGGTTCTGCGCAGAAGGATTCATTCGGGTCAATGTTCGACGGAAAAGGCATGACTATTATGAACATCGCTACAAACATTGTTGATAAAGACGGAAACGGTGTAGTTGGAAAGCAAACGACATTTAACTGGTTAATGGATAGAGATAATATCTTCACTATCCGGCAACAAATACCATCCAACATTGCTTTTACAAGAGCAAATCTAAAGCATTCATCCATGAATACAAGAATGGGTGCGCAAATTACCAATGTGCGCATTTACTTTAACGGAAACAGCAACTACGCAGAATACCCAACTCCCGTCGAAGGTGCTACTACTCGATGGCGTGTATTACAACACCCAAAGGTTTTCAGTGAAGCAGAGGCAATGGCTCTTGCAAAACAAGAGTTCTTGCGTGAGTCTAATGCGCAAGTGCAAATTAGCGCAGAAGTATTGTTGCAAGCCGGAGAAAAAAGCAAAATGCTATCCGGTGGTCGATATGGTTATGTGCAAGATGTTATGCGCAGAGGATTCTTTTACCATAAAAAGGCAAATGCTTCTTGGACTAATCTATGGGGCGGTATGCCGTTTAACGGAGTCCAAGACTTTGCGCATTCATCTCAAACCATGTTCAGTCATCAAACAAATGCTGCTTCTCTCACTGATAGCGAAACAAGAGCCGATAGTATCACTACTGTTCAAGCAATTGTTGAACAACAAACAGTTTTAGAAGGAAAAGGAATACATGTTCACGGTGCTACTGGTAATAATACTGCGCAAGGTGTTTTGCTTTTCGCAGTAAGCGGTTCAAATGGCACAGTGCAGTGGGATGCGTCGGGCGCAGGTTTCGGTTCTCCTATTACTTTACAGAATGGATGGAACACGGTTATTGGTAATGCAAGCCAACGACTTTCAATATACTGCGATACAGGATTTACACCTCATGCGGGTCTCCATCCCGTTGTTTATCAATTTGGTAATTCAAGAAGCAACGGCATTCCTCACTACGGAACAAACAGTTTAACACCTTGTTTGAAAGTCATGTATGTCGATAAAAATACTCCAAAGGTCAGTAGCACTACTGGTAATGAATTAAGATTCGCCATTAGCCTTCACGGTGCTTCGGCAAATGGTCGTTCAACAGTGCCAGTAAGTGACGCAAACACATACAAGTTATGGCTTTTGGATTATGTCTTTGATGAAGCAACTACTGGTTCTTCGGGTTCGCAAAAACCACCGGAGTATGATGTTTCTTCTTTAGCCGGTTCTGCGTCTGTTGAAATCACAGGGAACGGTATGTTTGAAGTTCAACTGCCTTCTTCATACTCAAGCACAGCAAAAAAAGTTATTTTTTCTGTTGATTATGACTATCTACAAAGTATTGCACGCAGAACAGAACAACATACTTCATTGATTCGCAATGCGCATGACATTACAGGATTAACAACATACAACTCATACGGTTTTAACACTACTTCTGCATTCCCTCTCGGTCATAAAATTGACGCAGGAATGGGTAAGCAAGCAGAACTGCGCACAGCATATTATGCGCCTCGTCTTGCCATTGTAGATGACATAAATTATGTTCCCGCTTCTACGGTGTCTTTGACTGATACGCACATGGATTTAACCAGTGAAATACTTAACATTGCCGGCATCACATGGAATAAAAAGGAAAAGGAAATTGATAAGGTTTCTTTAGATTTACAACGCACTGAAAAGCATTTTAAATATACTCTTGCGGGTGTTTTCAAGCAATTTGCAGAAGACGGCGGAGGAATACCAAACAGACCACCGAGACCCGAATTACCACCCCCGACTGTTCCTCCAACTTTACCTTTACCGCCTTTGGGCGGGGGAGGGTTGATTCCGGCGCAAGCATTTGGTTCAATAGGCGGCGCAGGCGGCGACCCGTCAAGTATGTTTGCGGGTATGTCTGCAAATCTTTTAGGCAGAAGCACCTTTAGAGGATTGAAAGGCAAAGCCTCTTTTGCAACCGATGTTGGGTTGTCCGATGGTTCTTTCAGTGTGATAGGTCAAAACAGACCTTCTACGGCTTTATCATCGAACCGTGACATAGACGGCATCGAATCAACAATGATGAGTAGCGAGGGCGTGAGCATACCCTCAAGCGATGGATTCGTTCTTGGTGGCATCACTAATCCCGAATTAGGCGCACAGGGCGAAACACACAGCCACAGCATCAATGTGCGTGTTCCAAATGATGTATCGGCAGGTGGCTTTGTAGAAGTCGTTGCGCAATTTACACTTGAGGGAGAGAGTTCACTAAAAGGGGAATTGACAACTACCGTGTCTTGCGCAGAAACGGCGGCTACTGGCAGTCAAACAGTTCTTGTAAATGGCTCGGAAAGCAGACAAAGCCACACATTGTTTTCGACCAGTGCGCTAAACGGCGCAGAAGTAGCAGGTAATACACTGACAATTAAAGTAGAAAGAAGTCCTGCGCAGGGCAACGATAACGCAGGTTATTCGGCATTGACTATTCATTCTCTATCGGTTAAAATACGCAGATATTCAAATCTCGGTGTTGCGCAGAGCAATAGTATGAAGCCGTATTGATTGATGAAGTCAAAGTGGGTTAAACCCTTAGAACTTCAAAAGGATGCGGGAGGCGACGAGGGAGGAAAACGAGACACAGAACCGAAAGCCCATCGGAGGTATGTTTGTCGCTCTCCCGCAATTAACCCTTGTTCCTATGTTTTATTAAACCCACGCTCTGCGCATGTCCTTTATTCGCCTTGCAGTAGTTCTGCCAACGCCTTTAATTTTCATCAAGTCTTTTTGCGTGACTTTTGCCTTTAATAATTCTCCAAGCGACCCGTATTTTTCAAGTAATGCTATTGCAATTGGTTCAGTAATTCCTTGTATAGCAATCAAAGCACGCAGTCTTGGGTCATCCGGCATCTCCTTGATAGCAGGTTGAAACCGTGTGCGCATAGCACTGTTCATGTTGAGGATAGCAAGCCATTCTACAAAGTCATCCATGTCATTGAACTCGATAAGGCGAACTTTAGGGAATTGAGAGTAGAGAGTCATTTTGAATGATTTAATAATTCTTTGCTGGCGCAGTATTTCTCTTGCCACTTCTTGCCTTTTCGCCTTGCGCCCCTTGAAGTATGGTTTGAGCGTAGTATTATACACTGCGAGAATTGGATATTCGACTGCTTCACACAGTTCGGACAACTGATGCTTTACAGTGCGCCCGTTGCGCCCAATGCCGAGGATGCTACGGTATAGGTCGTTTATCTCTTTAGCCTCTATCCCGTAATCACCGATAATATAGTCACCAGTGCTTAATCTTTTGACAATGCACTGCCCCTTTGGGTCGGTCTTTCGATTCCCGACCTTTACAAACAAGCGGTGGAGTAATTTATCATTCTCCCTGTCATCTGCCGTTATCATTGCGTAATACTGCGCAGAAGGGGTATTTAAGCGAGCGTTTCAATATAGAGGGTTTCCGGCCATCGGCTGTTGTAAAGCCCATCGCAGACTCTTGATGACACCACGCAAAGCATTGTAATTGCGTATTGCTCTGCGCATCTCCGAATCATTAGCCCATGACTTGTCCGTTAAGACATTAAGCCACCTATCCCTCAACTTTGAGGCTTCTTTAAGCATTTCGATTAAATCTTCTTCACTGCGCACAGAACCAACACCCTTCTCCATTGCATAAATTATGTTTTCTATACCAGTTCGGACTCGGTGCGTGTTCATATTTGCGCACTGCACCTGCTACATATTTTCGAGTAATTCCTTCGAGGTAATCTTGCCAACCAAGACCCTCTATGAAAAGGCATATTTTGTCTGTTATATCATGGTTTTCCTCGGCAGATAGTGCAGAAGGGGGTGCGTAGAAAGCCAACTGTCTGCGCATCTCTTGAACCAGTGCGACTCGGACATGATGTGGCGGGTTCGATACGCCGATGGCACGCTCAAGACATGTTGGCAGTGCGCATTCGCCGTTTGTTGCGCCGACAGATATTCCTTCACCGATTGAAACCTTTTTGCGCACAGGGATTGGATTGTCAAAAGCCCACTTTACCAAATCAAAGCATTCGCTTTCCGCAATAGTGCCTTGAAAGGGGTCGATATTGATGTATTCCGGTAATGGTCTTTCCGGAATGCGGTAATTGAACGGGTCTTCTGCGAAGTCATGCGCAGGGATAGTGACCGCCCACTTCTTGCGTTTCGGGTTGTATGTTCCCGAAACCCTTGTCAATTTTTCCGGATAACCGACTCCATCAAGGCTCGATAGTCCGTCGGCCATTTTGCGCTCATACCTGTCAAGGTGAATAGCCCATTCTCTGCCCCTTACAGGGCGTTGAAAGCACTGGTGGATATGAAACCCTCTGCCGGTCGCAACGAGCCTTACATCGCCCTCTAAACGCTTAATTAGTGCGGCCACATCATGCTTCACATCATCCATAGTGAAATCGTCGTTCATATCGAAGTCCCACCATGCTCTATCCATGATGGCAGAGTCATAATCCCCGACTTCATCGAAGGGGAAAAGTGAAGTGTAAATCGAAGTCTTGCCGTTGAGCCTGCGGATATACTGAACGAACTCTTGCCTATTATGGCATATCGTTCTCTTGAGTCCGACTTGACGAGGGAATTGTAGCATACAAACCAACCGAGAGCATCAGTCCTTAATAACCACACGATGATTGCATACACCGCATACAGCGATTCTCTCATTGCCTGCATCCATATCGCCAGTCAATAACATCATAGGTTTTCCCTTTTCATCACTGACAGTCATTTCACCGTCGCATTCTGCGCAGATAATCATTTTTTAACACCTTTCAAATAATTCAATACTTCTTGGGGTGGAAATGATTTTCCAATTGGTTTTTTTACACCCTGCCATTGCCATTCGGATTTCATACTGTTTCACCTTAATTCTTATTATCTCTTGCGCAGTGCTTACAATGCGCTTTCCCTTCAAATTGAGGATTATGAGCCAGTGGCCTTACGCACTTTATGCGCAGATGCTTTGGGGGCATCACCATTCACCAACTCCTGTCAGTTCACTTTCGCAAGCAGGCGCAAAATCGCACCATTGAGGGCAGAAGTAGTCCGACCAAACCATAGGATTCTCATTCGCTTTTAATCCGGCAACTGCTTTATCCAGTGCCTTTAGGAACGCAGTATTACTGCGCCCATTGACTTTTTCAACGATTAGGATTCCTTTTTCATCTCCGAGCATGACTTGTCTTTTTGAGTCTTCGACCATCTTCATAACAAAGTCCACATTTTCTGCGTCGGGTGCAAGGTATGCAAAGTGCGTAATCGGTCGGGTTTCACCCATCAAGCGCAACATGTGCGCATAGTAGCACAGTTCCCTGCGTGTGCGTGACAATTTACCGTCGTTCATGTTTCCGGTTTTCAATTCATAAATACAAAGTCCACCGTCGGGATGAACTAATACTGCGTCAATCAATCCGACAAGCACTACATCACGCTCTGCGTCATAGACTGCTCGGTATTCTTCATACTCTATCGGTTTGAACTTTTCAATGCCCCATAAATCAATGCGCTGTTGCTCAAGGTTCACCATTTCATCAATGCCTTCTTCATGTGATTCGATAGGGATTAGTGGCGCAAGGGTGCTTTGACCGCCCCAATTATCATAAAGTGTTTCAAGCGCAGTGTGTATGCGTGAACCTCTTTCCATCTGCGGAGTAGCAGGCATTCGCATGTCCTTCAAGACAACCTTCTGCATCCAAAATTGACGAGGGCATTTAGAATAAGTCATAAATGAAGACTTGCTCAACTTGAGCAATTTATCGTCTTCGGTTGGGTCATAACTTGAATTGGCTCGCAATTCTTCAATTGACATTTTGGATGGGTCTTTCATTTGAAATACCCCACATGCTCTAAGACATTGAAGAGAATACGGCGTGGTTTTCCCATCATTCTTCTTCATCCCGCAATTTATGTTCGCAGGCCGGACAGTTAATAGGCAAAGCAATATCCTCAAGAATAGGTGTGTTGATTTTGAAACCACACCCCGAACATTCTTCTTTATGAAGTAATCCTTGTGCCTCAAGCATCCGAACCATAACCATGTTCAACTTGTCGCATTCTGCGAATACAACTCTTAACATTTGGTTCTGTTGCTCAAGTGTAGTAGTCATCTCACCAAGCAGTGCTTGCATTTGTTTGATAGTCGGCTTTTTAGATTCCCTGCTCATATCATACCCACCTTCTGCTACTCATATAAACCCGTCGTCAAATCCATCCCATGTCGCTCATACCATTGAGCGCATTCTCAAGGCGCACTATGTCCCATCCCATGACTTCATAGTATGGTTGAACTTTGTTGAATACAAATCGCTCTGCTATGTGCTTGTAGCCTATCTGCGCAATACCTTCAACCTCCGTTGGGTCATCGAAAGCAATGTATTCTCCTTTGTCGTTCAGTGTCGTTAAGAAGTAATCATCCTTGCGATAACCTTTGCCTAAATGCGTATTCGCCCACTGCGCACCCGCCCTTGCTTCACCAAGAGTTGAGTATTCGCTTAGATTCTTGTTTAACTTTGCTTTGATGCAAAGGTCACGCACTGCAATATCCTCCGATATAATCTCACGCACTAATTCTTCAATCTCTTGAGTAATCTCTGTTTCATCCTTCTTGTTCAGTATTCCGTGAATAGTCGATTGTAGCGCAGACTTGAGCGCATTAGGCAACCTCCCCTGCTTCATCTCAATGCCTTTCACATAGATTTCGGGGGTATGATGCTGTCCTTCAGTCCATGATACACTCGCCGCATAACGGTTCTTAGCCATGATAAGGAAAGTGTCACACCATTTTTCAAACTCTGTCTCAATCGGACTCATGCGCTCATTGACTGTGCGAAGAAGTTCTAAACCCTTTTCGGGAGACTTTACATCGCACATAATCGAGTCGGTGTGTCCGTAGCGCACTGTGCATCCTAATTCATTCGCAATATCCCGCAGTTCAAACAAAGTCTTTCTCGATGTAAATGTTATTGCCGCCGCAATATCCGGATGGTAAAACCCAACTTTACTGTCGCCTGCTACGCCATACATCGAAGCAACGAGGGATTTAGTCGCATACTGTAATGCGTCATACATTTTGCGCTCTTTTTCAGTCTGCGCAGACTTCATAGACTCTTTGTATCTGTTTCTTAGAATAGTCATTTTATCCATTTGTCTGCCGAGCAAACCTTCTCTCTGCGCAAACTTAACTCCATTCCCGCAATCATTGCCGCTTTCGTCAAGCGTAGTCCAGCAAATGTTGTTCTTCTTGATGTTTGAATGATACATCGCCTTAATATCCATAATTCCTATGTTCTCATACACACCGGCCACAGGAACTTGAATATCTGCGCCTTCGTAATCGACCTTCTCAAATTGAGCCTTGCTTGGTATCTTCTGCTTGAAGTCTTCATCACGCAGAGCGAGGATGGGGAAAACCTTCGTCACATACGGAGTAGTGCGTATATCGCACTGCGCAATATGTTGAACGGCTGTGAAGTAATCTAATGCGCCGACCAAGTCATTCAATCTCGGTAAAAGGCGCACATCTTGTCTTGCGTAGTCGAGGTATGTGCCAATATCTGTAAAATATGTGTCATGTCCGTCTTTCAAATCAACCTTAGTCTCCTTCAAGCAGTATTGAGATACTGCGCCTAATCCCATCGAAGGCAGTTGTCCGTTCTTCAAAGTCCACAACTTCTTAAACGCAATCATCAAGTCTATGGTGTTGAAGCCTGCGATTGGTTGCGCCCATTCTCCGAAGTCATATCGAACTTTGCGCATAGGCGAAAGTGTGCGTATTTCAAGACCGTTTGCCTTGAATCGCTTGAACAGTTGTTGGCAGTCTGCATTGACTACATTCCAACCAGTCAGTATATCGGGGTCACATCTGCGCATAAGTCGAGCAAAGTCTTGCAGTAATTCCTTCTCACTGTCGAAACACTTGAACTTGCGTTCACCACTTGCGCATTCTTTCATGCCTTCGGGGTGTTCTTTACAGGGTATTGAGTCATAGAAACCTGCCTTGTAGTCGGGATGAGAGAATAAGACATACTCTCCATCCTCCGAGTCTTCGATGACGATAATGGTTATTTGGCCGGAATCCATCATCCATTCCATATCGAAGAACCATGTTCGGTGTTCATACATGGGGATATTGACTTTATTCTCAACAAGACCTCTGTTGGTGTGCGCAATGTTCGCCTCCCATGTGCGAACCTTCTTTGAAGCACTGCGCAAATCATCTGTGTTTTGAAATACAACTTTCCTAAGTTCCTCTCCGTAAAGTCCCTTGTAGCCTTTATCGGGGAGAACGGTGAAAGGCTGTATTAAATTGCCTATGTCTTCGGATTCAATGTAGCAAAATGGGTTTGCGGAAACAGTCTGTGTTTGTCTGTTCCCGTCTGCATCCCTGTATCGGATTAAGACGCTATTCTTCTTCGTTCTCTCCACTATCACCGTTAAGCCTCCAAATGTTATGATGTGTTATGTCCTCATAAACCCATTGGTGCATAATATCCTTTACATCGGCAAAGGATTCAACCTTAGTGTAGCCAAGAGACTGAACGACCGACTCAAGACGAGCCGACGATATTCCTTCGATTGGGTTAATGATTGTAATTTTGGGGATATTGCGCAGAAGTTCGGATTTGTTGCGTTCATTCAAGAGATGCTTATGCAAACCTTTACTTCGCCATTCTTTGCGCACATAAGTATTGCCGACAAAAGCAAGATTGCCAACGCATAGAGAACCAGTGTAAGCGATTGCCTTGTCACCGACCCAAAGAACCCAATAAATCATTTCATCGAAAATGTAAGGATAGCCTTTATCGCTTGCGCACTGTAAAGGACTCCCCCAATCACATTCTAATTCCGTGTGGGAAAAGGAGAATGAGATACGCATGTCGGATAACATGTCAATCAGTCTTTTCGCCGGCCAGTCGCTCTTGTTGCAATTCCGTGTGTGTTAAGCCATTTCCAAATAGTCATCGGTGATACTGCGCACTGTTTAGCAATAGAAGCCATACTGCGCCCCTTTCCGGCGTATTCATTAGCAAGCCATGATTCTTTACGGTATGTGTTATGAGAAGAAACAGTGCTTTGCACCTGCGCAATGACATGGTGCTGTTCGCCACATTCAAGGCAAACAATCGTCTGCGCATTATCATTCTCTATTCCCACATTTAATTCGGATTCACATTCATTGCATTTAAATTGTATTTTCATTTATTTTACTCTCCTGTATTGGTAATTTTGGTTCGGGGTAAATATCCTTTCGATATGCCCCCACTTCTCTATTAACTTGAGAATATGACCCACGCCCGACGGATGCAGTGCGTTTTGGGGAATCATTATTTCATTCACCTTTTCGGTTATTTGCTTGCCATGCAAGACTTGTTCAACCTCCATGTGAAACAAAACGACTCCCATAACTGCGACCTTTCGGTGTATTTTATGCAGTGACATAACCTCTCCCATGTGTGATAGCACTTCTTCAACCTGCTCTTGCGTGAACTTCTCAAAAGTTCTACTGCGCAGAGTTCTTGCGAAGTTGGTGTTATCCCTCATGTGTTTGGCTATGTCAATCGGCATTAGATTTTGCAACCTCCCGTTGAAATATGACTGTGTCGAGTAGTCCTCCTTGAGAGATAAGTAGTGAAATACCTCCACCCAAAGGGGTTAAATCGAAGAATTGTAGATTTACTGCACCAGTCATAGTGCGCAGAACATTTTCAAGACTGCCACCGATAACGGATGAGAACTCATGCTCACAAGTCTCAAGAAGAGACTTAGTGCGCCCTTTGATTTCATCGCCTGCGCTTAACATCAACAAGCCGTCTTCTGTAAAGAACTTGTATTGAGATACCTTTTGTCCGTTCATAGAACCGCTATCCATTGCGTCAAGCAATTCCGAAACGGAGATTTGGACTTCTGCGCAAGGTTCGATAATATCGCCAGTGGATGCACTGTATTTACCTTCGTTCTTCATTATTGCGCCAATGAAACGATTTTTGCTCTCTTTAGACCATTCCTTCACGGTCTTTTTAGTGTGCGTAAAAGCCTTTGCGCTCTCGCTACTGATTAGAGTTGTTTGTTTTCCGGTAGAAACGATTTTGATTTTACCATCCTTTTGAGTTAAGCGCACTTCGCCCTTATGTTTGGATAATGCGCCAAGCATCAAAGAGATGTTTGCGACAACAATTGTAGAAGGTTCGCCTTCTGCGCACTCCGTAGAGAACAGCGAGATACTTGTTATGCCATCCCGAACAATGTTGCAGGTCTGCGCAACTCGATTACTTGTCTCTATTGTTGTTCCCTCAACCTGCGGAATAACCTTTCCGTTGATTGTTGCGTTTCTCTGCGTGCGCTTAAGAAGTGATGTTAATTCCTTAGCCCCGATTGTAAGTTCCTGCATATATATCCCTTATCTAATAGTCAATATAAACCCTTCGTCAATCTACTTTGTATGCTTCGGGTCGTTGTCTTAGCATTTTGTCAAACACCCTTTGACACTGCGCACATTTTAGTGCGTCTTCTGTATCAATTTCGGGGTGTATTGCATCATGTTTGCCAACAGAAGGAAAACCCCTGCATAGAACATAAGAGAATACACCATCGGGTGTGCAATCTACTGCGTAGTGTATGCGTGAGGAACGCCCCTGCATCAACACCTGCTTGACTCGTTTAACAGGCATCTCAACCCCATGCCAAGAAAGGTAGTCCAGTCCAAACGACTTCACCGTTCTTGACACTTAGGACAGTATGTGTTGAACCCAAATGTTCTTGATTGAAGCCCTTCATCTCTTCGATTGAGGCTCTAATCTCCCATGCGCTTGCGTCGAGGTTCTTATCTGCCTTGACACCTGCGGCGAGGTCGCCCTTCTTGGTGTATCGAGTCATCCAAAGTTGCTGTGAGAACAGGCGCATAGTGCCTTTTTCCCATTCGGGTTCTTCGCCAATTTTCATCAATCCCTTTTGACCGTTGCCAACATCTGCGAATTGCATTTTGTTTTTCAAGTGAAATGTGAAAAACACTGCATCGACAGGCAGTTGATGCGCACGATTAGCAATATCTCGGAACAATTTGTTGCGAATACGCCATTCGGCTTGGTTAAACTTGTCTCCGTCTTCGACATTGACAGGGTTTTTACTGCGATTCATAAGAACATCAGTCATTGCGAACTCGCACCACTTGAGGAATGAAGACATACCATCCATAATTACTGCGCCGACTTCACCATCACGGCATTTCTGCGCAACAATGTTGATGAAGTGACCCATTTTATCGACAAGAGCCGTGTAGTTGGTCGAATTGTCGTCGTTGAAAATTGTATCATCCAGTTCATCATAGAGAGGGATGACGAGGATATTCTCATCGTCGGGATAGTTGGCCGCAATAGTTTGAACTGCGCTGTTATCAACATCGAAGATGATGATTTGCTTTTCTGCGCCGATGTGTTGGCGAGCAAGAGAAACAGCAGTGCCGGTCTTGGCAGTGTTTTCTTTGCCGACAAGAGCCATACGCACAGTCTGCGTGCGAGAACGCTTCTGCGCAAACAATCCCTCATAGTGCGCTTTCATATCACGCATTGGAGGCTTGTCTGCCTGCGATTCCTTCTTTGTTTTTGCGTTAGCCCATGCGTTTGCCATTCAAAATCACCATCCCATCGAGTCTTGCTCGCCTTCTTCGGTTTCTTCTGCGCCGTCTTCTGCGCCGAGTCCTTCGACGGAGTCCATGACCCACCATCCGGAAACGCTCATGCGAGGCATT
>TARA_R110002096_G_scaffold436090_1_pt1 | contig 25142 bp, 25 predicted proteins | sample TARA_R110002096 | Tara Oceans TARA_R110002096 (sample SAMEA4397295) | marine metagenome | biome: Polar Biome; feature: [DCM] deep chlorophyll maximum layer (ENVO:01000326); material: water (ENVO:00002006), including particulate matter (ENVO:01000060) such as... | depth 35 m
GAGAGGGGGTTGGAGAATTTTAAGTGTCTCCTAACGACCCAAAGCGGTCGTTCGACTAAAAAGAGAAATATTCAAAAAATTCCGTAAAGAAGTTAATTCTAAATGACAACTTATTGTGGCATAAGGTGGCCATTATTTGATATGGTTTTTGTCTAGTGTTAAGTTAATTTGACTACGCCCGCCCGTGCTTTTAGGAAAAGCGAAAAGAACTAATTAAATATACTGTTCCCCGATCCCCAATTTAAAGCCCTTTGATGTAACCTTTTTTTCAAAGGAGATCAATCTGATTGCAATGATCGATTGGAATCATCAAAGTTGGGACTTGATTTTACTATTTTATCATATATATCCTCAACCTCGTCAGACAACAAAGTGCAATTTATTAAAAATACGTGAGGAGAAAAGTATAGATTTAAATCCTTTACATAATTCTTAGGCTTATCCATTTCTACTATTAAGTGTTGCGCCCTGATAAATCCAAAAACCAATCGCCTTGCCGGTATTATATTCTCGATTTTTTCCCATGGAATTTTTCTATCCTCCTTACATTTATAGCAATAAAAACCCTCGTTATCAAAATCGATATAGGCCTTTTTTTGGATAATAAAATTCCTGATCGTGAAAACCATAGCGGCGAAACCGAATAAAGATAACATAAAAAATAGAATGGTTGAAAAATCTATCTTAACTGGATACTCCACTAAAACATCCTCAAATACAGGGTAACCCATCAATACCACTATCGACAGGTAGCTTGACAAAATAAATAGTAGTGCCTTTTGTGGCAGATAAATTCTCATATCAAAAATTAACCCATTATTGTCCCATCACCCTATCAAATGCACCTATCGAAATATCATAGGTAGATCGCTCAGGTATTGTCAACTTAACTTATTGCACACCAAACCTGGTCTGATAATTTATTTCAATGACCTTATCAATTAAATATTTCAAGCATAATCCAACGATTATTCGGTTGGCCGTACTCCTTTATATCAGATACCCATTATCTTTGCGACAGGTTGAAGATATGCTCTACGAAAGAAGCATTGATATTTGCCACAAAACCATCAGATTATGGTGAAATAAATTTGGACCAGTACTGGTGGCACGGATTAGAAGAAAACGTCATTCACACCAATGAATATTCAGTAATGTCAGCAGTCATGAACGTCTGCTTTGGGTCGGAAGCAGTCATTCGTTATAAAACTTTCTTTCAGTAATTCTAGCCCCCTCTGAGTGTCTGCTAACGACCCAAAGCAGACATTCGAATGATCCAACTAAACTAGGTCACCCAATCGCTATGAGAAACCAATTTATAACCGTCTTCAGATTTCATGACTGAAAACGCTCCCCCAGCCCATGATGCCGTCCAGTCGATGTAGTGACGGTTACCATCCGCTCGACTAAACACCCAACTCATCCGTACCGGATAAAACACACCGTTTTGATCTTGACGATCTAAAAATTCAGGTGAGTTTGATACGATTAGGCGAAAGGGCAGTTCCGTGTTTCTAAATATTTCCGATGAACCAAATAAAAACATTGTTTGATCCAATATCTTCTCAGGTGCCGGATTGCCAATATCCGCTATGTTCGCTGGGTTTTTACGAAATCCAACGACCAATGCCTGTTTCCTATATCCTAATAGTTTCTCAGCTAACGCTAAGGCAAGATCATTTTTCGCCTGATCAACCTGCTCATACGGTATCAATGGCAGACTATCAATTCGATCAGAGATGCCATCATTATCTGTATCTGAAGACAAATAACTTAATCCAATTTTATATTCAAATAAATCAGTCAAACCGTCCTGATCCTGATCTTTTGATAAATCATCCAATTTGACGTTGATGTATATGTTTTTCACTTCCCTTAGTGGGCGAAGCCCCATCGGTGGGAAGCTAATTGATGATTTATCAAGTTCCTTATCAATCACTTCTATATTGAGACCATCATCTGTGATTAAAGGAAGTTTTGAATTGGGCATTATTATGTATGGAAAAAAGAGCTGCAATCCAGTGTAATAAGGTTCGTCCCAGTTTTTCCCTCCGTCATCAGAACTTAATATCCAATAACCACCGCCAGAAATTTCGCCCGTCGGATCGAGTACAGAAGATGTATAAATGACGACAATCTTATTCTCTTTTCTTTCCAACCTGACAATCTGGTAAGGATGTATATCAATCCCAAGTTTATTTAATTCCTCTTCTGAATATGAAACCTCACTATGCTCTTCACTCCAATACTGCTCATCTAGCTCTTTTCTGACAAAATAATCCGGCCGACTTTCAGCTTTAAAATGCTCATATACAGGATCGTTGATAGCTACATTCTCATTTGATACTTCAATTCCCTTTGCTGTATTTTCGAATCTCTGAAGCCTTTGGTTAAACTGTTCTATATACTCATCTCCTAATCGTTCTGAATATTGTTTCGCAATTTCAATTTCGGCGTTTTCATAACGTAAGCCGTAATAATGATTGGTGATTAAGTATTTGCCCATTTGCGTATAACCTATGCTTGTTAGATAATCACTTGCAACATTTCGCACAGTATTGCTTTGATCTACAATCGCACCCAACCACCCTGTCATTGCATCATATGATCTTTCAAAATCTTCTCCCCAATTAGGCTTTTCCGTACCCTCCACATAACCATCTATCAAATAATCAAAAAGGTCATTCTTATTTAATTTACTGTCTAATACCTCGCTCAATAATTGGCGGGCCTGTCCAGTCCTAATTAAATTAAGATCATCATATTTGTGTTCGTGTTTGTTTAAATAAAACTTCGCTTGTTCGAGATCACCAATCTCAATAAAAGAAGCTGCTAACGATGATGCAATGTTTAAATATTTAAGCTGGATGGTTTCCCTTGATTTATCGTAACTTGTCCAGATAATATCCGGATTTTCTAAGGGTTCCCAAAATATGTCTTTTTGTTTATCAGTTAATTTGAGATAGGTCTCACGAGCTTTTTCGGTATAGCCAAATTTGAAAAGGAAATTTATGTAATGAAGTTTCAAGTAAACATAATTTTCGGTTTCAGAAGGTTCAACGTTATTTAGTTTCCATTCAAACAAGCCAAGCAAAAATAGCTGATCTGATATCTTCGCCCCATCAAAGCCAACTTCTAACAAGTATTTTGATACATTGGTTACATTATCTTTGTTCATAACCGCAGCAGAAACATATCTAACATCACGCCGATAAATGTAATTATGCGTAAGACTGTAATCCGCACCTGATTGATTGACGGCAAAATCTGAAAAACATTCAAAGAAATATTCTTCTTCTATATTTTGCCAAATAATTTTTAAAAGCTCGCCTGATTTATCACGACTTCCTACAGATTTAGCCAGTTTAATTAAATCCGTTTCCTCGAGTTGTTGACAAATTCCTCGATCTTGGTCGAGTTCAAAGCTCTTCCTGAATTTGATAGCGTGAGAAATAGTTCGGATATAATCGCTCGCCACACTTTCTGGTACGTCTAATTCCGAAGCAAATTTTGCTACTACATCATCTGCTTCTTTCTCATCCAACATTATGTAATCAGCAACTATTGAATAGAGTATGTCTTCGTAATCCTCAGGATTTGACTCATCCCTACCGTAATAATAATCAGCGAATGAATTTCTTTTGAAATATCTCAGCCCAAGTTTGCCATAAAAATATCCACCGAGCATATTGTCTGCAATTAATTTCGCCGCTGCTAGTTCATCATCTGTGAAAAAATAGCGTCGAGCGTAGCTAACTTTTACGATATTTCTACCAGCCGCACGCTCTTTCAACGCTGGTGTAATCCTATCCTCGCCAACAATCACCTTGTCGATATTACTTGTTAGCTTGTCTAATGATTCAGATATCAATAACCAGCTCAGCCCTCTAATTCTGTCCTTTTCAACACCTAACCCTTCTATATACATCTCACCTAAGTTAGCTTGACTGGAATCGTTACCTTCGTTCGCCGCTTGCCTATACCAGAACAAAGCCTTTTGATAATCCCGTTCGACGCCATCTTTTCCATCGTGATAAAGGCCTCCCAGTTCAACTTTCGCATAAATATATCCTTGAGCCGCCGCTTTTTCTAACCAATAAATCCTTTGAACGTGGTCTTTTACAAAAGGGCAATCCTCATCTTCGAAACAAGCATATTCATATTGTGTTGCTAATCTTTTCTGCGCTTCGAGCAATCCTGCCTGTCCAGCTTTAGTCAGCCAATACATTGCTTTCAGGTAATCTGGTTTTTGGTCCTCTGTACGCCAATATACCCAGTATAATTGTAAGTGACATTCAGCCTCTCCAATCTCTGAACAATCGACGCGTGTTTCTTCAATCGCCTGTAAGAAATTTTGATTTGGAAATTCATTATCCTGAGCGAATGCTAAGGAGCACACAGATAAGTAAGCGAGTATTATAAGTATTTTTTTCAACACAATCCCCAATATCGATTTTCTAACTCACACTAATAATGGCTCCACTACACTTTAATGTCAAATAACAAGATACTACTTAATCTGAATGTCTGCTTTGGGTCGTTAGCAGACACTCAGAAAACGAACAGTATTAAGCACCAGCCCACGATAATCTTACATTATCGAAAGTGGGTGCAGAAACTTCTGAACGTACAAAAAACTATATTAGAGCATCATCATCCGATGTTACCCTCAAGGCATATAAATCGGACCTCGAACATTTTGTGACTTGGGGGAGTACAATACCGGCAACAGTGCATTTAAGTGCAATGCATAACTTCGGATATTTTACCCCCGATTGCACATAATTGCACAGATAATACGTAGAAATTGAACTACGTTAAACCCACATCCTTAACATGACTAATTTAATGACGCAGACTTAATAGCGCCATAAAAATGGTAAAATATCCATGTTTCCCTTGTTTTTAATATGATTACGTACTATTTAACATTTATTAAGAAATAAGTTATAACTTAATTATTTGAAGATTACTTGTGACAGAATATGTACTAATAGCAGAGGGAAGTTATGGAAAAGTATTAGCTACAACTAATGCTATGAATGATATTGTTGACGTATGTAAAGGAAATCCGAGCTTGAGAAAAGCTATTCAAAAAAAGTGTGAGTTGTTTGCAGAAGAGGGTCAGACGGCGTTTAACCACAAAACGTTGCGATCTGAAGGAAAGCGCCAAGTCGGTGGTAAGCTAGCTAAAAAAATTCAAGTATGGGCAATAAGCCACACTGGAAAACAGTATCGACTTTACGGTGGTATTGACACAACAGAAGGAGTTTTTGTAGCAGGGTCATGCGACAAGAAACAACAAGATGCAGCGGATCAAGCAATGTTAGACAGAGCAGCAGAAGCGTTTCACGAATATATGGAAGATAAGAAGGGGAAGTGAAGGAATGAAAAACAGGAGCCACAACATGAATAATTTTTTCGAACCAAAAAATAAAGAAGAAGAAATCCTGTTCGCCGCAATAGATTTGTGCATGGATATGCAAGCGGCTGTACAGATTGCGATGAACTACAGAGGCATTAATCAGAGACAACTTGCAACAATGATCGGTTGTACGCCATCAAATGTTTCGCAAATGTTGTCTGATGGCGGCAATCCGCGAGTTGAAACTATTGCCAAGGCACTTGCAGCCATGGGCGAAAAGTATGCGTTCATCAGCGAAAGTCGAAATGCGAAATGGTTGAATGAAAAATGCCAATGGGTACTGAACGAGAAAATTAATCCTAAAATTGAGAAAAAGGCTATTCGTTGGGATGAAATTAATTTGCAACCTACACCCAAACATGCGCTGACGAGAAAACGCCAACGTGCAAATGATAATTGGGTGGGGAAACGTAATTTCAACAATGACCTGCAATACGAAGCAGCTACTGGGTGATATAATGGAACAATCTGAACGTTATAATAACTTTATAAGGCTTACTGAAATTAATGGCATAAGATTGACAGGCAGTGAGTTTTTCAAGTCTGAAGATTTTGATGATTACGATTTTGCAGAGCTGAAGAAGGGCATTACCTATCAGGTCGAAACAGTCGAAACAGATGATGAAGCAATTTATCCTCACATCTGCTGGATGCTTTCAATGAAGAAAGGCAATAAAATCGTACTTAAGATTAAAGCGTGCTACGAGCTGGCTTATAGTTCAAACGAATATTTTGACAACTCGATTGTTGAGGTCTTTATGAGCAATGCTATCAAGCCTGCGACATTCCCCTACTTTAGACAAAAAGTGAACGCAATTTCAAATGACGCTAGTTTGGAAATGCCTCCGCTGCCAATCTTGAAACTTATACCAGATAATAGTTTAGCGACTGAAGTGGAAGAATAATAGTTTGAAAGTCAGTCTTTATTCCTGATTGACTTTTGGGTGCGATGAAATTAATTATAAATATTCCAAGCAGAACAAGTTTTGCGACGGAACAAGCAGGCTAGGTTTCCCCCCCAAGGACCTAGCCTGTTTTTTGTGCTGCCTCGTATTTAATATTGATTTACGCTAGTCATGTGTCACGATAAGTTATCATGATACAGCGATACCTGCATAGTGAACAAAACATAATTCTTACCCCCGCCCCTGATAACTTTCACTTATCGAATGTCCGCTTTGGGTCGAAAGCAGACAGTCAAATAGCTCCGTCAAATTTGGTTTGAAATTAAAAAGCAGTGAATAGCATACCAAACCAAAGAGGTAAAAAAACTAACAAATATATACAGAGAAACACGATCATGAACCAACATAGGTTTTTCAGCCCTGTATCTTCTGACGAACGCCATTTTAATAAAATCAGATATTTTGATAATGGGAGCATGCCTTGTTCTCTTAGAAATTTTGGCTTCTCTAGGCGATCAAAGGTTTCAGGATGCCTTACTTCCAATATCTTGATTAATTTGTAAATTAGATAAAACCAGACGAACACAGATGCCATAAGATAAGGAAAAATCAGCTCTGTTAATGCGTAAAAATTTATTTCCATAACACCCCCTAAAATTCAATGACCTCAATATAGATAACCTAAGCGAGCGTTATCGCGTTGTCAATTATACTCCAATGTCTGCTTTGGGTCGAAAGCGGACATTTATTTTGTAAAAAAAAGAGACTGAATAATGGATTAATCTAGCCTTGAAAAATTGCCTGAGCGTATGGCGATCATTAAACATATGCCTCTGACTGCCAAGGGGTGTCCCTGCCCCTTCTGTATAGCAAACTCCAATGCGTTAGTTTGAAAACTTCACTTACACATGTATGCTTTAATAGTCTTCTTATCTCTACGAACTTAAGAGATTACATGAACGCCGCCATTAGAACAGCATTATCAACAATGTTTTTGCTAGGGTAATCTTAGGGTTACCTCGGGGTTACCTCGGGGTCATCATGAGGTTACCTTGTTGTTATCTTGTTGCTTGTACAGATTTCATTCTGGCCTATGTCCTATCCCCTGATGATGCTCACCAAGTCAAATAACATTAATGTCACCTTAGTGTCTTTCTTAGGCTTCAAAACAACGATAATCTGGTAGCTAATTGGTAGCTATATAAAACAAACGGCTCAGCATATAAATGCTAAGCCGTTGCTTTAATTGGTGGAGCTAAGCGGGCTCGAACCGCTGACCTCTACACTGCCAGTGTAGCGCTCTCCCAGCTGAGCTATAGCCCCAATCTCTTCATTTATTTCTGGTCCCAAATGAAGCGGGATTCAATGTTGGGCGCAATCTATTCACCCTCTCACCATTTATCAAGAATAAAAGGTAAAAAATTAATTATTCGTCTACGGTTGGCTTGGCGATCGGCGCGTCGACAACGGCAGCAACATTTGTATCATCGTCGTCGCTGAGAACAACGGTGTTGTCATCAGGGGCAATTTCAACATCATCATCATCGTCATCACTAAGCAGGGCATCATCATCAAGAAGATCTGCTGCTTCTTCCTCAGCTGCTTCGGCTTCCCGTTTTTCCGTAATAAGTTCGATGGAATGTGTTTTACTTTTTAGGATAACCTCAGGTTTGAACTTATGTTCGCAATCGATACAAACAATCGGCTCAAATTCACCAAGATCATAAAATCTCGTTCCACATTTCGGGCATTGACGTTTTTCGCCCCACTCAGCTTTAGCCAAAGTATTTCTCCTAAGAACATGCTGTTCATAAATACATAAAAAAACATCATTTGCCATTTTATCGGGCCACTGTCAAAGCCTATTATGACAAAAGCGTGCAGATTACGAGCAAAAATGAAATAAATATATACAAAACCAGACAAAAAAGTGACACTTATAGTCAAATATATGTTATTTCACTGCTCAATTAGACAATCACGGCAGAGAATAAAAAAAACAATGAATCAGCTAAGCTCATCGAAAGCCGGACCGTTGTCAGGCACGATCACCGTTCCCGGCGATAAATCCATTTCCCATCGTGCGCTGATAATGGGAGCACTCTCGGTCGGAGAAAGCAAGATATCTGGCCTTTTAGAGGGGGAAGACGTACTTGCCACCGCAGCAGCACTGCGTGCGCTTGGCGCAGATATTTACAGAGACGATAACGCACTATGGCACGTCCATGGGGTCGGCATCGGTGGCTTGAGAGAGCCAGCTGAACCGCTGGATATGGGAAATAGCGGAACGGGGGTTCGACTACTCATGGGATTGGTTGCCACTCACCCCATAGAAGTGACTTTTACGGGGGACAGTTCATTGTCATCACGGCCTATGAAGCGTGTTACAATTCCCTTAAGTGAGTTTGGTGCGAAATTTTCCGGTAGTGAAGACGGAACGCTTCCCATTAAAGTCATTGGTGCGCTGACCCCCATGCCTATTTCGTATGAACTCCCCGTCGCGTCGGCGCAGGTGAAATCTGCTGTGATGCTGGCGGGCCTCAACACGCCGGGACGCACGACGGTGATTGAAAGAATTCCTACCCGCGATCATTCAGAGCGTATTTTTAAGTATTTCGGGGTGCCAATTGAAATTGATGACAATGATATTCACGTAAGCGGGCAGACTGAGTTGACGGCCAGAGATATGGCCGTTCCTGCGGATCCGTCGTCGGCTTCCTTTTTGATCGTCGCGGCCCTGATCACCGAAGGATCCGACCTCACTATCAAAAATGTCGGAATGAACCCGGCCCGTACTGGATTGTTTAAAACCTTAGTGGATATGGGCGGTGATATTAGTTTTGAAAATGAACGCCAGGAATGCGGTGAAGATGTTGCAGACATCCACGTTAAATATTCGCAGCTAAGCGGCGTGACAGTCCCTCACGACCGGGCGCCTTCCATGATTGATGAATATCCAGTGCTCTGCGCCGCCGCCGCATACGCTAAAGGTGATACTGTCATGCGTGGCATAAGCGAGCTGCGCGTAAAAGAAAGTGACCGAATTTCTGTTATGGTCGAAGGACTTCAGGCATGTGGTGTCAACATTATAGAGCATGACGATGGCATGACCGTATCAAATTCGTTGGTAAACGGTGGCGCATTGGTGAAAACCCATCTCGATCACCGCATCGCCATGTCTTTTTTGGTGCTTGGATTAAATGCAGAAAACCCTATAACCGTTGATGATGGAACGGTCATAGAGACGAGCTTTCCGGGATTTTCAAACCTCATGAATTCATTGGGAGCGAAGATATGTCCTTAAACGAGAAGATCATTATCGCACTAGACGGCCCCGCCGCATCTGGTAAAGGCACCCTAGCTCGTCGACTGGCTGACCACTATAATCTCGCACTTCTTGATACAGGAGCCCTTTACCGCGCCGTTGGCTGGAATGTTCTGCAAGCGGGTGGCAATCCTGAAAACAAAGACGATGCGGTAAAGGCCGTGGAAAAACTGTCAATCACAGATTTATCAAATCCGGAACTTAGGAGCGAATCAATCGGTGCGGCCGCATCGAAAGTTGCCACTATACCTGCCGTAAGGCGCACTTTAGTTGATTTTCAACGCACCTTCGCTCATAACCCACCGGCAAACAAAGACGGTACCATTCTTGATGGACGTGATATTGGTACTGTTATCTGCCCTGATGCACCTATTAAGATCTTCATAACCGCAGACGTTGAAACCCGTGCAAAACGGCGGTTTTTAGAGGAATTTGGTGAAAATGGCAGTGAACAGGAATACCAAAAAATCCTTACCGAACTCAGGGCGCGCGACGAGCGAGATATGAACCGTGCCTCCTCGCCACTTAAACAAGCTGAAAATGCCTACTTGATCGATACAACTTATTCGGATATAGAAGCCGTGTTTGAAGCGGCGATCTCGTTTGTTTCAAGCAAAACGTAGAGTAAAAAACAACTATAAAAATATTCACTAACCTATCGAATTGATGGGGTGGGTTTTTTTGTATTTTGCTTTATCAATATTAACACCAACCTTTTTATTAAGACCGTCGGAAACAACCGGTCGGCCTATATAAAAACAGGGTGCCCCGATAATGGGATAAATCACCCACTTGAATAGGTAATTATAATGACTGAACTTAATGTTCCAACCACCGAAGACTTCGCAGCGATGCTTGAAGAATCTTTTGGTCCTGAAGGCAAGTTTGACGGCAAAGTTGTCACGGGTACCATAATTGCAGTAGATAAAGAATCTGCGACTATCGATATTGGCCTTAAAGCTGAGGGCCGTATTCCACTTAAAGAATTTGCCGCTCACGGACAATCCGCTGAACTTAAAGTTGGCGACACTGTTGAAGTTTTCGTTGAGCGTATCGAAAATGCCAAAGGCGAAGCAATGCTGTCGCGCGAGAAAGCGCGTCGCGAAGAATCATGGACTGTTCTTGAGAAATCCTACGAAGCAGAAGAGCGCGTTAACGGCGTTATCTTTGGCCGCGTTAAAGGCGGCTTCACGGTTGATCTATCTGGCGCGGTTGCTTTCCTACCCGGCAGTCAAGTTGATGTTCGTCCGATCCGCGATGTAACACCACTTATGAATATTGAACAGCCGTTCCAAATTCTCAAGATGGACCGTAAGCGTGGCAACATTGTTGTGTCCCGCCGCGCCATCCTTGAAGAAACGCGTGCTGAACAACGTACCGAGATCATCCAGAATCTTGCTGAAGGTAAAACTGTTGAAGGTGTAGTCAAGAACATCACTGATTACGGCGCCTTCGTTGACCTTGGTGGTATTGACGGTCTTCTTCACGTTACTGACATATCATGGAAACGCATCAACCACCCATCAGACATCCTGAACATTGGTGACACTATCGACGTTCAAATCATTCGTCTGAACCCAGAGACACAACGTATCTCACTAGGTATGAAGCAACTTACAGAAGACCCATGGTCAACCATCACTAACAAGTACCCAATTGGTTCAAAACTACTTGGCCGCATCACAAACATCACCGATTACGGTGCCTTTGTTGAACTTGATGATGGTGTTGAAGGTCTTGTCCATGTTTCAGAAATGAGCTGGGTTAAGAAAAACGTACACCCTGGCAAGATTGTATCAAGCAGTCAGGAAGTTGAAGTTATGGTTCTTGAGATCGATGGCGAAAAACGTCGTATCAGCCTCGGCCTCAAACAGTGCATGGATAATCCATGGCTTTCATTTGCTGACAAATACCCAACAGGTACCGAAATTGAAGGTGAAGTTAAGAACATCACTGAGTTTGGTCTGTTTATCGGACTTGACGGTGAAATGGATGGTATGGCTCATTTATCCGATCTTGACTGGAACAAAACTGGTGAAGAAGCGATAGCTGAATACAAAAAAGGTGACGTGGTTAAAGCTGTTATCCTTGATGTCGATACGGACAAAGAACGTATCTCACTTGGTATCAAACAACTTAGCAAAGATCCTGTTAATGCAATCACCGGCCTTAAGAAAGGTGGCACGGTAACATGTACTGTTACTGAAGTTACCGAAAATGGCCTTGAAGTTAGCGTTGGTGAAGATGAGGGAATGAAAGCCTTTATCCGCCGTTCTGATCTTAGTCGTGACCGTGCTGAGCAGCGCCCAGAGCGTTTCTCTGTTGGTGACAAACTTGATGCCAAAGTAACGACCCTTGACAAGAAAGCCCGTAAAGTTGGTCTTTCCATTAAACAGCTTGAGATTTCTGAAGAAAAAGAAGCTGTGGCTCAATATGGTTCATCTGACAGTGGCGCGAGCCTTGGTGATATTCTTGGTGCAGCGATTGCTGATGCAGCACCTGCCAAAGAAGAAAAGCCAAAGAAAAAAGCTGCTCCTAAAAAGGCCGCTGCCAAAAAGGCTGAAAAGCCAGCTGAAGACGCTACTGAAGCAGAAGAAAAGCCAGCTAAGAAAAAAGCCGCGCCTAAAAAGGCTGCTGCTAAAAAAGCTGACGACGCCGACGCTGAAGAAAAGCCAAAGAAAAAAGCTGCTGCTAAAAAAGCCGCTCCAAAGAAAAAGGCTGCTGCTAAAAAAGACGAAGAATAAAAACTTCCCCGTCTTTAGATTAGATTATTTGACCCGTCCGGTTCCACCGGGCGGGTTTTTTATTACCTGATTCACCAAGCTGATTCTATCCTTCCGCAGTAGTTCGAACGAAAACGGCACCGCAAAAAAGGCCGAAATAGTGCTTTTTTGCGAAAATTAACTTTAATTTTTAAAAAAAACATGACTTATAAGGACTTAGCCTTGACGGCCATGAAACTCTCTGGCAACTTAGACCCAAGAACAATAATGTAACTCTAACAACATATAGGGGTCTTACGATGATAAAGTCGGAGCTGATAGCAAGATTGGTTGATTCCAATCCCCATCTTTATCAACGCGATGTTGAGCGTATCGTCAATACTATATTCGAAGAAATTACAAATACCCTTGCAGAAGGTAATCGGGTTGAACTCCGTGGCTTTGGAGCATTCTCAGTTAAGCACCGCCCTGCTCGTACCGGTCGTAACCCGCGTACAGGACAAGCGGTAGATGTTCCAGCGAAAAGCGTACCTTATTTTAAAACTGGTAAAGATCTTCGGGAAAAATTGAACAACAAATAAGTTGTTCCCTAACCAACAGCATATGACTTGAAATCAAGAGGCCTTGGACTATGCGCTTTATCTTTTATGCTGCTTTTATCGTTTTTACTCTTCTTTGTATCATTATCGCTGTGTCCAATAGTGCACCTGTGGTCTTCAGTTTAAACCCGCTTCCCATCAATATTGGAATGCCGGCTTTCGGCTTGGTTTTTATTGGTATCTTCATTGGACTTTTTGGCGGCTGGATTGTGTCAATATATTCCGGCATCGCTCATGCAAGGCGCCACAGACTGGCCGATAAAAAAATCAGAGAGCTGGAAAAACGATTAAATTCGCCTGAGCAATCAAATATTGATTTGTCAAAAGACGAGAAGCATGGCAAAACCCCATCAGAGTAAACAAAACGGACTGGATGATGGCAGATTTAAAACCTTCCGAACGCATTTTATGTGCACTAGATACAATTGACATAGAGCAAGCCTGCGCGCTCGCAGAGGCACTTGGTCCACATGTGGGCGGTGTAAAGCTCGGGCTTGAGTTTTTCGGCGCCAATGGACCGCAAGGCTTTAAAGAGGTTTCAAAAGCGCACCAGAATATTTTTCTAGATTTAAAACTTCACGATATCCCAAATACAGTGGTCAAGGCGGTTCATTCATTGATGCCGCTACGCCCGAGGATCATGACTATTCATACGGCCGGCGGTTCCGCAATGATGGCAGCAGCAGCCAACGCCGCCACACAAGCAGCGGCGGACGAAGGTTGCGACCGTCCAATAATTGTTGGCGTCACAATTCTCACCAGTCTTGACGATACAGACTTAGACGCAGTTGGCTACCAGAATAAAGTGTCAAATCAAGTGCTGAGAATGGCTCTATTAGCAAAGGAGAGCGGCCTGGACGGTGTTGTCTGTTCTCCCCATGAAATTAAATTGATTAAAGATGCGTGCGGTGCAGATTTCAAATTAGTCGTGCCAGGCATCCGGCCATCCGGAAGTGCCAAAGGCGACCAAAAACGCATTATGACGCCGAAAGAAGCCGTTGATTTGGGGGCAGATTTTCTGGTGATTGGCAGACCCATCACACAGGCAGATGATCCTGCGGCTGCCGCTCAGGCAATCGCCGACGAAATAAACGGTTAGCCATGATGACTGAGGCAAAAATTTGCGGACTATCAACTGACGAAACAGTTCTTGCCGCCGTTAATGCGGGCGCCAAGTATGTTGGATTTGTGTTTTATCCACCGTCCCCAAGACATGTCAACATAGAGCAGGCTTCAAAACTTGCCTCCACTGCAGGCGACAATGTGCTTAAAGTGGGTGTATTTGTCAATCCTGACGATGCATTGCTCACAGATGTCTTAAAAGATGTCGATCTTGATATAATTCAGCTTCATGGCAATGAGACCGTTGAACGCGTAGAATATATTCGTACACGCTTTTCAATAATCGTCATGAAGGCAATTGCCGTTGCTGGTATTAGCGATATCAGCAGAGCCAGTGAATATGAGAAGATAGTCGATATGCTACTCTTTGATGCTAAGGCACCGATCGAAATGGACGAAGCCCTTCCCGGTGGAAACGGCTTGGCCTTTGACTGGGACTTGATCGCTGGGCATCAGTGGCAGGTGCCATGGATGCTATCGGGCGGCCTTGACGCGACAAATGTTAGGGAAGCGGTTAAAATAAGTGGTGCGACAACCGTCGATATTTCAAGCGGCCTTGAAACCACGCCCGGAAATAAAGATATAAGTATGATAGAAGCATTTATGAAAGAAATTCAGGAAACGGCAGAATGAATGATAAAAATGTAAACAGTTACCGAACCGGTCCCGACGAAGATGGTCATTTTGGCATCTTTGGTGGTCGCTACGTGGCTGAAACGCTGATGCCGTTAATCCTTGAAGTGGAAAAAACCTACAGGGACGCCAAGAATGACCCGGCTTTCAAGCAGGAATTTCATGAACTGCTTAAGGAATATGTCGGGAGACCCAATCCGCTTTACCACGCAAAACGCATGAGCGAACATCTCGACGGTGCTAAAATATACTTCAAACGCGAAGAGCTTAATCACACCGGCGCCCACAAAATAAATAACTGTGTTGGTCAGATATTGCTGGCCCGCCGCATGGGAAAAACCCGGATTATCGCAGAAACCGGTGCCGGACAACATGGTGTTGCAACAGCAACGGTGTGCGCGCTATTTGGTATGCCGTGTGTGGTTTATATGGGGGCCAAAGATATTGAGCGCCAAAAACCAAATGTATTTCGCATGAAGCTGCTTGGCGCGGAAGTTGTGCCGGTTACATCTGGATCAGAAAGTCTTAAAGACAGCATGAATGAGGCGATGAGAGACTGGGTGAGCAATGTTGAGGATACATTCTATATAATCGGCACCGCAGCTGGCCCCCATCCCTATCCGGAACTGGTCCGTGATTTTCAGTGTGTGATCGGCGATGAAGCGCGCGAGCAGATCCTTGAGAAAGAAGGGCGTCTTCCCGATAGTCTTGTCGCCTGCGTCGGTGGTGGTTCAAACGCCATTGGCCTTTTTCATCCCTTCCTTGACGACGAGGTTGATATGTATGCGGTTGAAGCAGCCGGGCACGGCGTCGATACGGACAAACATGCCGCTTCACTGACCGGAGGTGCACCGGGCGTACTTCACGGAAATAGAACGTATCTGCTCATGGATGATGATGGCCAAATACTCGAAGCACATTCTATTTCTGCTGGTCTTGATTACCCGGGTATTGGACCCGAGCATAGTCATCTCCATGATATCGGCCGGATAAAATATGTGCCGATTGATGATAAGGAAGCACTCGAGGCGTTTCAGCTTTGCACAAAACTGGAAGGTATCATCCCGGCGCTGGAAAGTGCGCACGCCATCGCCTATGTCATGAAGTTGGCCCCTACCCTGCCCAAAGATCATATTATGATTATGGGCTTAAGTGGCCGCGGCGATAAAGATATCTTTACGGTAGCCAAAGCACTCGGCGAGGATATTTAGAGATGGGTGTTTCTAGAATAGATGCGAGATTTGAAAAATTAAAATCAGAAGGACGCGCCGGTCTGGTGACCTTTACCACTGCGGGCGACCCAGATTATGACACGGCCTTGAGTATCCTGAACGGACTGCCAGCCGCGGGTGCTGACATCATTGAGTTGGGTATGCCGTTTTCTGACCCTATGGCCGACGGCCCCGCCATTCAAGAAGCAAGTATCCGCGCCCTCAATGGCAATATGACCCTGCGCAAAACCCTCGATATGGTTCGCAGTTTTAGAGAAAATGACCAAGACACGCCGATAATTTTGATGGGCTACTATAATCCGATCTATATCTACGGTGTAGAAGAGTTTCTTGTGGACGCCCACGCAGCTGGTGCCGACGGCATGATTATCGTTGATTTACCACCGGAAGAAGATGGTGAACTGGCCATTCCAGCAAACAAAGCCGGCATGGCAATGATCCACCTTGCGACACCGACAACCGATCAGAAACGGCTCAAACAAATTCTTAAAAACGGGTCTGGCTTTTTATATTATGTGACCATCGCCGGTATAACCGGAACCGCGAAGCCTGATCTAACCCCCGTTAAAGCTGCTCTAGATAATTTTAGAGAGGTATCGAAAATCCCAATGGCTGTTGGATTTGGAATTAAGTCCCCTGACGACGCCGCACGCTTTGCGACATTTGCCGATGCGGTTGTGGTTGGATCAGCGATAGTCGACATTATCAAGAGTAACTTAAACCAAGAAAATGTTGCAAATTCTGAACTAGAGGGTAGAGTCCTATCCTTTGTGAGTGAGCTTGCAAAAGGCGTCAAAAGCGCCAGATAAAAAATACGAGGTTTTGATATGAACTGGTTAACAAATTTTGTGCGTCCGAAAATTCAAAGTATTATCGGACAAAAATCTGAAACTCCAGACAATCTATGGCACAAATGTAAGGGCTGTGGGCAACTACTTTATGTAAGTGATATTGAAAAAAACCTCAATATTTGCCCCAACTGCGACCATCATGAACGGATCGGCCCGACGGAACGATTTAAAAACCTGTTTAATAACGGTGAATATAGTCTTGTTGAACTTCCAAAGCCCCATGATGATCCGCTTAAATTTAAAGATCAGAAAAAATATACCGAACGGCTTAAGGCAGCACGTAGCAAAAGCGAATATCAGGACGCTATTGCCGTTGCTTACGGTAAAATGGGCAACGTCAGCACCGTAATCGCCGTGCAGAACTTCCTCTTTATGGGTGGATCAATGGGTGTTGGTGTTGGTGATGGTATCGTCGCCGCATCCGAACAAGCCATTGAAAAAAAATCCCCGCTTATACTTTTCACAGCTGCTGGTGGTGCGCGCATGCAGGAAGGTATACTGTCATTGATGCAAATGCCGCGCTGCACTGTTGCCGTGCAACGCCTTCGTGATGCTGGCTTACCTTATATTGTTGTGCTCACCGATCCAACCACAGGCGGCGTTACGGCCTCATACGCAATGCTTGGTGACATTCAGATCGCCGAACCTAATGCATTGATTTGCTTTGCTGGCCCGCGCGTGATTAAGGATACGATCCGCGAAGAACTTCCTGAAGGATTCCAAAGAAGTGAATATCTTCTTGAGCATGGCATGTTAGATATGATCGTGCACCGCGCTGAAATGAAAGAAAAGCTTACCCAACTTCTTAGCCTCCTTATGAATAAGGCTGCTTGATCAGCGAATATGTATAAACATACCAGTGATAAAATACTCGCGCGCCTCTTAACACTACATCCGAAAATTATTGATCTGTCTCTTGAACGGATGCATGATATTTTGAACAAGCTCGGAAATCCTGAGAGAACACTGCCGCCAGTTATTCATGTTGCCGGCACCAATGGCAAAGGTTCAACCATTGCATATTTACGATCAATCCTTGAGGCAGCTAACTTGTCTGTACATGTATATACATCTCCTCATCTTGTGAGATTTGCAGAAAGAATTCGATTAAATGGAGAGATTATCAGTGAAGATTACCTCGAGGAAGTTCTCGAAATCTGCGAAAAGATTAATGATGGCGAGCCGATCACCTATTTTGAAATCACCACAGCCGCCGCCCTCAAGGCATTTTCTGACACACCAGCGGATGTCCTGATCCTTGAAGTCGGTCTCGGTGGACGGCTTGATGCGACCAATGTTGTTGAGCACCCGCTAAGCACGGTGATCACACCTATATCCCATGACCACGAACAATTTTTAGGGGGCGACCTGCGCGGCATCGCCATGGAAAAAGCCAGCATCGCAAAAAAAGATACCCCCCTGCTGTCCGCGAAGCAGCAACCAGAGGTCAGCGACAAAATAAGGGAAGTCGCCGCCTCAAGGGAGGGGGACTTTATCACTGCATGGGACTATGAAACCACCAAAGGTGGGTTTATCTATAGCGATAATCAGGGACGTCTAGAGTTGCCGACGCCCAACCTGCGCGGTCCCCATCAGATTTCAAATGCGGCCCTCGCCGTGGCCGTGCTCAGGCATCAGGATAAACTTGCCATAAATGATAAATGTTTTGCCCAGGGAATCACTACGGCAAAATGGCCCGCTCGCATGCAGAATATAAGCGACAGCCCGTATGGACATTTATTAAATGAAGGAAGTGAACTTTGGCTTGATGGTGGCCATAATCCAGCTGCTGGCCAAGTGATTGCTGACAGCTTCAAAGATAGAAAACTCATCCTCATTTGTGGTATGATGGAAAATAAGGACACTTCAGGCTATCTCGAAAATTTAAAGACGCAGATTACTGAACTTTACGGTGTTCATGTTGACGGTGAAGCGAGCCATCCGGCTACTGATATTGTTAAATTCGCGTGGTCACTACGTATTAAGGCCGAAACCGCCAATAGCGTTGAAGAAGCCTTGAGAAAAATCGGCAATGAGCGCGAAGTAACTGTGGTTATTTGCGGATCTTTGTATCTTGCTGGACAGGTGCTTGGCGATAATGGCTTGATCCCAGACTAATGGCTGATAAAATACACAAAACGACAATAGACAGGTTTTCAAAATGTCCAATACCCGCCTTTACTTAATTACTCCGTCCACATTCGAGCTCATTGAATTTTCTAACCGCCTTGCAGAGGCCTTGGAGGGCGGTGACGTGGCTAGTGTTCAGCTTCGTATGAAAGAAAGTTATGATGAAGATATAATTGAGGCGGCAAAAACTCTCATGCCGATTTGCCACGCCAAAGATGTTGCCTTCATTATTAATGACCGAGCTGATATTGCAAAAAAAGTCGGCGCAGATGGCGTCCATATCGGTCAGGAAGATATGACAATAACAGAAGCGCGTGACATTGTTGGTGAAGACCAGATTATCGGCGTCACTTGCAAGGATAGCAAGCACCTTTCCATGACTGCGGGTGAACAAGGCGCAGACTATGTGGCTTTTGGTGCCTTTTATCCAACGACAACAAAATTCACCACGACGCAGACTTCGCCTGAGATTTTAAACTGGTGGCAGGATTTATTTGAAATTCCCTGCGTTGCTATTGGCGGCATTAACGCCGAAAATGCAGCCGTAATGGCAAAGGCGGGAGCAGATTTCGTTGCTGTTTGTTCTGGCGTCTGGGATCACCCAGCCGGCCCGCGAGCCGCTGTGTCCGCAATAAATAAAGCGATCAATTCATAAAATGAAAACTCATCCTACCCTTTATAGCTTTCGGCGTTGCCCATACGCTATGCGGGCGAGAATAGCCCTATTTGCCTGCGGTATTAAATGCGAACTGCGAGAGGTTGTTCTGAGGGACAAGCCGCAGCAATTGATTGACATATCGCCAAAAGCCACTGTTCCCGTGATGCAGCTTTCTGATGGTACCGTAATTGACGAAAGTCGCGATATCATAATTTGGGCTGTTGAACAGCGCGACCCCAACGGATGGCATCCTTATCTGGAAGAAATGAAGGAACTGGTTGAAATCAACGATCACCAATTTAAAACTCATCTTGATAAATACAAATACTCAAGCCGAAATCCAGATCTATCAAAAGACGAGCACAGAGAGAATGGAGACTTCTTTTTACAGCTCCTCAATGAAAAATTAAAACACCGCGATTTTTTAAGCGCTGACGAGCAAACGGTTACTGACATCGCTATTTTTCCATTTATTCGCCAGTTTGCTTTTGTTGACAAAGATTATTTTGACAGTCGCCCTTACCCACACCTGAAAAAATGGCTTCAATACCATTTGCAGAGCGATCTATTTAAGGATGTTATGAATAAATATGATCAGTGGCATGAGGATCAGGATGTTGTTTATTCCCCCCCAGTCTAGCGTCGTCGATTTCTCATACGTTTTTCAAATTGACGCTGTTCCCACTCGGCGCCAAAAATACCAAACAGACCGAATATTGTTAGGCCATTTAAACCGTTGTCGAGGATGACAAAGCAAGACACCTTTTTAATTTGCTCAATAATTGATTTAAATCATTAAACTCAACAGTCCTTGGCGTTACCTTTGAATAATGATACGATGTTAATTAACAAGATAGGGTATATAATGATTCCGATCAGCTTAGAAAAAATAAAATTTATAATCTCAATAGCGCGGGAATACCGCGAAGGCTCTCTGGCGATGGTCAGCGAGGAACTCTCTGAACCTCATAAGTCAGACACTTACACCGAGCACAGTTTAGCTGGTATTGTAGAAGACTTTAGTTCAGAAGAGCATGCGCAAGATAGTGCTTACAACGAGCTTAAAGGTGCTATTGATACTTTAAATGATAGTGAGAGACATGGCCTCGTCGCCTTAATGTGGATTGGCCGCGGCACCTACGGTCCTGATGAACTAGAAAAAGCAATCGAAAATGCGCGATCTGCAGATAACAATCATACTGCAGAATATCTTATTGATACTCCGCTTTTGCCAGATTATCTCGAAGAAGGACTAACCCAATTAGCGGATGATTAAGCTTATTCAGGTTCAACGAGAAGCACAACACCGTCAGACCCGACAACCCTGACCGATGTGCCAACTTCACCTTCGAAGTCGCCACGGACCAGCCATAATGAATCGCCGACGCGAACCTTGCCTTCACCATTTATCAGAGGACGCTCAAGCTTGTATTTATTACCAACATACCTAGCACCACGGTCATTGAGATTTTCATCTTCGCTGACAATCGGGTGTTTACGCAAATATGTGCGGCCAGCATAGACGCTTATGATGCCGAGCACGGAAAAGATAACGAACTGCACTTCCCAACCAATAGAAGCATCAACAAACACCAACCCGCCAACAATGGCGCTGGCGATGGCGAGCCACATAAAAATCACCCCCGGGAGCGCCATTTCCAATCCGAGCAGAACCAGCGTCAACACAAACCAGAACCAGTGATTAAATTCAATACTCTCTAACATTTATAATCCTTTCTTGAACGTGGCTTGCTTAAGGTATGTGCTTGGTTTTATCGTCGCCTTTTATGTTCAAATTCTTGAGCATATCGGTCATACCGCCAAGGGCGCCAATAACACCGCTGGCCTCAAGTGGCATAAAGACTAGTTTCTCATTTTTTGAGTTTGCGAACTTGCCAAGCGTTTCAACATATTTTTGTGCGACAAAATAATTAATTGCCTGAGGATCACCATTGGCGATCGCCACCGACACCATATCGGTGGCTTTTGCTTCTGCTTCAGCTTCTCGTTCACGGGCTTCTGCATCACGGTAGGCAGCTTCACGGCGGCCTTCCGCCTCGAGGATAACAGATTGCTTTTCGCCTTCTGCACGCAAGATTTCTGCCGCTCTTTCACCTTCAGCATCCAAAATATTAGCCCGTTTCAGTCGCTCTGCTTTCATTTGCCTGGCCATGGCATCAACGATATCACGTGGTGGTTCAATGTCCTTAATTTCAATACGCGTTACTTTAACACCCCATGGTTGGGTCGCATCATCGACCACATCAAGGAGTTTTGCGTTGATCTGATCGCGAAGTGATAGAAGCTGGTCAAGGTCCATGGATCCCATAACAGTACGCAAGTTGGTCATGGTCAGATTAAGAATTGCCATATAGAGGTCATTCACTTCATAGCTGGCTTTGGCCGCGTCAATCACCTGAAAAAAGACTACACCATTTGCGGTGACCATGGCGTTATCCTTTGTGATCACTTCCTGAGACGGAATGTCGAGCACCTGTTCTTTCATATTAATTTTGGTACCAATTTTATCGAAAAAAGGAATAATTAAATGAAATCCAGGTGGCAATGTTTTTGTGTATCTTCCAAATCGTTCAACCGTGTAGTTGTAACCTTGCGCTACTGTTTTTACCCCTGCAAAAAACAGGTAAATAACCAATAGTACAAGCACAATAGCGAAGATATTAAATCCACCTATAATCATAATAAATTCCTTTTGTTTCAAATAGCCTATATAAAAATTACTAAAAAATAACCATCTTTGTATATGGGGATAAAACGATAAATTGCAAGACCCCCCTACTTACACAATCTATCCTTTTCTTCTCGTAAAATAGAGTATCACAAGACATAGGATAAAAGGTAGCGTTCGTTCAAAAAAATCGCCCGGCGCATCAGGTTGCAAGAAGAATATGATGGTCAGCACAAAGCCAATGACCATAGTTGGCAGAATAACGCGAGAGTTTATTTTTACGCCGGAAAGCCGCATGAAGACCACAGGACCAATGCTGGCCCCCAATGCATTCCACGCAAACAGAACGCGGGAAAAAATATCGCTTGGTAAATATATCGACGTTATCACCGCAAATACACAAAGTAACGCAATGACGATCCGCGACACAAATAGCCTGCTTTGTCCCTCATCCGCCTCCCCCATCAAATCGTGAGCAATTGATGACGCGGATACCAGAAGCTGACTATCCGCCGTTGAAAGTACAGCACTTAATACTGCAGCAACCATAATCCCGCCAAGAATGGCCGGTAGCAAACTGTCAGCAAGAACAAAGAAAATGTTTTCTGCATTGGAAATTTCATCGACCATAATTTTTCCACACATGCCAAGAATGATCATTCCTGTCATGCTGACCGCAAAACAACTTACGGCAATCACTTGAGCCATGCGCATTTTCTTACCGCTTTTCATCGACATAAAACGGGTGAGCAGGTGCGGTTGCCCCAAAGCGCCAAGGCCAATGGACATGCTCCCGACCACAAATCCTATTAGCATCAAACCCGTATTTGAATCGCTTATAGACAGCTGCTCTACCGTTGCAACCCCCTTATAGTTTTGCCAAAAATCCCCAAGACCACCTACCTCAATCAACGCTAATGTTGGAAGCAAGATGGACGCGATCATCATCAATGTACCCTGCAAGGTGTCCGTCAGACTCACCGCCCAAAATCCACCAAGCATGGTATAAGTCATGATCACAAGACCGCCAAGAAGGATGCTATTTGTAAGCGACAAATCAAAGGTAACCGCAAAGGTCCCCCCAGCCGCCTGAAGCTGAGCGGCCACATAAAACATGAAACAAAAAATAATGATCAAAGATGTAAAAATGCGAATGTACTTCTTTGTCGCCTCACTGCCTTCGAGAATAAGCACGTCCGTCACGGTGATTAATTTTTTCTCATGTGAAAGTTTCTGCAAACGCGGCGCCACCCAGACCCAGGAAAATCCATGCCCAAGAACAAGCCCAGGTACGACCCAAAGCGCAGATATACCCACAGCGTAACCAAGACCACTCAAGCCCAGCATAACCCACGCGGACGCTGAGCTTGCAACATAACTCATGGACGCAACAAATGGACCGAGCGTACGTCCGCCAATAAAGAAATCCGTATTGTCATGAGTTTTGCGACTTCCGAAATAGCCAAGCGTTATCAGCAATATGATATAGACAATTAACGTGAGAAGGATGATAAACTCTTTTGACATAATACCTCATATTCTCCTCTTATTCTGACGACTTTACATAATCTTTTCACTGATGACCAGCTATTGATATTTAGTTGATACGATTGAGCAATACAGCTTGACCCAGCTGACAGCAATATTTATGATACTCTGTTCCCGCTTTTGAAAAGCGGATTGTAGATTGATTGGACTGGTAATTTGGCTAAGCAAGGGTATTTAAGTGGACAATTACTTCTTTCCATGCCGGGTATGACTGACCCGCGCTTTGAGGGAACGGTAATATATATCTGTACCCATTCTGAAGAAGGCGCAATGGGCTTGGTTATCAACAAACCCTGTGAGAATATAGATTTTCCGGATTTACTGGAACAACTCAGCATTGATTGTGACACTAATACAGAATTGGATATTTCATTAAAAAACATACCTCTTCACGAAGGAGGGCCAGTTGAGTCTGGTCGCGGCTTTATTCTACATAGTGCCGATTATGTTCAGGAAACCACGCTGATCATTTCTGAAACTATTGCACTGACTGCGACAATAGATATCCTGACGGCTATTGCATGTGGAGAAGGCCCACAAGACTATCTTATTGCACTTGGTTTTTCCGGCTGGAGCCGCGGGCAACTTGAAAGTGAAATAATGAAAAACAGTTGGCTTTCCATTGAAGCCGACGAGGAACTGGTCTTCAGAACAGACCTTGAATTAAAACTACCCCGCGCCCTTGCCAAGCTTGGCGTTGACATCTCTATGCTTTCCTCGCAGTTTGGTACCGCATAGAGATACCCAAGAATGAATACCTACTGATTTTTCCAACCTATTGTTAATATTCATCACATCCCTTTGATTTTATTATAATATATCAATGCTGTGTTGCGTTATTGCCACAGTATTGTAAATTTACATCAATTTTTAGTTTATATGGGGGTTTTCACCTATAATTATTTGATTTCTTTTGAAAATTCGTTTAAACAGATTCGTAGTGGAATATGTAATAGGGAGACTTTAGACATCCACTGGAGGTTATTTTCTTAGGGATTTATGTCTAGGAAAATTAATCGGATGTCGTTTTCTGTTTTCATTTTTACTATATACACCAATTGATTAGGTGATTTTACTCTCTTTGAGAGTTGTTTGATCTTAGTCTCTCGTGGGGCCTTGTTTTAGTAATGATAAGGTCCTTGAATTTTAAAAACACAATCAGTTAAGTGTTCTCAACATTTAGCTTTTTGGGAGGAAATATTAGATATGAAAAAATTACTATTATTATCTGTTTCTTTGCCGTCACTTGTTATTGCTGATCTTGCATCTGCACAACAACAAGCTGGTCAAGATGACGATACA
>TARA_R110002096_G_scaffold23031_2_pt1 | contig 25106 bp, 20 predicted proteins | sample TARA_R110002096 | Tara Oceans TARA_R110002096 (sample SAMEA4397295) | marine metagenome | biome: Polar Biome; feature: [DCM] deep chlorophyll maximum layer (ENVO:01000326); material: water (ENVO:00002006), including particulate matter (ENVO:01000060) such as... | depth 35 m
CGATATCTGTGGTACTCCCACGCCGGCAACCACTCGCGTGGTACAGATCGAACCGGGGCCGATACCCACTTTCACACCATCTGCGCCGGCCTTGACCAGCGCCAGCGCCGCATCGCCTGTGACGATATTGCCGCCGACAACCTGCACGTCCGGGTGTGCTTCCTTGACGCGCGTGACGCGCTCCAGAACACCTTTCGAAAAGCCGTGCGATGTATCGACGACGATGAGGTCGACGCCGGCGGCAACCAGCGCCGCAACCCGCTCGTCGGTATCCTGGCCAGTCCCGACAGCCGCCCCAACACGCAAGGCACCACTGTTGTCCTTGCAGGCGTTCGGAAAATCCATCGCCTTCTGGAAATCTTTCGCTGTGATCATGCCACGCAATTCGAAATTGTCGTCAACGACCAGTACTTTTTCGATGCGGTACTTGTGCAGCAATGACAGCACTTCTTCTTCGCTGGCACCCTCCTTGACGGTGACCAGGCGTTCTTTCGGCGTCATGACACTCGACACCGGCGCGTTCAGCTGCGTTTCAAAGCGCAGGTCACGATGCGTCACGATGCCAACGGTGCTCTTGCCGTCAACGACCGGCACCCCTGAAATGCCCATGGCTCGCGTCAGCTCGATGACTTCGCGAATGCTCATCTCCGGTGTCACGGTAATCGGATTACGCACCATGCCGGATTCAAACTTCTTGACCGTCAGGACATGCCGGGCCTGCTCTTCGATGGCCATATTCTTGTGGACAATGCCCATCCCGCCTTCCTGCGCGAGTGCGATCGCCAGCCGCGACTCGGTCACGGTATCCATGGCGGCGGACAACAGCGGAATATTCAGCCGGATTTCACGGGTTAATGATGTGCTCAGGTCGACTTCGCGTGGCAACACCTCGGAATATCCAGGTTGCAGTAATACGTCGTCGAATGTCAGAGCTTCCTTGGCGATGCGCATGAGGCGGTCTTCTGTCGGATGGGGTTAAACGATCAATTGTACGCGGCTCGGTTTTGCGGGTAAACGTTGCGCTGTTAGATATACTGCGCCCATGCAAGCAAACGACCCCACAAGCGCAGCAATTTCCGTCAGTCAATTGAATCGGCGCGTGAAAGCGCTGCTGGAGCAGGGCATCGGGCGGCTTTGGGTTGAAGGCGAAATATCCAACCTGTCGCGCCCGGCATCCGGGCACATCTACCTGAGTCTCAAGGATGACGGCGCGCAGGTCAGCGCTGCCTGGTTCCGGCAGCGCCAGCGTGGCCCGGCGCTGGGCTTCAAGGATGGCGACCGTGTGCTGGCCTACGGCCGCGTCAGCCTGTACGAGGCGCGCGGTAACTATCAACTCATCATTGAACGCCTGGAGCCCGCCGGGGAAGGCGTCCTGAAGCGCCGTTTCGATGCGTTGAAGCTTAAATTATCGAATGAGGGCCTGTTTGACGAGGACCGCAAACAGCCGTTGCCACTGTTGCCACGCTGTATTGGCATCATTACATCGCCGAGCGGTGCCGCCATACGAGACATGCTGAGCGTGTTGAAACGACGTTTCCCGGCAATTCCGGTCGTCGTTTATCCTGCCGCGGTGCAGGGAGATGCCGCACCGGGCGAGTTGTTACAGGCGTTACAAACCGCTATTGCGCGGGCAGACTGCGATGTCCTGATCATGGGCCGCGGCGGTGGCTCACTCGAAGACTTGTGGGCATTCAACGACGAGCCGCTGGCGCGTGCAATAGCCGCATCTCCGTTGCCAATTATCAGCGCTGTCGGTCATGAAGTGGACTTTACGATCGCCGACTTCGTCGCCGATGTGCGGGCGCCAACGCCATCCGGTGCCGCTGAAATCGTGGTACCGGACCAGGGTGAATGGCGACATCGAATTGAGGTTTTGGCCGCACGAGTCGCGCGGGTCGGGCAGCGCGCACTGGAAGACAAGGCGCAGCAACTCGACTGGCTGGCGCGCCGGCTGGTGGCCAGCAGCCCCGCTGCGACACTGCAACGCCAGACAGACAGCCTGCGTGAACATCGCGGGCGGCTGGCTGCCGCTATCCGCCAGCAATTATTGCAGCAAAAAAACGCGCTGCAGTTGACGAGCAGCGACTTGCTGCAGCATTCGCCCGCAATCTCCGTGCAACGTTCCATCGGTCACTTGGGCGCGCTGCAGCAACGACTGCAGATGTCAGTGCAAAAATCGCTAAGCGACGTCCGCCACCGGGTTTCCTTGCTGGGCCGCGCACTGAATTCTGTCAGCCCGCTCGCCACCCTGGACCGCGGCTATGCCATCGTGCACAAGGACTCGACTGGCCAGGTTGTGACCCGCGCGTCGCAGGTACAACAAGGCGACGACATTCGCGCGCGGCTCGCCGCCGGTCAGCTGGTTGCGACCGTCAAAAAGGTGATCGATGATTAAAGCCCTCGGTATTTTTCTGCTGCTGTTCGGCCTGCCGAACCTCGCATACGGCGTTGAAGCATCGCCTCGACCCGGTGGCATCGCGATGATTGATATTGGCGGCGTCGACATGCCGGCACCGGATACCGCGTTCAACGAAAAGCCACTGCTGGTGCTGCCACGCGACGGCCGTTGGCTCGCCGTCGTTGGTATTCCGCTCGATGCCGCACCAGGTGAATTGCAAATTACCGTCGCCGGCAAAGAATTGGCCGTTGCTGTGGAGCCGCATGCGTATCGCGAACAGCGTATTCGCGTTGAAAACCAGAGCTTCGTGACACAAAGACAGCAACAACTCGATCGCATATTCGCCGAACGCAGGATTATCGACGGGGCGCTGAACAATTTTCGGGATGCAGCGTTGCGGGACCTGTCGCTGGCGGCCCCACTGCCGGGCTCACGCAGCCCGAGTTTTGGCTATCGGCGGTTCTTCAACGACCAGCCACGCTCACCGCACAAGGGTATGGATATTGCCGGGCGTGAGGGCGATCCCATTGCGACGCCGCGAGATGGGGTGGTAGCGGCCACCGGCGACTACTTTTTCAATGGCAACACCGTACTGCTGGATCATGGCCAGGGCTTTGTCACGATGTACTGCCACCTCAGCGAGATCCTCGTTAAAGAGGGGCAAGAGCTTGTCGAGGGTGATGTACTGGGCCGGGTTGGATCAACCGGCCGGGTCACCGGACCGCATTTGCATTTCGGCACCTACCTGAACGGTACCGCTGTCGATCCGGCGATATTCCTGCCGAGCGCCGAATCCCGCTAGCGATTCCGCTGCCGCCTGCTGCAACTATTCAGTCGGCGGCAGGCTGTAGCGCCAGTCCGGGCGACGCGGCAGCCAATTCTGGTATTGCCATGCCAGACCGCGCATTATTCTGCCGGTCCGTCGTCATTGAGGAACATCCCGCTGCCCGCGGTGCCATCGAACAGGGATTTCGCATTCACACCATCGGTCCACATGTAGCCTTTTGCCGAAACGCCGCCGTCGGTCCACATATACCCTTTCGCCGAGACCCCGCCGTCAGTCCACATGTAACCATTGGCCGACACGCCATTTTCATCAACGTAAGTTGCGCCGCTGGCCCAGTTGACACCGTTGTTGTACAGGTACGCTGAGCCCCACAGATCATCGCCCCAGAGAATTGCAGTGTCCTCGACCAGCACCGTGTCGCTGACCGTATCGAAAATCATCAACGGTGACAGAGCCTGGCCCGTTACTACACCGCTGTCATTCAGTGCGGCATCGGCGTCGAGGAGCCCGGCACCCGCCTCTGTCGGATCGGCATCGAGCTTGTGCGCCGAGCGCATCAGGCGCGCTTTGACCGTCGCAGGAGAGAGCGAAGGATCCTTCTCCAGCATCAGCGCAACCGTTGCAGTAACGACCGGTGCGGCCATGCTCGTGCCGGACATCTCAAGATACGCATCGCTACCGGAACAAAACAGCAGCAGGCAGGAGGTGAGTCTTGAACTCAGTGCTGTCGCGAGAAAGGATTTTTTGGAAACCGCCGCCGTGAGGCGATTGCCAGGTGCGAGCAGGTCCGGCTTAAGTACATAGTCCCCGATCGTCGGTCCCTGTGATGAAAACGACGACACGAAGTCATCACTGAAGTCTGATCCTGTCCCGTTATCCGTTAACGAGCCAACGGTAATCACTTTGCGGCTGTTCGCAGGGCTGGTAATCGTCATGCTGCCCGAGTAGCCGTCATTGCCCGCAGCCACAACTACGACCATGCCTGCGTCCCAAAGGCGCTCGACTGCCAGTACCAGCGGGTCGGTCGCATTTGACTCGGATATTCCCTTGCCGAGTGACAGGTTCACGACGCGAATGTCGAAATACTCGCCATACGTCAGCAGCCAGTCCAGCGCCGCCATTACATCAGACATCGACCCGCCGCCATTTTCGTCCAGCACCTGCAGCGAGAGGATTTTCGACGTATTCGCGGCGCCGATATATTTGTCTTTCGATTTCTCGCCACTGCCGCCGATCAGGCCTGCAACGTGAGTGCCATGCCCGAACCCGTCGCCACGCCCGGAGTCGTTAAGCGTAACGATGTTGCCATCTGCGACGGCCGGCGTCGGGTAGCTTCCACCGAGGAACGAATATTGTACGATGCTGTCGCTGAGGTCGGTGTGCTCCGAGACGCCGGTGTCCAGAATCGCGACACCCACATTCAGCCCGCGATAGCCACCATTAGTTGAACTTGCGCCTGGGAAATTCGCCGCCTCTCGTGACGCAACGGATGTCACCGACATTTCTTCATCCAGCGAAAGCCAGTCGACATTTTCGTCTGCCGCCAGGTTCAATAGTGCGGCGACCGGCAGTCGGACAGCTCGCATGTCGAGGTGTTCGTAACTGCGGGTCACAGTGCCGCCCAGTTCGGCAACTCGCTCGTCGTCGAATAACTCCGGACGCTGGTCATAACGCACAACAAGTTCGATGTCACCCGTCGCGCCTGCTGCCAGCAACGCCGCGACCGGGCCACTCAGCTTGTCGCGCGGAGCGGCAGATGTTGCATTGCGATCGATCGTGTCTGCGTCCGGTTTCGTTGCAGGGAACGCGAACTGCGATGGTCCGACGAAGTCCGATGCATAAGTGGGTGCGACCGGCGCAAGCGATTGCGGCAGCGTTGCAACAGCTTGTCCGCTTGCGGCCGACTCAGCCACTCGTTCCGACGCTGACTGGGATTGCGACCATTGCGTCGTTGACGAAATTGTCGCCGCCGCAGTTATTTGCCGGTCAGGCTGGTCATGCGACGTCGGAGTACCCGGATCGGTCAATACTACTGCGGCAACAGCCGCTGCAACTATCGACAACAGAATTCCAGTGGGTTTCATGATTGCGCTCGCTTTTTTCGTTGTATTCATCATTCTCATCCTCGCCTCAGCCTGCGCACTTGATTTGTGGTGCGGCTTGTTGCTCGTCGGCGATCGACGAGAATTTATGCAATTTGCCCTCGCGGCGTGCGCGGAACAGCAGTGAAGTTGATTCGATCGTTTCCGGCTCCGGATCAAAGCTTAAGATTGCTTCGTTTGGCCCGAGCATGCCGACCCATGCATTGCGCTTTTTCTTCGCCTCGTACATGAGCCCATCGGCCAGGCTGATAATCTGGTCAAGGTTCGACTCATCGTTCCTGGCACGGAACAGCGGATAAGCCGCAAATCCGATCGAGCATGTCGTGCGCACGATCTGGCCATCTTCGAGCATGAAATTACTGCTTGCGACGCTGGAACGAATACGCTCGGCAAGCCATTCAGCCTCATCCGGCCTGGTCTGGTTTGCAATGACGACAAATTCGTCACCACCCCAGCGAATAACGAAATCGGAGCGTCGACAAATATCGAGCAGGACATCACGCAGCTGCAACAACATCTCATCGCCTGCAGCATGACCATAGGTGTCGTTAATCGGTTTGAAGTTGTCCAGGTCGATCATCATGAACACCAGTTCGGAAACATCACTGGTATCGACACCATTGCGTTCGTCGCCGAGTCGACGTTGAATCAGGTCCAGGTCGCGAGACACTTCTTCGAAAACGAAACGCCGGTTGCGCAGCCCCGTGAGCGGATCGCTCAGGCTGCTTTCCTGCAGCGCCTTGTTGAGAACTTTGAGTTTTTCGTTGCTATCAAGCAGTTTCTCGGTACGGTAGCTGACCTCAAGTTCCAGCTTCTGACTGTACTCTTCCTCGCGGCGAATCTTGCGGCGGTGGCCCAGCCAGAGCAGTACCACTGTTTGCACGAATAGCGCCGCGTAGCCGAGGTAAGCCCACCAGGTATCCCACGGCGCCGCTGCTACTTTCACCGGCACCGACAATCCGGCTTCGTTCCATACGCCTTCGCTGTTGGCCGCTCGGACACGCAGCAGGTAATTGCCGTCGTCCAGGTCAGTGTATGTCGCGCTGCGCCGGTTGCCGAGATCGATCCAGTCCTTGTCAAAACCCTCGAGCTTGTACATGTAGTGGTTTTTCTCGGGCGCCAGGAAATCCATAGCCGCGAATTCAAACGTCACATTGTCGTCTTGCCAGCTCAGCTCCACGGTTTCCGATTCATCGACCGGCAGGTCTGACCTGGCCGAATCGCCGCCATTGTAGAATCCCGTCAGCGCGACTATCGGCACAACGGTCGCCGCCACGATGTCGTCAGGGCGAAATGCGTTGTATCCATTGTGGCCACCGAAAAACAGTTCGCCGGCTGCGCTGCGATAGTGTGCGCCGAAGTTGAATTCTTCGGATTGCAGGCCATCCGCACGATGCAGGTTGCGGATTTCACCGGTCTCGGCATGATAGCGGCTGATACCGTAGTTGGTGCTCATCCATACCCAGCCCGATGCATCGAACTGCACCCCGTAGATGACATCATTCGCCAGCCCGTCTTTTGCCGATACATTGGCAAAAGTGATCGACTCCGGTGCGGTTGTGCTGCCGACAACCCGATCCAGACCGCCGCCTTGCGTTCCGACCCAGACATCGCCATTGCTGTCGATATTGACGGCGTAAATCGTGTCGGAAGCGACCGTCCTGATATCCATCGGGTCATGCCGGAACTGGTGGAATCGTTCGTTCTTGCGATCGAACAGATTCAAACCACCCGCATCGGTACCGATCCACATGTTGCCGTTTGCATCTTCGGCAAAACTCGTGATCCGGTTGCTGCCCAAGGAATTCGGATCGTCGGTATTCGCTACAAAACGTTCAAACTTGCCATTCGCCGGATTGTAGCGGCTGATACCGCCGCCGAAGGTCCCAATCCACACCAGTCCGCTGCGATCTTCGAACATCGTCATGATGCCATTCGCACTCAGCGATTCCGGGTTGCCTTCGTCATGTCGAAAGTTTGTGCTGGTGCCAGACACCGGATCGATCCGCGTAATGCCGTTCATCATGGTTCCGACCCAGATGCTGCCATTGCGATCTCGCATCAAGCTCATGACACGATCGCCAGCGATCTGCAGGGAACCCTCTTCCGATGCTCGATACTTCCGGACTTCGCCGGAAGCACGATCAATCGCGTTCAGTCCGTCGCCGAAGGTGCCAAGCCACAAGGTCCCGGCGCCATCGTCGACAAATGCCATTACGTTTGGCTCGCTACTGCGATCGGCAGAGACTTCGGTGGCCGGCTCGTAGCCATAGAACCAGGAGCGCGGATTCCACTTGTTGACGCCGTGCGATTTCGTACCTACCCACAATAAGCCGGTTCGGTCCTGGTAAATGGACGAAATATCGTTGTCACTCAGGCTCGATGTGTCTTCGCTGTTTGCCGCATAGCGCACGACCGAGCCACTGGAACGATCAACAAGGTTCAAGCCCTGCGTCGTGCCGACCCAAAGGCGGCCATCGCGGTCTTCAAAAATATTCGAAATGCGATTGCCCGCCAATGTCTGAACATTGCTTTCGTCGTGCACGAATTGTTCAAATGTACCGGTGGTATCGTTGAATCTGCCAAGGCCGCCGCCGTAGGTACCAATCCAGACCTGTCCATCACTATCCTGTAGCACCGCACGCACGCTGTGTTCGCCCAGCGCACCGAGTACATTTGTAAAACTGTTTGCCTGCAGTTCCGCTACATCAACCAGAGTCAGGCCGTGATCGCCGCCTACCCAAAGTGCGTTTTCGCCGGCAGGTGAAATTGAAAAGATCGTCCCGGCGGTGTCCGCGTCGCCGAGATCGATATGCGTAAAGGTTTCAGTACGCGGATCGAAGCGGTCGAGTCCGGCGCCGCGCGTACCGAGCCAGACCATGCCTTTCGCATCAACATGCAACTCGCGAATGGCATTGCTTCCTGGCGTGTTGCTGTTCGTCGCATCGTGGCGATAGGTGCGAACTGCACCCGTCTTGCGATCCAGATTCGCAAGGCCACCACCATTGGTCGCGAGCCAGAGGCTGCCATCGCTGGCTTCGGCGATATCGAAAATGAAATCATTTGCCAGTGCGTCGGGATTGCCACGCTCGCGCTTGAAGTGGCGGAACTCATAACCGTCGTAGCTGTTCAGGCCGTTCTCGGTACCGAACCACAGTCGCCCATCGCTGCTCTGCAGGACACTGAGCACATTACTTTGCGACAGCCCGTCACTCAATGAAAGGTGGCCAAAGCGCATTGGATGGCTGCTGCCGTCCGCACTCAGGGCGTGCGACGTTAGCATCGCGAGCAATAGAATAGCGGTAATGGTGCTACGCGCCACCTGCCCGAGAAGCTTCACTATTGTGGTAGTCACTGCTTTACACGCTGCTTGATCATCGTGCCAAGCCTCTTATTCGTAGGTTGAGCGTATTAGGCCGCAGCGACAGGAACTGCGCGTCGATACGCTTCCGAGCGAATGCCGGAAAAGTGTGACGCAGTTCAAATAATGGCCCGGTTAAACCGGGCAGATACGCTAATAGCGCGCGCTATTTATCGAGATACTTAACGAATTCCGCCGCCGGCATCGGTTTCGCCGCGAGGAAGCCCTGGTAGCTGTCACAACCGAAGCCGCGCAGGACATTCAATTGCTCCCCGGTTTCCACGCCTTCTGCTATAACCGACAGATTCAGGCGCTGCCCGAGCGCTACCATCGCGGATGCGATTGCGATGTCCTTGCCGTCGTCAGCGAAGCCGGCGATATAGGAACGGTCAATCTTCAATGTGTCGACCGGCAGCTCCTTGAGGTAGGCAATGGCCGAGTCACCCGTCCCGAAGTCATCGATAGACAGTCGCACACCCAGGTTCCTGATCTCCTGCAACTGTGCCACGACGTCGGAATTACCCGACAGAACACCGCGTTCGCTGATTTCCAGTTCCAGGTGACTGGCAGCAAGCTTGGTTTCAGCAAGAACCCGTTTTACCGTGTCGATAAAGTCCGGACTCATGAGTTGGACTCGCGCAACATTGACGCAGACATGCGACAAGTCCCTGCCGTCGCGAAGCCAGGCTGCGAATTGCCGACATGCTTTTCTAAGCACAAATTCACCGGTACGCAGCATCAGTCCGGATTCTTCGGCTACAGCGATGAATTCGTCCGGCGATATGTAGGAATTATCTTCTTGCTGCCAGCGCAGCAGCGCTTCAACCGAATGCGTCTCGCCACTGACAACGTCAACGATGGGCTGGTAGACCAGTGACAGTTCCTCGCGGTCCAGCGCTTCGTGCAGCATGTGCTCAAGCTTCAGTTTTCGAGCAGCAGCCCGGTCCGTTTCGGAACAATAATACTTGAAGCCGCCGCCCCGGCTCTGTGCATCGCGCATTGCGTTGTCCGCTCTCTGCAACAGCGTGTCGACGCCGTCCGCATCCTGCGGGTAAATCGCCGCACCCAGACAAGCTGACAGGTATACGACCTGTCCCAATACCTGGATAGGACGTGATAATGCCTCCAGCAAACGCTGCTGAAACGCGCGCAACGATTCGTCATTTTGCACTGTGATCATCAGGCCAAAACGAAATGAATCCAGGCTGCCGATCGCTGCCGTGCGCAGACCCTTGCCACTGCTGTCAAATTCAATATTCGATTCGGCAAGACACGTACCGAGTTTGCGGCCGATTTCAGTCAATACCTGGTCTGCCTGCTCCTGCCCCATCGCTTCGATGACCAGGCGGAATCGCGTGAAGCCAATAACGATTACAGCGAGCTGGTTCTGATCGCGTTCACTTGCATGCATGGCGCGCCGTAGCAAGTCGACAAATTTAGACTTGTTCGGCAATCCAGTGACTGGTTCGAAACGCTCCTGGCTGCGCAGTCGTTCCCGCGCCGTGTTGGCAATTTCCAGTGCTTCCCTCAGACCTTCGTTTGCCTCATCGAAAGCCTGCGCACGCAGTTTAATGCGCACCGCACGGCGCGCGCGCTTTGCGATAAGTTGCCAGTTGTAGGGCTTGCGCGCCATATCGTAGACACCGGATTCAAGCGCAATCTTGATGTCAGCATTGCCCCCGCAGAGCACAATAATCCTCGATTGCACATCGGCAGCCTCTTGCAGCACCTCGAAGATACGGCGCTTGTCCGTTGTTTCGAGTGAAGCATCGACAACCACGACATCGGGTTGGTTGGAGCGCACTATCTGCAACGCGTTTGCGGGATCGGAAGGTACCGAAACCTGCAGGTCACACTGGCTCAGCCAGCGTGGCCCCCATTTCTTGGAGTCGCTGTCCTTGCACAGCAACAGTGCGGTGCCACCGGGATCCTCAAAGGCATCGTCGACGGTATCGACCGGCACCGACAGTTGTTTTATCGCCGTCGTCAGGTCTGCAGCGTCGTTCGCAGTTTTTTTGCTATCAGACTTCGCCACTGCCGTCCCTTGCTGCATCCAGTTGGGAATGGCTGGCATCCAGGAATACCAGCGACTCGGCTGCGGACATCGGCGTACTGATCAGGAAGCCCTGCATATAGCGGCAGCCCATTTCACGCAACGCGTCGGCCTGCGCGGCAGTTTCGATGCCCTCCGCAATCGCGTCGATGCCCAGCTCCGCGGCCATTGCCAGAACGGCGGCACAGGCGGCGCGATCGCGCTCGCGACTCTCGATATGCGCGACGAAAGAATTGTCGATCTTGAGTGCATCGACCGGACTTTGTGCCAGGTGCGCCAGCGAGCAGGTTCCTACGCCATAATCGTCTACAACCAAGCGGACACCCAGTGCCTTAAGTCGCTTGCAAACACTGAAGCCGGACTGGATCTCACGAAACAGGATATGTTCCTTGACTTCAATATCGAGATCTTCTGCACGGGTCGAGGTGTCATGTAACGCTTGCTCGATACAATCAATCAGACCGTCACTGACAAATTCCTGCGCCGACAAGTTCACCGCAACACGCACCTCACTGTGCCCTGCCTTGCGCCACTCCTGCAGTTGGTTGCAGGCGCTATTCAAGACCCAGCGCCCGATCGGCAGTATCAGGCCGGTGCGTTCGGCCACCCGGATAATTTTGCGCGTCGGCTCGGATCCGAGCACTGCATCCGGCCACCGCAACAGCGCCTCCATCACAGTCGGTGCGCCTGTTGTCGCATCGATGATCGGCAGAAAGCTTAAATCGTAATCATCGTTCTGCAATGCGGTCTTGAGTTCTGATTCCAGATCGCTGCGCTGCAAGGTACGCAAGCGCACTGTTCCTGAATGGAACTTGATACTGGTGTCTGCCGAACTTCGCGCATCTTCCATCGCAGCAATCGCATTCTCGTACAGCGACGCAGGGTCCGTGCCATCCTGTGGGAACAGCGAGATTCCGGCACAGGCGCGAACACTTACGGTGCGATCCGCAATATTGACCGGCAGCTTGATATCGCCGACCAGGCGCAGTGCGACGGCCTCGGCATCCTCGCCATCTTCAATACTGGGCAGCACGATACAAAACTGTCGATAATCTGTGCGACTGACAACGGAATAGCGTTCATAATCTGTAGCGCCTTCTTTGTTCGAGCCGCGCAGGTTCGCATACAGGCGCGCCGCGAGCTGCCCCAGCAAGTCATCCTGCTGACTCGAGCTCAGAGCGTATCCATAGTCATCGAAAGAGCCAACGTGTACGCAGATAATCGCGCAGCGCCCTTCTTTCAGTCGCTGCACCTCGGCAATTTTTGCCAACTCCCGCAACAAGTACTCGCGATTCGGCAGGCCGGTAACGGCATCCGTGTACGCTAATTGCCGGGTCCGCTGTTGCCTGCGTTTCTGCTCCGTCAGATCGCGGACTATGACCAGCACGCGATCAGGCCCCTGCGGTACAAGAACAAATTCCTGCACTGCACCGTCTTCGTCGTTGACATCAATGCTGCAGGACGCGCGGCTTCGGATTACGCGCCGCAGCGCGGTGCGAATCTCTGTGACAATTTCGCTGTTCCAGATCAGATCAATGGAAAACGGATCCGGAAATTCCGCGAAACGTTCCTGCAATTCCGGTGTCGATTCGATGACACTGCAAACCGTTCCGGACTGCGACACAGTCAGGATCAGGTTGTTGCGCGTATCAGAGCTTACTACAGTATTCGCGACCGTCTGGCTCATTCCCTGCGAGTCCGCGATTTAATTCAAGACTGCAAGTTTTACCGCCGCGTATGTGTCCAGTCACTTATATCTGCAGGATATGAGAACCGCGTCATAGTTTCGCGCCTCAGGGTGCGATTTCGTCGCAACTTTCGAAGAATTCGCAGATAACCGGCCGGAATGCGTCCATTTCAACAAGAAAGGAATCGTGACCGCGAATGCAGTCAAGCTCGGCAAAAGACGTGTCGTCACAGACTGTCTCGATGCCGCTGAACAGCTCTCGCTGTTGTTCAATCGGGAAAAGAATATCGGAGGTCACACCGATCACGAGTGCCCGATCGAGTTTCAACTTCTTGAATCCCGCCTGCAACGATCCACCGTATTCTGCGAGGTCGAACAGGTCCGACGCATGCGACAGGTACAGATAGCAATTCGCGTCGAACGCACCGCTGAATTTGTTGGCATGGTTTTCGAGATACGACTCTACAGAAAATTCTGCCGCAAACCGCTCCTCGGTCCGCAACGGATCTGTGGCCCGCTCGCGCCCGAATCGCTGCGCCCATTCAGCGGCAGAACGATAGGTAATCATTCCCAGCTTGCGCGCCAGCCGCTGCCCGGTAATCGGCGGCTGCCCGGCGTCGTAGTTGCCCTTGTTCCAGAGCGGGTCAGAACGAATCATTTCGCGTTGCAATGAACGCACCGCGATGGAAAATGGCATCGCCCGCGTGGCGGAAGACACAGATACAAAACGCTTGACCGACGCAGAGTGTCGCACGCAATACGCGAGCCCGCTCATGCCGCCCATCGAACAGCCAACCACTGAGTGCAGACAATCGATACCCAGGTGCTGCACAACAAGGTGCGCGGAATCCGCGATATCTTCAAGTGTGAGCAGCGGAAACGTCAGCCGGTAAATATCTCCGTTTGCCGGATTGACTGATGCCGGGCCGGTCGAACCGAAGCAACTACCCAGTGAATTGACGCTGATGACAAAGTAGCGATCGGTATCAATCGGTCGGTTGGAGCCGATCATGTCTTCCCACCAACCCGGCGACGGATCTTCTTCCGACGAGGCAACGTGCGCCGACGGCGAAAGTCCACTGAAAATCAGGATGGCATTGTCTTTGGCCGCATTCAGTTTGCCAAGCGTTTCGTACGCCAGCGTCGGGGACTGCAAATGCCCACCGCGATGCATGCGAAATTCGCCTTCGTGGGTAAACAGTTTTCTGGCAGAACTCATTTCTTGACCTTTTTCATCAAGCGTTTTCGCTTGCGCTCCTGCCGCGGCGTCAGCGTATTGCGACGCCCTTCAAACGGATTTTTGCCCTTCTTGAATGACAGGCGCACCGGCGTGCCTTTGAGTTTAAACGCTTTCCTGAAGCGATTGATCAAATAGCGTCGATAGGCCTCGGGCAAGCGCTCGACCTGGTTACCGTGCAAGACAATAACCGGCGGGTTGCGACCACCCTGGTGTGCATAGCGCAACTTGATGCGCCGACCGCGAACCAGCGGTGGCGGATGTGCGATCACGGCCGCTTCCAGTTCGCGCGTCAGTTCGGCCGTCGACATGTCCCGCATTGCCGCTCGGAAGGCGCGTTCAACCGCGGGTAACAGGTCGCCAACCGCCGTGCCGTGCAGCGCCGAAATCGTAATGCGTTCCGCGAAGTCCAGAAACGGCAGGCGTCGATCAAGACCGTCGCGTACTTTCTTGCGCTGCTCGGCTGGCAGTCCATCCCACTTGTTGGTCACCACCACCAGTGCACGGCCACGTTCCATCACCAGCCCCAGCAGGCTGACATCCTGCTCTGTCACGCCTTCCTGTGCATCCAGTACCGCGATGACCACTTCGGCGCGCTCGATGGCCTGCAACGCCTTGACGATGCTGAATTTCTCAATCGCTTCGTGCACACGCGCCTTGCGCCTTATGCCCGCGGTATCGATCAGAACGTATTTTCGATCGTTGCGCTCAAACGGTACGGCAACGCTGTCGCGCGTTGTCCCCGGCTGATCGAAAACCACCAGGCGTTCCTCGCCGAGAATGCGGTTGGCCAGCGTCGACTTGCCGACATTGGGGCGTCCAATGATCGCGATTCGAAGTTCGCGGTCATCGTCGTCGGCCGCACTTTCATCATCGGATTCGGGAACTTCAAAGGTCTCGAGGATGTCGTCCATCATCGCGCCAATTCGGTCGCCATGTGCGGCGGAAACCGCGATAGGCTCGCCCATTCCCAACGTGTGGAATTCGCTGTTCGCAATGGCCGCGTCCAGCCCTTCGGACTTGTTGACCGCGAGCCATGTTTTCCGTGCATGCTTGCGCGCCAGCTCGGCGACATGCTGATCCGCGGCCGTCAGCCCGCTGCGGCCGTCAACCATGATGATTGCCACGTCGGCTTCCTGCAGCGCCCGCACCGTCTGCTCGACCATCGCCTCGTCAATTCCCTCTTCACCGCCGGCGACGCCGCCGGTATCGATGACGAGGTAGGGAATTGGCCCCAGCTTACCGAAACCGTATTTGCGATCGCGTGTCAGGCCAGGATAGTCGGCGACCAACGCATCGCGCGAGCGCGTCAGTCGATTAAATAGCGTTGACTTGCCGACATTCGGCCGGCCGATCAGAGCGATGACAGGAAGCATGATCGGACACCGTTACCAAAGGCAGATCAGGAGCCGTCAGTGCTTTCGGCAACATCCGGACTGCTGCGCCTGCTGCGGTCCAGTTCTACCGCGTACGCGGCCAGCGTGCCGTCATCACTTTGCACATACAGGGTATTTGCGATCACTACCGGCGGACTGCTGATCGCCTGGCTGCCCTGACGCAAGCGTGCGACCGCCTCACCATCGATGCTGCTGAAAAAATGCAGGTAACCTTCAAGGTCGCCGCTTACGACGGTCGTGTGGAACGGGACCGGCAACGTCGGTTCACGACGCAACAAGTCATCATTGCGCCAGTTTTCGTTGCCACTGTTGCGAGTCATGGCGACTATTTCACCGCCATCGCGAATCGTGTAGACGCTGTTCCAGTCTGCAGCAACGCCAACATTCGTCGACAACTCACGTGACCATAATATCTGTCCCGATTCGGCCGCCAGCGACGCAATCCGGCCCTGGTATCCCGCGGCATAGATGTCCTGTCCGACGACGGCGATTTCGCCATCGATATCTGACAGCCGATCAAGATCGGAGCGGCCGGTGGGCAGTGCCAACATCGAGTCCCACTCGATGTCACCCGAATCAATATCGACACCAACCAGGCGGCCGTTATCAAAACCCGCAATAACCAGTGACCCCACGACGACGGGTGACGATGCACCGCGCATGGTCAACGCAGGCATTGATTGTTCAAGCTCCCAACGCTGTTTACCGTCAAACAGTGACAGTGCCTGCAAACGGTTGTCGATTGTCTGCACGATGATGCTCTCACCGCGAATCGCCGGCTGCGCGAGTATTTCGCCACCCATGTATGCCCGCCAGCGTGTGTCGCCGGTTTTCGCATCCAGCAAAATGACATGGCCATCTTTCGATGCCACCGCAACCACACCCTCACCGACGCCGGGTCCGGCAGACAACTCTTCGTCCAGGTCGACCCGCCAGACGGTTTTTCCGGACACCGGATTAAGTGCCAGCACCCGGCCCTGCAGGCTGGCCGCATAAATATTGTTACCGTCGCTCGCAGGCCGCAGGCCCACCTTCAGGTATTCCGCATCGCCACCGAGCTTGACGTTCCAGAGCCGCTTCACCTGCAGCGAGTTCTGCAGCTTGACCAGCTCTTTCGGCTCGAGCTCTTCTTCCTCGTCGCCGAACAGCCCACAAGCGGACAACGACACGCTTGCTGCCATCAAAATAATCAGTCGCCAGCGTTTAGTCACTTAAGTTTCCCCGGAATCAGATTCTTCGCTTTCGACAGCCTCGGGCACCGCGGGTTCAGCGGATTCGGCTGCCGCTTCGGGCTCCGGCAAATCAAGTGCCTTCCACTGCACCAGCTGCTGATCCACGGTGCCCTGCGACAATGGGTCGAGCAAGGCTGCCTGGTAGGCCTGCTGTGCTTCACTGACCTGGCCCAGGGCCGTGTACGCGTCGCCGAGAACTTCGCCATAGGCCGCGGCAAATGCTGCGGTGTCCTCGGCGGTCAGCAAATCGACAACCTCCTGTGCCTTTTCCTGGTACAGGTAGATGCGTGCCAGGCGCAGGCGTGCAACGTGTCGCAGTTCGTCACTTGCATCACTTTCAACAACAGCCAGCAACGCATCCGCCGCATCCTGGTCGCGGTTCTTGTCCATGTACAGGCGCGCCATTGCGAGACCCGACTGACCAGCATAGGTAGTCTTTTCGTACTCCGTTTGAATTTCCGCAGCAATCGCCTCGGCTTCATCGAGATTGCCGTCGGTGACCGCTTCGATGAGACTTTCATAGGCAGTTGACGCAGCCAGCCTGGCGTCCAGTTGTTTCGCCTTGTACTGGCTGATACCAAACAGCAGCCCTGCGCCGATAACAATGCCACCGATGACATACGCACCGTACTCCGACCACCACTCGCGAAATTTTTCGAGTTGCTCTTTTTCTGATAGATCGTCCACAAAACTGCCTTTAATTTAGAATATCTGCCAACCGTGCGGTCAGCTCGTCCTGCGCAGCACTGAACTGATCGTCCTTGCTGCGCAATGGTTTAACCGTTATCCGATGCTCGGCGAGCTCCTGCTCACCCAGGATCAACGCATATGCCGCGCCGCTTTTGTCGGCACGCTTCATCTGCGCCTTAAAACTTCCCCCACCGAGATTCATCTCAATCCGTATCCCCGCAATACCGCCCCGCAATTCTTCGGCCAAAGCAAAAGCGCGTTCCATCGTGCCCTCGCCGACCGCCGCAATGTAGACATCAACATGCTGCGACGGGACTTCACCACCGCATGCCTCATACAGAGCGACGAAACGTTCGACGCCCATGGCCCAGCCGATGGCCGGTGTTGGCCGGCCACCAAGCTTCTCGACCAGGCCGTCATAGCGGCCGCCGGAGCACACCGCCCCCTGCGCGCCCAGCGCATCTGTCACCCACTCGAACACCGTGCGCGAGTAGTAATCCAGGCCGCGGACCAGCCGCGGATTGACGGCATACTTCACACCCGCGGCGTCCAGCAAGGAACGCAGCCCGGCGAAATGCGCTTTCGACGCCTCATCCAGGTAGTCCAGCATCACCGGCGCAGCATCAACCAGCGCCTGCATTGCCGGGTTTTTGCTGTCGAGAATGCGTAGCGGATTCTGCTCGAGCCGGCGAATACTATCGTCATCCAGCTGATTTTTCACGCCGGAAAAGTACTCGACCAGCGCTTCGCGATAGCGGGCACGCGCGTCCGGTTCCCCCAGCGAGTTAATCTGCAGCGCAACCTTGTCAATCCCGAGCTGCTGCCACATTCGGGCACTCATGATAATAAGCTCAGCATCGACGTCGGGTCCTTCATGGCCGACGGCTTCGACGTCGAACTGGTAGAACTGCCGATAGCGGCCCGCCTGCGGCTTTTCGTAGCGAAACATCGGGCCCGATGTCCACAGTTTCTGCTTCTGGTTATGAAACAGGCCGTGTGTCATCCCCGCCCGCACCATGCCCGCCGTTGCTTCCGGCCGCAACGTCAGACTCTCGTCGTTGCGATCCGCGAAGGTGTACATTTCTTTTTCGACAATATCGGTGACTTCGCCGATCGAACGCTTGAACAGTTCCGTGTGCTCCAGCAGCGGCAGTCGGATCTCCTTGTAGCCGTATGATTCAACGATCTGCTGCACCACGGTTTCAAGGTATCTCCAGGTACCCGAAACACCGGGCAGGATGTCGTTCATCCCGCGAATGGGTCTTGGCTTGTTGCTCATGGGCCGAGAATCGTCAATCGAGCCGTACCTCGCCCGTCCGGCGCCGGCAACGGATAGTCCGCGCCGTTAACTCGCACACTGACATTTGCTGCATTGCCGAATAACACGTTGAACGGCGCCTCGCCTGCAAGATTCACCGTCCTGCCGGCTCTGCCGAGGTCGAAAAACAGGCGCTCGCCGCGAGCATCACTGATTTCAGTCCAGCATTCACCGGAATAGCTGATCTGCAATTGCAGGGTGTTTGCATCCGTACTGGTTGCCGGCGCAGGAGTCGCCGACGGCTCGCCTGCCGACGCATCGACTTCATTCTGTTCGGCTGCGTCTGGAACGGCAGGTTCCTGCAACTCATCATCCGCAGTGGCCTCGCCCGGCACGTCGACAAAGCCATCATCTTCTAGTTCCTGCGATTGCTGCGGCAGTGGTGCCAGAGAACTACTGGCAGGTTCGTCAGGCGCGACGGGTCGAACCACGAACCACCAATAAGCCGCACCGATCACTATTGCCACGATTATCAGCGCCAGCCACGGTCCGGGCGACAATGACAGGGCCTGCTTTTGTCGTGGACGCAAGGACAAGGCCGGCTGGCTCTCGCTGGAGCGCGTCAACTCGTAATAGTCCGCCATGACATCGGCTTCGCTGATCCGCACGAGCTGTGCAAACTTGCGCAAGTGTCCCTTGGCAAAAACCGGCGCACCGATGACATCGAAGTCATTGCTTTCCAGTGCACGAACCTTGTACTCGTCGAGATGCAACTCCTTGGCGATCTCGAGAACCGGGATCTGCAATTCGCGGCGCGCCTCGGCCAGCCGTTCGCCGCAGACAGGCCCGCTGGAAGCTTCCTCCTGCAGACTGTCGTCAGGTTTTTCGACGTCGTCCGTCACTAGTCAGCACCCAGCACCTTGCGTGCTTCAGCCGACTTGGGGAATTCACGAATCAGCCGGTCTTCGTATTCGGTACGCCCGCGGTCATTGCCGAGCTTGTCTTCGATTCTCGATGCAAGGTACAAGACCCCGGCAGTCGGCGGTACGCTGGCCATGAAACGCTGCAAAAATGCACGCGCGCCAAGGTAATCGTCCTGGCCGAATTTTAGCAGGCACATCTGCAACAATGCTTCGCCATATTGCGGCTTCTGTTCCAGTGCCAGGCGGAAAAAATTCTCCGCCTGCACCGCATCGGGCTTCTGCATCATGCAGACACCCGCGTTGGTCAATGTCACCTCACTGTCATCATTCTCGACGTGCGCCGCGGCCCTGGCAAAATGCTTCTGTGCCTGCTCGAAGTCGCGCTTGCGGCACAGGAACACGGCGTAGGAATTCTGCACCCTGAAATCACGCGGTGCGACCCGGACGGCGGTCTCATACGCGTCACGCGCGAGTCGCTCGTTGTCCAGCGCTTCGTATGTCAGGCCGAGCGTTGTATACGCGACGCCCATGCGCGGGTTAATTTCCGTCGCGAGCAGGAGGCGGTCCCTGGCCAGTTCATAGCTACCCGCATTGTAATAGCGCGCACCCAGCTGGTAATTGAGATCCGCTGCATCTTCGTCATTGCGCACCGGCTCGGTTATGGAGCCGGTAGTAGTGGATACGCAGGCGCCGATCAGGAACAGGCTGATTAGCGTTGGGACTATCAGTTTTCTGCTATTCATGCTGATGAAATCCTTATGTCCTTCTCGCCAGTGGATTTCTGGCCAATGCTCTTGTCACCGAGGCGCTTCTTCACCCGGTCGCTTACTTTACCAGCAAGCTGGCCACATGCCGCATCGATATCGTCACCGCGTGTCTTGCGTGTCGTCGCGACCAGGCCACGGTCTCTAAGGCGCGTCTGAAAGCGTCGGATTGTATCCGCCGACGAGCGCGTGAAGGCTGTGCCCGGGAACGGGTTGAACGGAATCAGGTTCACCTTGGCCGGCTTGTTTTTCAGCAGGCCTGCCAGTTGGTTGGCATGCGCCAGCGAATCATTGACGCCATCGAGCATGACGTACTCAAACGTTATGAACCGGTTTGAGCGCTTCGCGGCGTAATCCCAGCACGCCTCGAGCAGCGTCTCGATCGGGTGCAACTTGTTAATCGGTACGATCTGGTCGCGTAGTTCGTCATTCGGAGCATGTAACGAAACAGCAAGTGCGACATTGCAATCATCGGCCAGCTTGCCGATTTGCGGCACGATGCCGGACGTACTCACGGTCACGCGCCTGCGCGACATGCCGAAGGCATAGTCCGAAACCAGCAGGTCGAGGACCGGCACGACATTGCGATAGTTGGTGAGCGGCTCACCCATGCCCATGAAAACGACATTGGTGATTGCGGCCTCGCCGTTGCTCCGCCGCGGCAACTCGGCAATCGCGTGTCGAACCTGCCCGACGATTTCCGCACGGGTGAGATTGCGATTGAAGCCTTGCGCACCGGTGGCACAAAACGAGCAGTCCAGCGCGCAACCCACCTGCGACGATATGCACAAGGTGCCACGATCGGTTTCCGGAATAAACACCGTTTCGACCGCCTGCCCCCAACCACTTTCGAACAACCACTTGACGCATCCATCTGCGGCATCGAAACGCTGCCGGACAGTGGGTGGCAGGATTTCCGCATGTGCTGCCAACTCGGCACGCAAGGACTTCGACAGGTCGGTCATTTGCTCAAAGTCATCGACGCCGCGCTGGTAAATCCACTGCATGATTTGCCGGGCGCGAAACGGCTTTTCGTTACGCGCAACGAGAAACTGCTCAAGATCGTCTTGCGACAATCCGAGCAGGTTCACTTTGCCGGGGGTTGCGGTCACCAGGAGGCCGTGGCGCCGTTCAGCGCGTCCTCGGGCAAACGCCGTCGTCACCGAAGAAATAGGCAATTTCAACGGCCGCTGTTTCCGCCGCGTCTGAGCCATGCACAACATTTTCTTCGATGCTCGCGGCAAAGTCGGCGCGAATCGTGCCAGGGTCAGCATCCGCCGGATTCGTCGCGCCCATGATCTCGCGATTCTTTGCAATGGCGTCTTCGCCCTGCAACGCCTGGACCATGACCGGACCCGAGGTCATATAGGCAACCAGGTCGTTGTAGAACGGACGTTCCTTGTGCACAGCGTAAAACCCGCCGGCCTGCTCTTCGCTCAGGTGCAGCATGCGCGCGGCGACAATTTCCAGTCCCGCCTTTTCGAAGCGGCTGTATATTTCCCCGATCAGGTTTTTTTCTACGCCATCAGGTTTAATGATGGAGAGCGTCTGCTCAACGGCCATTTGCTAATCCTTTAATCTGTAAAGTGAAGGTATTGCCCGGCGGCTTGCCGGACGGGTGGATGTAAACCCTTAATTCTACTACGACAGAATCAGACGTTGAAGCTTTCGCCGCAACCGCATTCGCCGGAAACATTGGGATTGCGGAAGCTGAACGCTTCATTCAGGCCGTTTTTGACAAAATCGACCTCGGTGCCGTCAACCAGCTGCAACGCATCGGCGGGTACGACGACGGTGACGCCCTTGTCTTCGAATACGACATCCGAGTCCGCAATCTCGTCGGCATAGTTGACCGCGTAGGCATAACCTGAACAACCGGTCTGGGTGACACCCAGCCGCAGGCCGACGCCCTTGCCACGCTTGCTCAGATAAGTCCGCACCCGGTCTGCAGCCGAGTCCGTCAGTGAAATCGCCATGTCAATCCTGTGTTGTTGGTGACCGGTCCGCGATAGCTGCCCTAAGCGAGCGAACCGTGTCTTCAAGCACTAGTATACGTCCGGTTTTCTCTACAGGTACAGCCAGATCCTTCATTATCCGGGCTGTTTCGAACTGTTCAAGGTCTGTAGCGGGCCGGCCTTCGAAACAGCGGCAGAAGGTTTCGCAGGCCGCAATGACGTGCGGGCAGCCCCAGGCCTGGAATCGCAGCTCCCGCAGCGCCCCGGAACTGAGCTTCGCCGTCAGGCGAATACACATGCCCTGGTCCGCAAAATAGGCTGCGATGCCGTTTTCGACTTCGCCCGCATGTGCCGGGTCAGCGAAGCGTTCGCGCACAATGTCGCTGTACGGGTCCATTGTCATGCGACCTGTGCCGGCGCCAGCTGCCGAAGTTTTTTGACCGCTGCGCTGTAGGCGGCCGCTGCTGCGTCGATTTCCCCTGCGGTAGTGCCACGCCCGAAGCTGAAGCGAATCGACCCCTGCGCCTCCCGGTCCGAGCGGCCGAGCGCGCGCAAGACATATGACGGCTCACGGCTTTGCGAATTGCAGGCCGAGCCCGTGGCGACGCACAGCGGTTCAAGCGCCAGCAGCAGGCTTTCGCCTTCAACGTCGGCAATGCTGACATTCAGGATGCCCGGATAGCTGTCGTCCAGCGGACCATTCGGCACAAGGCCTGCGACAGAGCGGATACCACGCCACAAGCGCATCTTCAGGTCCTGCAGATGTTTCAAGTCCTCGTCGATGCGCCCGTCGCAGATGCTTGCGGCCTCACCCAGACCCGCAATCAGGTCCACGGGCAGGGTCCCGGGTCGCAGGCGCCGTTGCTGACCGCCGCCGAAGACCTGCGGCTCAAGCGCGACGCCGTCGGCCACGTACAACGCACCAATGCCTTTTGGTCCATAGAATTTGTGCGCGGTAAATGACATCAGGTCGATCGGCAGTGACGCGAGGTCCAGCCGTACCTTGCCGACCGCCTGCGCGCCATCGACGTGAAACGCGATACCGCGTTCGCGGCAAAGGCGGCCGATGCCTTCAATGTCCTGCACAACCCCGGTCTCATTGTTGATATGCATGATCGATACGAGCTGCGTGTCGTCTCGCAAGGCCGTTGCCAGACGGTCAATTTCCAGCCGACCGTCGCTGTCGGGGTCCAGCCACGTTACGTCAAAACCCTGCTTCTCTAGTGCCCGGAATACGTCGACGACCGCCTTGTGTTCGGTGCGCATCGTGACCAGGTGCCGGCCCCGATGTGCGCGTTGCCTGGCGGTGCCGAGAATGGCCAGATTGTTTGACTCGGTCGCGCCGGATGTCCACAGCAGCGTGTCCGCGGCGATATTCAGCAGCGCCGCTGTCTGCTGCGCTGCAACCGCCACGACCGCCGCACTGCGTCGGCCCGCTGCGTGATTGGACGCCGGGTTGAACCACGCCGAACGCTGCACTTCGCGCATCCGTTCGGCTACCCGCTCATCCATTGGCGTGGTTGCAGCATAATCAAGGTAAACCAGCTCCTGGGCACTATTCATCGGCTGTTTTCTCTTCGGCTGTTTTCCGCGTACGGTCAATCGCGCTCAGGATGCCGCGCCAGATATTGATCTCGTTCTTGTCCGGCCGGGTGCGAATGAACATCCGCCGCATGCGGCGCATCAGGAATCGCGGATTGTCCGGGTCCAGAAACTCGATGTCCTTCAACACCTGTTCGAGGTGCGTATAGAAGTGTTCCATCTCGTCGGCGCCGGCGGGCGGCGCCTCGCTTTCAAAGGTCGGTCCGGCGTCGAGGGTACTCGCAACCCGCAGCTCATAGGTGAGGACCTGCACCGCCATCGCGAGATTCAGTGAACTGAAGCCCGGCACAGTCGGAATGGTCAGCAGCGTGTGGCAAAGATCGAGATCATCGTTGTGGAGTCCGGTCTTTTCCGGTCCGAATACCGCCGCCACCCTGCCCTGGCGCGACTCCAGCAACATGCGCTCCGCACAATCGCGCGGCCCCATGCTCGGCCAGCTGATTGTCCTGGAGCGAGCACTGGCGCCGGCAACGTAGACACAGCCCTCAAGTGCATCGGCGAGCGAAGTGACAACTTTCGCCTGCTCGAGAATCTCGGTCGCCCCGGACGCACGCACAGTGGCATCCTCATGCGGAAAGTACTTCGGGTTGACCAGCGCCAGATCGCTGATGCCCATGTTCTTCATGGCGCGGGCAACCGCCCCGATGTTTCCGGGATGCGTGGTTCCGACAAGCACAATACGAATCGACATGGTTGGGGACAGTTTGCTAAAAGTCCGGTATTCTACCGCCCCGGCGCCTCGGGCTGACAGCTTTGTCGGCGAATCGCGCAGCTCTTTGACATTGACGGAATCGTTTTATGCACGCACTACTCAACGTAGCGGTAATGGCGGCGCGACGCGCCGGTGCCGTACTCGGGCGAAATTTCAACAAGCGCGACAAGCTCACCATCGAAAAGAAGGGCTACAACGATTTTGTCACTTCAGCGGATCTTGCCGCTGAACGCGCGATCATTGACGTCATCCACAAGCACTATCCTGACCATGCCATTCTTGCCGAAGAATCCGGCACTCAGGGCGATTCCGACCATGTCTGGATCATCGATCCACTCGATGGCACGATCAATTACGTGCACGGCCTGCCAGTTTTTGCTGTTTCCATCGGCCTGCAGATCAAGGGCCGCATGGAGCACGCAGTCGTTTACGACCCGATGAGCGAGGAGCTATTTACTGCGTCGCGCGGTGAAGGCGCGCAGCTCGATGGCCGCAAGATTCGCGTCAGTGGCGTCAGGGATCTCGATCGCTCGTTGATTGGCACCGGCTTTCCACTGCCGCAGGCTGACCTGGACCCGGGTCCGTATCTCGCGATGCTCGGCAAAGTCATTAGCAATACGTCGGGAGTACGGCGTCCGGGTGCGGCTGCACTGGACCTTTGCTATGTCGCTTGCGGTCGACTTGACGGATTCTGGGAAACAGGGCTCAAAGCCTGGGACCTTGCAGCCGGCACGCTGATCATTCGTGAAGCCGGTGGCATTATCAGCGCACTCGACGGTGGCGAGCAGCACCTCGAATCCGGGCATGTACTCACCGGCACACCGAAAATCTACCAGGGACTGGCGCGGCTTTGCGCGAAAGAGATTAAGGCGATATTGGCGGCGTAAGCCATCGCGGCCAGCGGTCGCGGCCAGGGGCCGCTCCTACCGTTCTTTGTCGCGGCCAGGG
>TARA_R110002096_G_scaffold54568_2_pt1 | contig 25101 bp, 27 predicted proteins | sample TARA_R110002096 | Tara Oceans TARA_R110002096 (sample SAMEA4397295) | marine metagenome | biome: Polar Biome; feature: [DCM] deep chlorophyll maximum layer (ENVO:01000326); material: water (ENVO:00002006), including particulate matter (ENVO:01000060) such as... | depth 35 m
AAAGTTGTGGACCTAGAATTTAAACCGCAAGATGAACAAAAAAAGATTAAGATTTTAACCATTTCTGATCATCCCTTATCACCTTCAGGTGTTGGAACTCAAACCAAATATTTTATTGCGGAAATGCTTAAGACTGGAAAATTTCAGTTTATTAGTTTGGGCGGCGCGATTAAACATGATAATTACCAGCCGATTAAGATGGAGCAATTTGGAGAAGATTGGATTATCTTTCCAGTTGATGGTTACGGAAATCCAGATACTATAAGATCAATGATCAGAACACAGCGCCCAGATATGATTTGGTTTATGACTGATCCCAGATTTTTCCCTTGGCTGTGGGAGATGGAAAATGAAATCCGTTCTTTGTGCCCTTTAGTTTATTATCATGTGTGGGATAATTTTCCCTACCCAACTTATAATAAAGTGTGGTACGACTCTACAGATGTGGTTGTGACTATTTCAAAAGTAACTTCTGATATTGTTCAGACAGTATCACCAGGAGTTGAAGAGCATTATTTGCCCCACGCTATTCCCACCGAAGTTTTTAAGAAATTACCCCAATTGGATGTTAAGCATTATCGTCAAAATAATTTAGAAATTGATGATGATACTTTTTTACTGTTTTGGAATAATAGAAATGCCCGTCGCAAGCAGAGTGGATCTTTGATTTTTTGGTTTAAAGACTTTTTAACCAAGATTAAGAAAGATGATAAAAACGCAAAAGCTGTTTTATTGATGCACACCGAACCAGGGGATCCAAATGGACAAGATTTATATGCAATCATCAATAATCTTGGACTTGCTAATGGAGAAGTACGCATTTCAACAGTTAAGGTAGATTTACCCAATCTGGCAATGATTTACAATGCCGCCAACGCCACCATCGGAATTTCTGATGCCGAAGGCTTTGGTTTGGCTACATTTGAGTCTCTTGCTTGTGAAACTCCCATTATTGCAACTATGACTGGTGGTTTACAAGAACAAGTAACTAAAATAGATAAAGTAAGCGAGTCTATTATGTTAAAACGAAACAACAAAGCCAAGAAGGTGGTTGAATATGAACACGGAATCGGCATTGAGCCAGCTTCTAAAGCGATTATTGGATCGCAAGAAGTTCCCTTTATTTACGAAGACAGGCTTTCTGGAAAAGACGTGACAAATGCTTTGGTTAAGATGTATGAATATGGTTCCGAAAAAAGAGATGAATTGGGCAAAGCCGGGAGAGCCCACGTATTAGATAATTATAATTTTGAAAATTTTGCTAAAAAATGGGAAGAAATCTTATCCACGACGCATAAACGGTGTGGTTCTTGGGAAGATAGAAAAGGTTATAAATCTTGGGAGATGAGAGTAGTATGAAAAAGGTGATAGTTAAGGGACCAGCCCTAAGTCAAAGCGGCTATGGAGAACATGCCCGTTTTGTGTTGCGTTCATTGCGCTCAAGACCTGACTTGTTTGATATTTATTTTATAAATATTAATTGGGGACAAACTGGGTGGTTGTATGAGGACACGGAAGAACGCCGATGGATTGATTTTTTACTGGGCAAGACGATTAATTATACACAACAAGGCGGACAGTTCGACATATCCCTTCAGGTTACAATTCCTAATGAATGGGAGCAACTAGCTCCTGTAAATATTGGTGTTACTGCCGGTATTGAGACAACTAAAATCTCCCCTCAATGGGTCGAAAAATGCCTTCCAATGGATAAAATTATTGTTGTTTCAGAACATGCTAAATATGGATTCGCAAATACAACATATCCAGCTAAAAATAATCAAACTGGTGAGGAGTTTATCGCAGCCGTTACTTGCCCTATCGAGGTTGCAGGCTACCCTGTTAAAAACATAGAACCGCAAGAGATAAAACTAAATCTTAAGCATGACTTTAACTTTCTTACGGTAGGGACTTGGATTGCTAGAAAGAACCTTGAACATACAGTTAAGTGGTTTGTGGAAGAATTTTTTGATCAAGAAATAGGACTTATTGTTAAAACGTCTTTAGCCAAACATTCTTTAAGGGATCGCGAATTTACCCACTTGCGCCTCAAAGAATTGTTAAAAGAATATGAAGATCGCAAATGTGAGGTCTATCTTCTTCACGGTGATATGAATGAGGGTGAGATGACAGCTTTGTACCAACATCCCCAAGTGAAGGCAATGATTAATTTATCGCATGGCGAGGGATTTGGTCTTCCTTTGTTTGAAGCTGCCTATAATGGTTTGCCAATTATTGCCCCAAATTGGGGTGGACAAGTGGACTTCTTGCATATGCCAATTAAGGATAAGAAGGGGAAGGTGAAAAACAAATCAATGTTTACTGAGGTATCTTATGATATAAAACCTATCCAAGACTCAGCACATTGGGAAGGGGTTATTCAAAAAGATTCTATGTGGGCTTTCCCAAAAGAGTGGAACTTTAAAAAAGGAATGAAATCCGTTGTAAAAAATCATGGAGCAGCAAAGTCACAGGCAATAAAATTACAAACTTGGATATTGCAAAATTTTGAAGAATCCAAACAATATCAATTGCTTTGTGATTCTGTATATAAACCTTCTGTGAAGGAAGAAGAATGGAACGACACGCTAAATCAGATCCAAGTAACATAGAATGCGTGTTTATTTCAGATTTTTATAAGTCTGATTTAAATAATAAAGGCGGCGCAGAAAATAACGATTCTGTCTTATTAAACTCTCTGCGTGATCGTGGGCTAAGTGTTGAAGAAATATATTGCCATGAGGCTACCCCGGACTTCATCGAGAAAAATAAAAATAAAAAATTTATTATTAGTAATTTTATTAAACTTACTGAGGAATCCAAGCGTTCCCTGAAGGGCAAGTTTTATTTAATCTATGAACACGATCACAAATACTTAAAGACTCGTGATCCTTCAAAGTATGCTAATTTTTTGGCACCATCTGACCATACGTTAAATAACGAATTTTACAAAAATGCAGTAAGCGTTGTATGTTTAAGTAAAATTCAAGCGGATTGTGTAAGAAGTAATTTAAAAATTACAAATGTTGATAACATTGGGTGTAGTTTGTGGTCAAAGGAAAAATTAGACTTTATTTCTTCTATATCTTCAACTCAAAAACAAAAAGACTATTGTATTGTAAATTCACAGAATATTGTAAAAGGAACCAGTCACGCTGTATCATTCTGTCAACGTAGTGATTATGAATTTGATTTTATCGAGTCTTCTAACGAAGAAGAATTTTTAAAAAAGATGGCTTCCTATCGAACATTGGTGTACATACCAACAGTTTTAGAATCTTTGTGTAGACTTGTGGTTGAAGCAAAGATGCTTAATTGTGGGGTCATAACCAAAACCAAAATGCTTGGCGCAGCGTCGGAGGATTGGTGGTCTTTAAATGGGGAACCTTTAATTTCAGCCATTCGTCAAAAGAACGAAGATGCTATTAATTTATTTATAGATATCTTGCAAAGACCATTATCTACCTCACACCCAAAGGATGTGACTGTTATTCTGAATTGTTATAGAAGACCAGAGTATTTAGAGTCACAAATTACAGCTATTAGAAAACAGACTGTCCAACCTAAAGAAATTTGGTTATGGGTAAATTATCATGAAGATAATAAGAATATTGACTTTAAATCCTTCGGGGTAGATAAGGTATTCCACAATGACTATAACTGGAAATTTTATGGAAGATTTGCGGGAGCTTTACTCTCTAGAACGAAGTATATCGCAATGTTTGATGACGATACTATTCCGGGCAACCGTTGGCTAGAAAATTGCTTGCAAACAATGAAAACCCATGAAGGTATTCTGGGTGGTGCGGGTGTTATTCTTAAGGATAATAAGTATGTTGGGCACGACCGATATGGTTGGTCTTCTCAAAATGAAGAGATAGTGGAGGTAGACTTGGTGGGTCATGCGTGGTTCTTTAAAACCGAATGGCTCCAATACCTGTGGAAAGAGCGACCCTTTACCTGGGAAAATGGAGAAGATATTCAGTTTTCCTATTTGGCTCAAAAATATGGTAAAATAAAAACATATTGTCCCCCACACCCAAATTCAAATCCTGAAACCCACAGTTCACTAAAAGGTTATGAATTGGGAGTAGATTCCAAAGCCACATCAGCAGCCCGCAATCATGAGATTTTTTATAAACAACGAAATGCTTGTGTAAAGAATGCTATTGATAATGGTTGGAAAACTGTTCAAATGAAGGTGTAAAATGCTTGGAATTGCCTTTGGCACACGCCCGGAATACATTAAATTAAAACCCGTAATGGATGTTTTAATCGGTAAGAAGCCGTTTAAAGTTATTTTTACAGGACAACATAAAGATTTAGTAAAAAACATCCCTTCAGAATTTGACCTGATCGAGATCGACATAGTGGATGGAAAGAATCGTCTTGATTCAATCGTATCTTCGGTTATGAATTTAGAATGTCTTGATGATTTATCCCATTTGATGGTTCAGGGAGATACAACCTCTGCGTTTGCCATGGCTGTAGCTGCCTATCATAGAAAGATAAAGATAATTCATTTAGAAGCTGGTTTGCGAACTTATGATTTTAATAACCCCTACCCTGAAGAAGCTAACCGTCAATTGATTTCACGTATTGCCGACATTCATCTGTGTCCCACTAAATTAAGTCGCGACAACCTTGAAAATGAATTAACTCAAGGTGTGAGTTATGTTGTGGGAAATACAGTTTTAGATAACCTCGTTGGGGTTCCTATAACATATAGTAACGAAGTTTTAATAACCATGCACCGCCGTGAAAACCACGATACTATCCCTCAGTGGTTTGAGAAAATGGAGAATCTCTCCCTTCAACACCCTTCACTTCAATTTACATTTGTTTCTCACCCTAACCCAAATGTAAAAAAACATTTAAACAAATTAAAAAATGTTAAAGTAATAAAACCTATGAATCATGATGAATTTATTGAACGCTTGGCAGCCTGCAAATTTATAATCACAGACTCTGGGGGATTACAAGAGGAGTCTTCATTTTTAAGGAAATATAGCATAGTTTGTAGGCGAGAGACAGAAAGGAAGTCTGGTGTCGGTCAATGGGCAAAGCTCTGTAAAAGTCCTGAAAATTTAGATGATTTGGTGAGTGAAATAGATTCTAAAGGGGTTCCTCCATCGGACTGGGTGTGTCCGTATGGCGACGGAACATCTGCTCAAAAAATTTATAACATTTTAGAAGATGTGTTATAATATCTACAGTGAATTACAAAGGTGATTTCTTTAAGCTCTTAAAAAAGTTAAAGGAGATAGAAAATTTCGCATATGTGCGATATTCTGATGGCGAAGCCATTGTAATGCAAAATAAAAAGCTTGTTCTCACCAGCGAACATGTTGATATCGCAAACCAGCGTTTAGGATTCGGATATTCAGACCAAGACCATAAAGAGTTTATACCTGAAAAACATGGTTTTGTAAAAGATAAATTGGTGGAATCTTACAAATATAAAGCTCCCAATTATTTTGTGGGAAGTATTTGTGAGTCGTGCGATTGTGCCTCTAAGGAATATGCAGAGTGGATGCAGAATGAGTACGGTCAATTAGACGAAAGATATACTTCAGCAAATTTGCTTGTTAACGGAAATTATGCTGATTTTATTAATCACTTTGTTCCAGAATTAAAAAACCGCCAAAATGTAATCATTTGCAATGAACATGCTACATTTGACAATCTTCCATTTAAAGTTGTAAAGGATTTTCGAGTAGGTCAGAATTGTATTGTTAATGATCACCACCTTATTGATGATATCAAGAGCTATATTGATGAAAATAATATTAAAAATCATGTATTTCTCTTTTCAGCCTCTAGTTTGAGCGAGATTCTTATACATAAACTGTATGAACATAGTTCAGACAATACTTTTGTTGACGTTGGTACTACGCTTCACCCATATTTAAATTTAGAGATTGCTCGTGAATACCTGAAAGCTTATTGGAAAGGTTATCCTCACCCCAACTTGTACAAGGAGTGTAGATGAAACTTGTTAAAAATAGTCATGAATATTATGAATTTATCAGGAATTTAAGAAACCACCAAAGTGTAAAAAAAGGTTTCATTAATCAGGAGCACATTGATTTACAAAGACATACAGATCATATGAAAAAATATAGTGAGTGTTATTATATCTGTTTAATTGGTGATGAACCTGCGGGGTATGTAGGTCAAATTGACGATGATATTAGAGTAGCTACTTTCCCAGCTTACCAAGGAAAGGGAGTCGGTTCTTTTATGATTAATGAATTGATGAAAATACGCCCATCAGCAATGGCTAAGGTAAAAATAGAAAACCACGCAAGCCTGAAATTGTTCGAAAAGTGTGGTTTTGAAAAAAAATATTATATTTTAGAAAAGGAAATAGGATGAAAAAGCATAAACTCGTATTTAAAGACCATAAAGACGCAGGCTCCAAAGAGCAATGGCTCCAAAAGGAAATAAAAGATTGCAATCATGGATATCATATCCCTGGAGTAAATACATTTTTTCCAATGAACTTTGCCAACAAAAAGGTGATAGCTGTTGATATTGGGGCGAATGTAGGATCTTTCTGTATTTATGCATCATCATATTTTGATAAGATATACGCTTTTGAAGCAGTACATAATACTTATCAAGTTGCTAAAGAGAATATATCATCCATTAATAATGTTGAGCTTTACAATTTAGCTGTCGCAGCATCTGACGATGAAATTCTTGAATTAGCAGCACATTCTAGCAATCTTTCTGGAGATACCTCGATTTTTAATGTATCTCAAGCTCAAGAAGATGAAGTCGAAAAATGTAAAACAATTTCACTAGAGGGGATATACAAAAAAATTGGTCTAAATTACATTGATTATCTCAAAGTGGATTGCGAGGGATCAGAATATGATTTTTTAATGGGTAAGGATTTATCTGCAATCAACTATTTTGTCATGGAGATCCACCCAGGGTATCTGGGCAAAGATAAAGCTAAAGAATTGTTATTGTATTTGAACAAATATTTTATTTTAAATTATACTATTGGTGAACATATCTTATTTTATCGTTCCAAACTTCCCCATGCTTCATAATCCTTATAAAATCGTACAAATGTTCGAAGAAGAAATAGCCCACTATACAGCCGCTCCCTATGCTGTTTCTGTTGATAGTTGTACAAATGCACTCTTCTTATCATGCAAATGGTGCAATATAGACGGAGAAGAGGTTGTAATTCCTAAACGCACTTATTTATCACCCCCCCAATCTATTATGCAAGCTGGCGGGAAGATCGTTTTCGAGGATATAGAATGGGGAGGGATATATCAACTCAAACCCTTTCCGATTTATGATGCCGCAAAAAGATTAACATCAAATATGTATATTCCAGGAACATTTATGTGTTTGTCCTTTCATATCAAAAAACACCTTAAAATTGGTAAGGGTGGTATGATATTATGTGATAATGAAGATGCAGTAAAATGGTTAAAGGCGAGAAGATACGAGGGCAGAACAGATGGGATGAAGTATCACGAGGATGTGATTAGTGAGGAGGGATGGAATATGTATATGACGCCCGAACAAGCAGCAAGAGGATTAACATTGATGCAAAATTATCCCCAATATGTGTTAGATTTGCCAGAAGATCCTCCTTATCGCGATTTAACAGAATTTGATTTATTTAAAGATGTAAAAGTAGTATAAAAAGGGAAAGTCATGGATTTAGTATTTGATATCGGTTATAACAAGGGAGAATTCGCCAGAGAGTGTATCAGGCAGTTTCCTAAATGTAAAGTCCTAGGAGTGGAGGCAAATCTTTCATTAATTTATGGAGCCTCTGAAACTCCAAATTTAAAAATTTTAAATTTTTTAGTATCTTCAAAAGATGATGCGGAAATTGATTTCTATATTGAACCATACCAAACTGGCATATCTACCGCATCTAAGGACTTTATAAAGAATTCTCGTTTCAAAAAAGGTTCTAAATATTTGGAGCCCAACAATTCGCACTGGATGGAACCAGTCAAAGTAAAAACTATAACATTAGATACCTTAGTAAAAGAGTATGGAACCCCGGACTATATTAAAGTGGATGTAGAGGGATATGAACACGAAGTTATTGTGGGTTTAAGTGAAAAGCAGCACACACTTTGTTTCGAGTGGCATGAAGAAGGGCACCAAGAGGTTTATAAAATTGTGTCACACCTTCAGAAAATTGGATATAAAAAATTTGGTATTATTGGATATTTTGATGAGGGCGATATTTTTGAGAATTTTACTTTTTCAAACAAGGGAGATCCTTACTTACAGGAGCCAGACCAATACTTTAGTTGGGACAATCTTGGATTTGAGACTTTAATCAAGCCTGAACGTCGCGTTAATTATGGGATGATGTTTGTGAGATAAATGATAACTTTTGTGGAATTGGGCTCCTTGGGTAGATTGGGAAATCAGCTCTTTCAATATGCTGCTTTACGGGCTTTAAGTTTAAAGGGGGGTTATGAAGTTAAAATTCCTGATCCCATGACGAAAGTTTGGCATGGTCAATCATGTTTATTAAACAATTTTAATATTGAAGCCACTTATCTTGAACCCTCTGATACTCAAACTTTACAAAATTTGTATCACGAGCCGGATTATATGAATTTTGATCCCAATTTTTGGAATCTTCCGGATAATACTAATATTTCTGGTTTCTTTCAGAGCACTTACTATTTCAACTTGTTTGAAGAACAAATAAGGAGAGAACTGACACCCAAAAAACATTTTGTTGATGAAGCAGTAGAGAAGATGGCTAAAATTAAAGAGACTTGTCCTGGTTATGATGTTGTGAGTGTTCACATGCGTCGTGGAGATAATACCAATAACACCAATGCCAGCCGCGAATTGAATGAGATGTATGGTTTAAATGGTATGTTGGATTCTAGTAGTTTCTATGGGGAATATTTTAATTCAGCCACGAAGCAGTTTAAAGATAAAAAGGTGAAATTTTTAATTTTTACGGGAGGCTCGCGAGATCCCCATGTAGACAATGTTGCTGATATAGATTGGTGCAAGAAAAATTTTAGGGGAGATGAATATTTGTTTGCAGAGAGAAATACAGCTCTGCAAGATTTTTGTTTAATAATGCAGTGTAAGTATAATATAATAAGTCATGTAAGTAGTTTTGGGTGGTGGGCAGCATTTTTGAATAACAATTGCGAAAAACAAGTGGTAGCTCCTTATCACTATCATTCAAATTTAAAAAACTATACACATAGGGAAGGGTTTTTCCCTACAGATTGGATTTTGGTGTAATAAGAGATATGGACGTTTATAAAGATTTAAGTGGTAATTATCCCGATTGTATTGTAACATATTTTAATTTTGAGGAATATGCTGCACAAATCGATCACTCAGACAAAGCACTGTTCATGGGATACAATACCCAATTTCTAACTGATGAAATTAAAGAAATGAGAGATAAATACAAATATTTTATCTTCTTCAATCAAGAGATGCCCTGTGCTTATACCAATTCCTCAAAGCACATTAGGGATACTGCTTCGGATTTAAATAACACTTTTGACCATGTTTATACGATTTGTCCTTTAACTGGTGAGTGGCTTAACACTGTGTATAATAATGGTCGCGACAAATATAAGCCTATTTTATTCCCTATCGATGAGAAAAGAATTATAGATGGAAATGAGAAAATTTATGATTCTATTTTTTATGGTAGTGTATGCGGAAAAGATCACGAAGAATGTATTAATATTATTCGCCATTATAAATATAATTTTGTTACGCTGGGATCACAATACTGGCATCCCAATGAGCCCGGTGTTGATATAAATGCGCTTAACCAACACGTAACTCATCAAAATATTCATACTTTCGAAAAGTGGAAAATATTAAGCCAAACTAGAACAATCCCGATATACAATCAACTTTATTTACATGATGATCACATTGAAAATATCAAAAAAACTGATCATTGGGAAAAAAATGAAGCATGGAGTCATCTTTCTGAAAATCGTTGCCCTCAATTAAAGCCCCGTGTGACAGAAGCGGCAATGTTTAAAATGTTAATGTTGGTGAAAAGAGATCCTTGGAACCTTATTGAATATTGGTTTGAATCGGGTAAAGATTTTATCTATTTTGATTCTAACGAAGAATTATCTGAGATGATAGAAGACATAAATAAGAATTATGAGAAATATAAACCTATTGTAGAAAATGCTTATAATAAAGCAATAAAAAATTATACCACTAAAGCTCTATTGGACAGCATGGTAAATGGAATAAAAAAATGAGTAAAATTAAATTTATGAACATCCCCTTTTATACAGATCAGCCACCTATAAAAATGTCTGAAAAGGTGAACCAATGGTGGGGCGCATTTCGTGAGGGTTTTTTTTATGAACCGGAATTAATTGATTTTTTCTTTAGAAAACTAAAAGCTATGAGAAAAACTGATGATCAACCTTTGTTCTTTTTAGATGTGGGAACCAACACTGGAAGTTTTTGTTTTATGACTTTGTTTGATAAGAATATTGAATGCGCCGCGTTCGAGCCAAACAAAGAAGTATATGAAATATTGTGCGAAAACATAGACTTGAATGACCTCAATAAACAGCTAAAATCTTATAACTTCGGTTTATGGAACGAAGATACTACAAAAGAATTAAAAATTCCCGTTAATACAAAGGATAGTGGGTTATCTACCCTTGGAAGTAATCCAACAAGATTCGCGTATGATAATCAAACAGGGGAGTACACAACAATGAAGATAGAATGTAAAAAGTTGGATACATGTATGAACGAGAATTATTTTACTAAAAAAGTCGATGCTATTAAAATCGATTCGGAAGGGGCTGAACTTTTTATTTTAAAGGGTGCTAAAGAACTGTTGCAAAGAGACAAACCGATGATATTGTTAGAGTATTTTGATTTAAACACTCAACAATTCGGTTATAACAGAGAAGAAATTAAAAGCTTTTTAGTTGATATTGGATATAACACTTTTCACGAACCCACTGCGGGCGATTTAGTGGCTGAATGGTCAGAACCATGAAGAAAAAAGCTGATAGTTTTATTTATATTAGGAATAGTTAATATGAATTTTTGGAACAATAAAAGGGTTTTGGTAACAGGGGCTCATGGTTTTCTTGGTCAGAATTTAATGACTTTGTTAGAAGAAACACGGCAAGAGCAGAGATGTGAAATTTTGACACCAACTCGACAAGAACTAGACTTAACTAAAGAAATCGAAGTGTCTAATTACTTCGCCATCCATAAACCTCATGTCGTGCTACATTTAGCTGGTAAAGTTGGCGGCATCGGCGCTAACAAAGCAAAACCCGCAGAGTTCTTTTACGAGAACATTATGATGGGAACATTAGTTATGCACCATGCATATCTTAATGGGGCAGAAAAAGTGGTGGCATTGGCAGCAGGCTGCGGATATCCCAAAATGCTTCCAGTCCCTTATACCGAAGATGACTTTTGGAAAGATTTACCAGACGAAAACTCAATTGGGTATTCTATGGCGAAAAAAAACCTTATTATTCAATCTTGGACTTACCGAGAACAATATGGATTTAATTCTGTTATTTTATTGCCCGCTAACTTATATGGTCCGCATGATAATTTTAATTTAAAAACTTCTCATGTAGTTCCAGCTTTAATTCGTAAATTTATCGAAGCCAAGAAGACTAATAAAAAAGAAGTCATAGTCTGGGGAACTGGCGCGGCATCTCGTGAATTTCTCTATTCAGTAGACACCGCCCAGGCAATTATTGATATGGCTGAAAAGGTTAATGAATCTGGTCCGTTTAATTTGGGAACTGGAGTTGAAACTACCATCAAAACTTTGGTTGAAACAATCAAAGAAGCCACCCGGTTTGAAGGTAAAATTATATGGGATACAACTAAACCTGATGGGCAGCCCCACCGGTTTTATGACATGACACGTTTTCGTAAAGCTTTGGGGTATGTACCTGGTACATCATTAAATAATGGGATCAAAAATACTATTGAGTGGTATAAAAACAAATAAATTGAATAAAATAGAGAAAGACATTGCATTATCTCTGGACAATTCACGAGTGCCGTAGGAAAATTAATGACATATTGGCAAAATAAAAAAGTTCTAATCACAGGCGGCGCAGGTCTTATTGGCTCTGCGCTGGCTCGGGATTTGGTAAATAACAACTCTCAGGTAACTATTATCGATGATCTATCTCGTGGGAATGTTGAATTTTTGGGTGATATGGCTCAAGACATAGAAGTGAAAGTTTTTGATTTGAGGAATTATGATCGTTGTATCGAAGAAATAAAAGAATTTGATGTTGTTATCCATATGGCGTCTCGTGTGGGCGGTATCAAAGTCTATACTGACAAAGCCTTTTCGATTATAAATGACAATCTAATGATTGATACAAATGTTATTAGGGCAACAATAAAAAATAACATAAAACGATTCTTTTATGCAAGCAGTGCTCATATCTACCCATTTGAATTACAGAATAAAAAAAACAACACTCCATTAATTAAAGAAAAAGATGCTTATCCTGCAAACCCCTTGTTATCCTATGGGTGGGCAAAGCTGATTGCAGAGAAACAGCTTGAATGCGCTGTATCCGAAATCGAAGGGTTTTCAATTGCAATTGCGCGATATATTGGCATATATGGTCCTAATCAGGATTTTGGTTTAGATACTGGTTCAGTGATACCAGTATTTTCTCATCGAGCAATCAAGTATCCAAATATTGACTTTACTGTGTGGGGAAATGGAGAAGAAACTCGTTCATACTGTTATATTGATGACGCGGTCGCCTGTACGAAACTTATGATTAGAGAGATGGATGAAAGAACAACTGTTGGTCCCTATAATGTTGGTTCTAGCGAGATTGTCAAAATTAAAGATATTGCTCAAAAAATCATCGATTTATCACAAAAAGATATTTCTTTGAAATTTGCCACTACCAAAAAAGCTAAAATTTTATCTCAATGGTGTGACTGTAATCATGTTTTTGAAGAATTAGGGTGGAAATCAACAACTTCGTTTGAAAAGGGTTTAGAGATCGTTTATAATGATGTTAAAGGAAGGCTCGAATGAATATACTCATAACAGGCGCTGCGGGTTATATCGGGAGTGAGTTAATTGGTCACTTAATAGCGGACCATACGATATATGCCATAGATAACTTAATGTACGATAAAACTTCTTTACTGCGGTATATCGGTCATAAAAATTTTAATTTTGAAAAAATGGATGTTAGAAACACTCCTCGTCTCGAAAAATATCTTAAAAAAAGTGATATTATAATTCCCCTAGCTGCTCTTGTAGGCTTTCCCTTATGTGATCAGCGACCTGTTGAAGCAAACGAAGTAAATTTTAAAGTTAACGAATGGCTCGCGCTTAATAAATCTGATTCACAGTCGGTAATCTATCCCTGCACCAATTCTGGTTATGGCAGTAGTGACGACGGCACTGTAATAACCGAGGAGTTTCCATTAAATCCTATTTCTTTATATGGGAAAACGAAAGTGGCAGCCGAACAAGTTTTTCGTACAACTCCAAATTGTTGTACTTTTAGACTAGCCACGGTATACGGTCCCTCTAGTCGCGCAAGAAGCGATTTATTGGTTAACAACTTTGTTTTAAAAGCTATCAAAGACAGACTCCTTGTATTGTACGAGTGTGAGTTTATGAGAAATTATGTTCATATTTGGGATATTTGCCGTGCCTTTAAATTTGCGATTGATAATTGGGAATCTTTTAGGGAGGAAACGTTTAATGTTGGCAACGATGAACTTAATATGAACAAGCTTCAGTTAGCGCAACAGATTCAAAAGCATCTTCCGCTGGAGATCGTTAAAGCTGAATTTACCACAGATCCTGATAAAAGGAATTACATCGTGAGCAGTCAGAAAATTTATGATACTGGTTTTAAATGTGAATATGATTTGGAAGACGGCATTAAACAAATGATAACATTGTATTCAATGATTGATAGCCCTTGGTACGGAAATTATTAGGTAATATTATGAGCGAAAGAAAATATCTTCCCACTTTATCTGAATTAATTGATAGGCTTTCAATAGCCCAGCTAAAAGAGGTTTTCATCTCTGATCATAAAGAAGAATATAGTCAAGAGATTAAGGACATTTGTCATGATATTGATCTTTATTTACAACAAGTAGAATCTATTGATGCTGATGTTATACGAGCCATTGTCGTATTATCGCAAATGAATCTTCATATATGGCATAACGAATCTAACTACCGAAAAGGTATTAAAGACGGCAACAATCTGGAGTTGACTCATGGATTGAATGGTGTTCGAAATACCGCTAAAAATAAAATCCAAGAGATAATGGGCGGACGCAAAGATTATAAAATTGATTGCTTGGCTGCTGATTTTAAAGATTGGGAAATCAGTTGGAAATGAAAATTGTTGTTATCGGAGATAGTTGTGTAGACCAGTACATTTATGGCAAATCTAGTAGATTATGCCCCGATGCACCTGTGCCTGTGTTAATCCCTACGAAAACTGTTGAAAATGGTGGTATGGCTAAAAATGTTCACGCCAATATTCTCTCTTTAGGGATTGAATGCAATATAATAACGAATACTGAAAAAATAGTTAAAACACGATATGTCCATGAACATACCAATCATATGTTTATTCGAATTGATACCAACGAAGAGAAAATTAAAAGAATTTCTCCAAGCAAATTAGCGAATTTAAGCAGTTATGATGCAGTGGTTATATCAGATTACAATAAAGGATTTCTAAGAGAAGAAGATATCCAGAAAATATGCCAATCTCATCCTTTAGTTTTCATGGATACCAAAAAACCTCTTGGTCCTTGGGCTTCTGATTGCAACTACATTAAAATTAATGAGAAAGAGTATGAGCATTGTAAAGAACATTACGGTTCCTTGGACACCTCATTGGCAGAAAGTCTGATAGTTACTCTCGGTCCTGATGGTTGCCGTTATAAAGACGATCTTTTTCCAGTTGCAAGGGTAGATGTAAAAGATATGTCCGGCGCGGGTGACACATTTTTATCTGGTCTTGTGGTAGAATTTTTATATTCAAGAGATATTAAAAAAGCGATTGATTTTGCGAATGTGTGCGCTACCCAAGTAGTCCAGAAAAAAGGCGTGGTGACTATAGATGAAGTTTGATGAGTATTATGGTTATTACCTAACCTTACACCAAAATAATATCTGCCGTCGCCTCCACATTTGCGGTCAGCTGTTTACACTGATCTATATTGGGTTTATTGTTGTTAACGGTTTTTGGTGGTGGCTCATCGCCTCACCTTTTATTGTTTATCCATTTGCGTGGTCTGGGCATTTCTTTTTCGAGAAGAACAAACCCGCCGCATTCTCGAACCCACTTTGGGCTAAATTAAGCGACTTTAGAATGATGAAAGACGTTCTGGTTGGTAAAATAAAATGGTAACAGTTTGGGTAAACGGATGCTTTGATATTTTGCATCGCGGGCACATAGAATTGTTCAAGTATGCTAAGTCTCTAGGAGATAAAGTAATCGTTGGGTTAGATTCTGATTCTAAAGTTAGTCAAGACAAAGGTCCATCACGACCTTACAACTTTTTAAAAGATCGAATGTTCGTTCTAGAGTCTGTTAAATATATTGATGAGATAAAATCTTTTGATTCGAAACAGGGACTTGAAGATTTAATAAAAGAGTTAAAGCCTGATATACTTATTGTTGGTTCCGACTGGAGGGGAAAAGAAATTGTAGGAGGAAAATATGCCAAAAATATTGAATATTTTAATAGAATTGGCGATTATTCTACAACTGCAATCTTATCAACCAAAGATGAAAACATATATATTTGACATAGATGGAACTATCTGTTCACAATCACAGGGGGATTATTCAACAGCAATCCCTATACAAGAACGAATTGATAAAATAAATCAACTCTATGATGGTGGAAATAAGATAATATTTTTAACAGCTCGCGGCATGGGAAGAACTAATAATGAAGTTTTTGAGGCTTATAGGTTATTTTATGCACTCACCCACTCACAGTTAACGTCATGGGGAGTCAAATTTCATAAATTGTTTTTGGGCAAGCCTGCCGGTGATTTATACATAGATGACAAGGGGATCAAAGATGAGCAATTCTTTGCCAATTAAATTTGTTCCCAAAGGCTGGGGATTTGAAAAATGGATTGTCAATTGTGAAAAGTATTGTGGGAAGCTTTTGTATTTTGTAAAAGGTAAGAGATGTTCTTGGCATTACCACAAAATAAAAGACGAAGTGTTTTATATTCAGTCGGGTAAGATATTGGTAAAATATTCGGACGGTGATGCTCTCGAAAATGCCCAAGAAGTCGTCTTGAGTCCAGGCGATAACTTTCATGTTTCTATTGGATTACGACATCAAATGCTTGCCCTAGAAGATACCGAACTATTTGAGTTTTCCACTCAGCATTTTGATGAAGATAGTTATAGGATCCAAAAAGGTGATTAAGTGAAACTTGTTGTTGTTACTGGATGTTTAGGTTTTATAGGTTCTTATGTCACAGAAACTTGTTTAAAAAAAGGTTGGCAGGTATATGGTATTGATAAATGTACTTATGCCGCTAATGAAGGGTTGATTGAAGAGTTCGAAAAAAACAAAAACTTTACCTTTATTAAGGAAGACATTAAAAATTTAAAATATTTGCCGGATTGCGATTATATTATTAATTTGGCTGCGGAAACTCATGTTGGAAATAGCATTATAGAGAGTTCTGAGTTTGTAGAAACTAATGTAATGGGTATCAAAAACATACTAGACTTAATACGGCATAAACCTAAAAACATCAGCTGCCTACCAATTTTATTACAGATCAGCACTGATGAGGTATACGGAGATATTTGTGATGGGGTACATATAGAAGATTCCCCACTGTCTCCCAGTAACCCCTATTCGGCATCTAAAGCCTCTTCTGATATGTTGATCCAGGCATGGGCTCGAACCTATGATATAGATTATCTTATTATGCGCCCGACCAATAATTACGGAGCAGGTCAATACCCAGAAAAACTTATCCCCCTCATTGTCAAACATTTGTTGAGGGGTAAAAGAATTCGGTTACACAATAAAGGCACCCCAATTCGCAATTGGCTCCATACTTCTGACACAGCCAATTCTATCATTACTGTTATTGAAAGCAGAAATGTTAATGAAATTTATAATGTTGCTGGTGGTTTTGAGCAGACAAACTTAGAAACAACTCGTAAAGTAATTAATTGTTTTTTTAATAATGATGTAAACATACAATATGATTCATGGTATAATTTACTTGACTTGAAACACACAAGAGAAGGGCAAGACGTTCGCTATGCGTTGAACGATGAAAAACTTAGAAAACTTGGTTGGAAACCCAAGAAGACCTTTGATGATGAAATAAACAATATTGTACAATATTATAAAAACAATTTTAGATGGTAAGGAGAAAATAATGAAATTATCAAACCAAGCAATAGGCGCTGTCATGATGGTACTTCAAAAAGGTATCATGGAGCAGATTGACATTACAACACTTTTACAGGAATTTGAGATGATCGATTCTACGGACGGTTTAATCGTAGAGAACCCGCCTATTATCGAACCAGAAAAACTTGAACAAGAAACAGAAGAAGCACAAACTGAAACCTAAATGCCAAAATATGTTTACTATTGCAATAAGTGCGAAGAAGAATTTGAAGCTCGTCACTCACTAAACGAAACTTTGGAGAATTGTAACATTTGTAAACACGCTGATTCTATAGTACGACGACCCTCAACTATTTTTTTAAACAAGAAATTCTCTAATTTAGAGGGAAAATCAAAGCCTGGAACGTTAGTTAAGGGTGCAATAGCGGAAGCGACACAAGATTTAAAAGAAGAGCGAGAAAGATTAACTCAAAGAGATTATAAAAATGATAAATGAATGGTTTATATTGGGCGTGTTGCTCTTAATTGTATCAATTTTAGCCAATGCTGTATTAATTTCCTACATTAGAACCAATATTGTAAAAGTATTTGTTATTTCTGAGGAACTGTCCGAAATCTTCACACGCCTTGACTCATTTCAAGAACACTTAAAGACCGTCTATGATTTGCCGACATTTTATGGCGATGAGACTTTATCTGGTTTGCTTGAACATTCCAAGGCTTTAAGCGAATTTATACTAAAATATGAAGATATCTATTCTTTTACACAACCAGATTTATTAGAACAATTAGAAGCAGCAACTGTAGAGTTACAGGAAAAACATGATCAAAAAGAAGCGGCAGCGTAAGAAAAAAAATCAATATTTTACGCAATTTCATGAAGACGCCATTGTAGAATATACTGGCTCTGAAGATAATCATCATCGGAATGAACTTTACAAAGATATAATTCAGCCCGTTTTTAAAGAGATGATCAATAAAATTGTCTTTACCTATAAATTTACTAATCTTCCCAACGTTGATAGCTTAAAAGATGAATGTGAGATGCATCTTGTCACCATTCTAAGCAATTTCGATCCAAGCAAAGGTTCTAAGGCTTTTTCATATTTCAGTGTCATAACAAAAAATTGGTTCATTGCCAAAGTCAAAAAGAATGCAATCCAACTTCGACGTGAAGCGGGCTATAATGAAATTTCTAAACGAATTGAAATGGACAAGCTGGCAATCTATAATACTTATCACACCGACAGAGAAAAAAAAGAATATATGGAACACTTGTGGGTCGAGATTCGGAAGTGGGAAAAACAAAATCTTAAAGAAAACGAAAGAAAAATATTAGAAGCTATCAAAATCCTCTTTACCGATGCAGAGACAATCGAAATTTTTAATAAAAAAGCTATTTACTTGTACATAAGGGAAATTACAAATCTCAACACCAAACAGGTTTTGAACAGTTTAAACAAGTTTAGATTTGAGTATGCAGTTTTTAAGAAAAAATGGAACGAGTAAAGAAAGATTTTGAAACCCTAGCCGAAGAAGCAATTGACAATATTCGAGCAGATCGAGATCAAACCAAGGAACTGCTTAAAGACTTGGTCAAATATTTATCATCTGATGAACATCGGCATAAAGAAGTTGGTTTAATTGCCGCGAAATATGTTGAAACACTTCAACGTTCCAATGAACAACTGGTTAAGATAGTAACTCTTCAAAAGAAGGGTGAAAAAGATAGTCTTGACTTGTCCCAGTCAGAGAGGGATGAAATATTTGAACAATTAAACGAGGAGATGACTGGTGTCAAAGAAAGTAAATAAACTCCTCAATGGTAATTACAGTCTTTTCCCTGACAATGCTGAAAAATTTCCTACTGATTTTCTAGAAGATGAAGATACCTTCTTTGAGAGACTAGGCTCGGTAGTTAAAGAAAGTTATCGCGCAGACGGTGAATCCACAACTAAACCGGTGATGGGTATTGTTTTGGCTGTTAAAAAAAATGGGAAAGTTACTCCATCTGGTCCAAGATCTCGTTTAAATATAATTTCCGAGATTGAAACGGAAACATGCCTTAAAATGTGGGTTCATACCAATTTTGATGTTGGCATGGCTGTCCCGAAAAACTTTTTAAACCCTGGTGATGAAACTAATCTTATTTACGAGCATTTTGTTTTTGAAGCACAGGATGAAACCACTGACAAGATTGTTCCCAAACCAGGCGATATTGTACAAGTCCTACATCCTTGGGCATGGGGGTTTACAAATAAGGTAGGGTTATATTTGGGGAAAGTCGCTCCTGGCATGGCTCCCACATTTGAAAGATCTTCGAATAAGTTTAAGAAACCGAATTCAAGGAACAAGAATGTTCCTGAAACATAAGTGTTGGTGGTGATATGAGTTTTAAAAAAGCATTTACAATTTCAGGCGTAAGCGAGGAAGCAAAAGAAGCTTTCGACGCAAAAAGCAAGAAGGATACCAAGTTTGTAAAAGGCATTGGCGGCGATCCTCTCTTTGAGCCGGTTCCCTCATACATTCAGACTTCTACAGAAAAAGTCATTAAAAACGATAACAACTCATGGATTGTTTTAGGGCGAGATCGCCCCAAAGGTCGCCACAGTGGATATGGTGGTCGTGGCGATACCCAAGCCGCCGCAATTGATATTGTTGTTGGTCGTATGGGTTCTTCTGTAATTTCCCACACTGGTGATAATCAAAAAGTCTGGACTGATCCAGATTTTAAAAAAGATTCTGCTAGAATTTATATAAGCCAAAAAACGGATATTGATACCAATTTTGGATTAGCAGCAGGTACGATTGGAAAAGCTGTGGCTGTGAATGAGGATGAATTTGGAGCACCAGATAATGCTAATATTCCTGCCGCAACCTCATTTAAACCTCAACCACGATCTGGTATAGCCTTGAAAGCAGATGGTGTGCGGATCATTGCTCGCGAAGGTATTAAATTGGTAACTGGAATCGATGCCATAAACTCACAGGGAGGTTCAGTGCGAAGCGTCCAAGGCATTGATATAATTGCAGGGAATGATGATTCGGATATGCAACCTTTTGTTAAAGGGACAAACATGCGTGATGCAATGGTAAGGTTAGTAGATCACGTTGATAGTTTAGCGGGCATTGTAGACACCTTATTAATGCACCAAATGTCTTTTAATGAGGCACTAGCAAGTCACTTTCATCACTCACCTTTCTGGGGTCAAATGACAACTATTTCTCCTTCTGCACAATCTGCTGGTATTAAGACAATGATAGACCATTTAAGTCAAACCAAACGCTCACTCGCAATGTTCAAGACTAACCTAAGAACTTATCAGATAACCTATTTAGAAGAAGTGGGCGATAAGTATATCAACAGTAGATTCAACCACCTAAATTAATTATGCCAATTGATATTGAAAAAGAGATTGATCCACTTATCCAGATTGATTGGACGCGAATGTCCGATGCGGTTGGCTTTTTCCAAAAAGCTGATAGCACATACCCCGATAGGTATTCGATTGTTGTAACAACAAGTGAAACTACAACGGATGGAAGCGACGACAGACTTCAACAGATTAAAGATAATGCTGAACCAATAGGGTTTAATCATCTCTTAGAGTTTTATGAAAAACTAGATTCAGATCCAACCTCAACGGGAACAGTGTTTGCCGAAGATTGGTATGTATCCGAACGCCCAAATTCTCCTATAAAAATTTTAGTCTCAATAACTGCACCCAATTTAAATCTCTTGCAGCCAATTCCACCCCCATCTGTTTTACCATCTCCATGGGCAGAGATGTATTTCAATACTTTTGATTTCGAGAAAAAACTTAAAGGCTCACTAGAGTTATTAAGAAAATATAATGGGGACATTAAAAAGTTTCGAGGGAAAGTGATGGGCTTGGATTTGAAATATGAAACGGAGAATTTGTCCAACTCCATCACTGCTATCTCAGGGTTAATGCAAGCCAATGGTTATTCTTACGATTCAACTCGTTCCGATTTATTAATTTTTGGAATCAATGCCGATTATCAGTTTCTATATAGTCAATTAAATGATGGAAGCGGGTTTAATAATCTTTATAAGAGTTTCACCAAATTCCAGCAGACATCGATTGCGACCGATCAAAGAACCGTCAACTTTTTATTGAACTTGGACAATCTTTATCAAATTTTTCTAAAGAATGAAAACATTCCAATGGAAAAGTTCTTTGACGATTATGTTTTAAATCCTCCTACATATGACTTTTCTCAAACTCCTCGTTCATCAACCACAGGCGACGGGAAAGCAGTCGCACAAAAGGGCAATATTGCTGATGAGAATGCTAAACCCCAAAAAACCTCATTAGAGCTTGAAAATTTTCTTGCCCTAAGTAGTACGCCTGAACAAAGGAAAAATGCCCAAGAAGTTTTGGACTCATCTGCCAACTTTGTTGGAGATACAGTAGTGAGCAGTTTGCAATCAATTAATGATGGCATTACTTACGGCACAACTTTTCTTACCAAAAATCCAGGAAAGCATACTTCGAACAAGCTTTTTAAGGATCTGTTAAATAAAATTCCCCTACAAAGTCTTATCGAGGGCGCTTTAGAATGTCTAGGGTTTAAAGGTTTTGAATTTCTTAATCTGGCAAAGGCATATTTAAATCAAGCAACCAGTTTTCTTGACAATGTTGCATCCTTGTTGAACAAACAGATCCCAACAATTCATATTCCAGATGACTTTCCCATAGCAGATTACATGAAAGATTTGGGTAAACAAATTCTTAATAGTTTACTCGAAGCCGTAATGGGGATGCTGGTCCAGATGATAGTGGAACTCATTCAACAATTGCTTGATGCATGTAATGAATGTGCTTTACAGAATGAAGCAGCCGGTCGCGGCAGGCTTGATGGAATGAATTTTGGCGCTTTTAATGTGGGTGATTCCATTTTAAAAACCTTGGTAGTTGGCACTGTGGGCGAGATAAGCTCTACTGTCATGAGAGAGTCTGGTGCAAATCGAATAAATAACGAAGTTTTAGAAGAAACCAAGCAGTGGGCTGCCAACCCACCCCAAGGTAGTTATCTTGATTTTAGTGGAGATAATTGGTATGGTGAAGGCAAAAGCGGGATTACACCAGAGGAGATGCAACAAAAAGTAGCTGCTGCAAAAACCGACTTTAATGATTATGTAAAATCCGCATCAGCCGTTTTAACACCTGGAGAAATAGGGAATATGATGCTCGGTTGTGGTGCGGGCAGTGAAGCAACTGAAGCTCTCATTCGATTGTTTGATAATTTTCCTAATTTAAAATGGCTCCTCGCTGGCGACAAAGATGTTACCACGGCTCAAGTAACGAATCTATGGCAAGACTTGGGCAAAGTCATCGGACAAAATGCGATCTTAGAAAAGGTTAAAGAAGTCACAGATGCGATGCCAGAATCCATTAAATGCTTATGTGATGATGATGATATTGCATTAAGAAAAAGCCTGTTGGATAACAAGGGGTTATCTCCTGAGCAAGTTAAAGAGCAAATTGAAAAATCTTTAACTCGACGCGAGAAACGATTAAGAGATCTTGGCAAGATGCTTGAAAAGGGGAACATTCTAGAAGACGCTGTTCCTCCAATTTATTGCACAATGGTTTTCCGCGATCCTTCAGGCACAATTGTTCCTGATGAGAAAGTAATGCCTAGCCCTCATGATCCATCTAAATATGTCGCTAAAGTAACGGGACTTCCAGTCACAAGAGTAGTTCGCAAAGGATTGATCGAGAAGGATCATCCATCCCTTGTCTTTATGATGAACAAGGTTCTTAATACGATCTATGATAGTATCGCGATGGCTTTCAATCAAGATATTTCTGGCTTTGTTCCCACTTTAACAAAAGATACGTTTGTAACACGTCCAGTTCCGCGCACCATCAATGCGATAAAACAAGACGGAACCACAGAACTTTCCCTCAATCCTGAATGGGTTAAGATGGTCAAAGACCCTTCTCTGAATTATTCATTTGGACCATTACCTGCTGATGCTTCAATTCCTGGAAGAAATCTTATTAGAGATTATGATGAAGGGAATATTGTTTTTGATGGAGAGGGTGAGATACTTTACAACACTGTCGCACAAGATCCCGACTTAGATATTCCTGCAAACAGCTCAGAATCCTATCGTATTCGTCTTGCTGCGGGTCAAATGCAGACTGGTCAAGTGCAACCCACTCCTCAACAGACCTTACAGTGGGAGTTTATGCAAAAGCAGCCATACCCCGAAGGTACGACTGATTATACTTCCGATGGTCGCCGCAGGATAGGTGATTACGGTGAAAGCTCAATTGGCACAAGGATGGCAGAATATACCCGTCTTTATGGGTATTCTCCAATCCCAGTGAATGTGAGGGAAAAAGGGCAACCAAAATTTGCACCTGGCTTAAAAGAGTCTTATGAAACAATGTGCTTCAGGAAAGAGTTGTTTGATATAAGTGATCAAAGTGATTCTTACCACCTTTACACATTTCAGGTGGATAACAATATTTTTGATGCTGCTGGGATCGCGGGAGATATTAAAAAAATTATTGGTTCTCAAGTTCCGATTGTACCTTCGCTTCCAACCCCAAGTGGTGTTGCTGATGCCGATTATTCAAAAGGAATGGAATTAATCTCACAAGCGTTTAATAATTTAAACGATTCCACTTATGACATCAAATATGTTGTTCCGTATTCCGCTTCTCTCGGTAACGGTTCTCTTTCGCAAAATTGGCCAGTAGATGTTTATGGTTTAACAATTATGTTATCCTCACCGGCAGGATCAATCAATGCTCCTCCATTTATAATTTATCGAGATGTTAAACAATACGATTTAAGTAATAATATATGCAGAGGTCTTCAACAAAACGATTGTGAATTCAACGACCGCGCACCTTTTATTCCACAAGAACAGTTATTTACTTCAATGGTTGACAACTGCTTAAAGAATGGAGCAATGACTTATAATAGTTATGCTTTTTCCAATATAGACGAATCTATTCCGTCACCTCAAAAAATCGGAGGGATTGGAGACTTTAATTATAATTTTAGAGGCGACTTATACGCCAAAGATTTCGAATCTTCATCATCAGCATATGGTTTTGGAAATAAATTTAGCACATACGACGGTTTATGGCGTGATTTCTATTGCTCATTTAATAAATATATTGCTAAATCTCCATTTTTAGATTTAAGTGCTTTAAATTCTATAGACTTAACACCCATGAATCAAATGGGTCAAGATCCAGATTGTGATATCAATCCAAGCATGTTGGATGTCGAAACAATAAAGCAGAGAATCAAGGATGAATATGGTTTAATCCAGTGCATCGAAGCTTCTTTTCCGAATGTTGATGGTCTTGGTTCCAACAAAGACAACCCATTTGAGAAAGCAAATCTTAGCGGTGCCGTATTATTGACGGTTAGAACTTATGTATTGGAAGTGCTTCTGCGTTCCATTTATACTTTTTACTATTTTAGATTTAGTTCTCCACAATCAGTTGACTCGCTTTTAATTTCATATATTTCCAGTCTGGTCAAGAAGGACGTGGAGCAAAAACAATTTATAAATGAGTTTAGGACTGAGACTTTAGATCTCTACAATCGAAACGCCGAAAATCTTATTCCTGCACGTTCGAAGACAGACAGCTTTGATGAAGCGTTAGAATACTTTGTTAG
>TARA_R110002096_G_scaffold24453_7_pt1 | contig 25090 bp, 19 predicted proteins | sample TARA_R110002096 | Tara Oceans TARA_R110002096 (sample SAMEA4397295) | marine metagenome | biome: Polar Biome; feature: [DCM] deep chlorophyll maximum layer (ENVO:01000326); material: water (ENVO:00002006), including particulate matter (ENVO:01000060) such as... | depth 35 m
GGTACTCCCGAGGACCCGACGGATCATCGGGTCGACGATCCGGTCAGACGCCATAGTCCACCTGGCCCGCGCGTTACGTGGCCATCGAGTTCAGCGCGGACCAGCTCGCTGAGGACCGCGTTGATGTCCATGCTCGCAACCTGGGCGATCTCCTCGACCGTGCGCGTCTCGCCGATCAGCGTGCGCAGGATGGGGGAGGCCTGGATCGCGGGGGGCAGGCCGTCCTGTTCGGTCAGCATTCCGGGCGCGACCCCATAGAGGTCTTCGAGCAGTTGCGCGGGACCCTCGACAGGCTGGGCGCCTTCGCGAATCAACTGCAACACGCCGCGCGCCAGGGGGTGATCGATGCGGCCGGGGATGCAGAACACGTCCCGGCCCAGATCGAGCGCCCAACGTGCCGTGATGCGCGAACCGCTGGTGACGGCCGCCTCGACGACCAGGACGCCGTCGGCCAGCCCGGCCAGGATCCGGTTGCGCAGGGGGAAGTGATGGCGGCGTGGGCCAACGCCGGGTCCGAACTCGGAGACCAGCAGGCCCTCCTCGGCGAGGCGTCCCGCGAGGGGGCCCGCGGGCCAGGGCCGATCGACCCCGGAGCCGAGCACGGCGATCGTGCGACCGCCCGCATCCAGGGCACCCTCGTGAGCGGCCGCGTCGATGCCGCGCGCCATTCCGCTGACGACCGTGCAACCCGCTCGGGCGAGTCCCGCCCCGAAGCGCCGCGCTTGATCGATGCCATAGCCCGTGGGGGACCGGGAGCCGACGATCGCGATGCGCGGCGCGGGTGCGAGACACTTGGTGTCTCCACGCAACCAGAGTTCGGGGACGGCGGGGCGCAGGGCGTCGAGTCCCTCGGGCCAGGACGGGCCACCGGGAGCGATGCGCAACGGCGAGCGTACGAGTTCAGGATTCACACCCCGGGGACCGCGCGAACTCGTCCCCGGTCGCGCACGTACGGCGACTTCTTTCCGGGAACTCGCAGGCGTGGAAACCCCGGTCGGGTCGAAGGGCAACTCGAACTGAGCCCCCTGTTTCCCAGCCACCTCCTCCTTGAAGGTCAGCCCGTCGTGCGCGCCATCTTGGGCGCTGCTTCCGAAGCGGGCAGTTGGCCCGAACCGACCGCGCGCCGCATGGATGCCAGCAGCCCGCCCACGTCGAGGCCCAAGTGGCTCGGCATGTACGCGGCCAGCAATCGACGATGCCCCGTGTGCAGCTTGCGTGCGCCTTCCACGTTGTCGCGGCCGAGGTGCATCAAGCAGATGCTGGCCTGGACCAACCCCTTGAAGAAGTCGGCATCGCCGGCCTCGTTCGCCAACCAGCAGCGTTCGAAGGCTTCGTGGGCCGCGTGGTAGTCGCCGCCGTTGAACAGCGCGATGCCCTCGGCGAAGGAACGCTCCGCATCCGCTGCGGAGAAATCGTCGGGGTCGAAGTCCTGTTCCTCGGGTTCGATGCGCGCCAAGGTCGTCCCTACTTCCCGTCCTCGGGGTCCTGGCCTCGCTCATCCCGGCGCGGATTGCGCTCGTACAGATTCGCTCCGCCCCAGAACCGGTTCCAACGTTGGTAGAGGTCCTTCTCCATCGGCGCCATCTTCTCGGGAACCTCGAAGGTCTTCTTGTTGGCGCGCCACCATTTGTGCCAGCGCTCGGGATCCAGGTCGTGGTCCTGGCCCGTCAGGACGACCAGCGCGAGGCGGTAGTCCTTCATGTGCCCTTGCACGCGTTTCGCGTTCGCCTGGCGCATCGAGTCCATCAATGCGTCGATCGACTCCGTCGTGCGGATCCGGCCGAGGCTCAGGATGCGCGCGCTCGCGACCGCTTGGACCTTGTGATCGAACAGCTTCGTCGAGAAGAAGCCGATCGTGCTGGGCGCTTCGTGGCGTGCGACGGCTTTGAGGAAGGCGATATAGCGATCCTCGTCCTTCCAGAGCGCCTTCTTCTGCTTCTTGCCAAAGGCCAGCAACGCGGCCAGGGCGTCGTCGTGGCGCATGCGCGACAACGCCTCCAGGGCGGCTGCGCGCACTTCCAGGTTGTCGTCGTTCAAGGCCTTGGCGACCGCGTCGATCACCTTGGGGTGGACGACGGCTTCCGCGCTCTGCACCGCGGCGATGCGATCGTTCGGCTTGTCCTCCTTGGAACCGAAGGCGACGTCGATCGCTTTCAGGGCCGCGCTGACCTGTTCCTCGGTCGGGCCCTTCTTGGCGTCGTCCTGGGACGCGGCAACGGCCGTGTGCGTCGGCGCGGGCACTCCTGCCGACGAGGAAGCGAGCGTGGCGAGCAGAGTCAGGGACAGCAGCATGGTGGAACCGGTCGGGGGATTCGGTCGAGCGACTCCGAGTCTATCCCCTCGGGCGTGGGAAGTTGCGGTTCCAGGGTTCCTGGTCGCAGGGTGGTCGCATGGGCGGTACTGGAACGAACCGAGGGGCGCCGGACTCGCGTCCTGCGCCCCTCGATGTGGGTGATGTCGACCCGTCCCGAGCGGACGGATCGATGGGTCACTTGCCGGCGCCCGCGGGCTCCGGCTCGGAAGGCTCGGGGGCCTCGTCGAGGAAGCGCAGGCCTTCGTCCGGCGTGCCGTCCTCCTTCTGAGCGCGGTCGACCCAGATGGTCTTGGCGGACTCGAACTCGCCGCGGAGCAGGTGCTCGGCCAGCGGGTCCTCGATCCAGCGCTCGATCGCGCGGCGCAACGGACGTGCGCCGTAGTCTTCGTTGAAGCCCTTGTCGATGAGTTCGTCGGCGGCTGCGTTCGTGAGCTCCAGCGTGATCTGGTGATCCTTGAGGCGGCCGCGGACTTCGTCGAGCTGCAGTTCGACGATGATGCGCAGGTCGTCACGGGTCAGCGGGTTGAACACGATCGATTCGTCGAGGCGGTTCAGGAATTCGGGACGGAAGTGGCGTTCCACCTCGACCATCACGTCCGAACGCATCTTCTTCTTGCGCTCAGCAGCATCCTCGGAAGCCTGGTCGAAGCGTCCGAAGCCAAGCTGCGCGCCGGCCTTCATCTGCTGGGAACCGAGGTTCGAGGTCATGATCAGGATCACGTTGCGGAAGTCGACGTGGCGACCGAACGAGTCCGTCAAACGCCCTTCTTCCATGATCTGCAGGAGCATGTTGAACACGTCCGGGTGCGCTTTCTCGATCTCGTCGAGGAGCACGACCGAATACGGGCGACGGCGGACCTTCTCGGTCAGCTGACCACCTTCCTCGTAGCCGACGTAGCCGGGAGGCGCGCCGACGAGTCGGGAGGCGTTGTGCTTCTCCATGTACTCGCTCATGTCCATCGTGACGACGGCGTCCTCGTCGCCGAACATGAACTTGGCGAGCTGCTTGCAGAGGAATGTCTTGCCGACGCCCGAGGGGCCGAGGAAGAGGAACGAACCCATCGGGCGGCGCGGGTCCTTGAGGCCCGAGCGCGAACGACGCACCGAGCGCGCGATGGCGGCGATGGCGTCCTCCTGGTGGATGACGACGCCTCCGAGTTCCTTCTCCATCTGAAGCAGGCGCTCGCGTTCGGCCTTCTCGAGGCGGGTGAGCGGGATGCCGGTCATCTTCGAGACGGTCTCCTGGATGACGTCGGTGCCGACCTCGCCCACTTGCTCCTTCTCGTTCTGCTCCTTGCGCCACTCGTCCTGGACCTCTTCCTTCTTCTTCTTGAGCTGGTAGGCCTCGTCACGCACTTGGGCGGCGAGCTCGAAGTCCTGGCTGGACACGGCCTCGTCCTTGTTGCGCTCGAGCTGCTCGATCTGGTCCGTGATCTCTTTCAGATCGGGCGGCGGAACCATCGAGTTGATGCGCACGCGCGCACCGGCTTCGTCCATCACGTCGATGGCCTTGTCCGGCAGGAAGCGGTTGTTGATGTAGCGCGTCGACAGTTCGACGGCCATCTCGAGGGCTTCGTCCGTGTACGCGACGCGGTGGTGCGCCTCGTAGCGGTCCCGCAGACCCTTGAGGATCGCGACCGCCTGCTCGGGGCTGGGCGGCTCGACGTTGACGGCCTGGAAACGACGCTCGAGCGCGCCGTCCTTCTCGATGTGCTTGCGGTACTCGTCCAGCGTCGTCGCGCCGATGCACTGGATCTCGCCGCGGGAGAGCGCGGGCTTGAGCACGTTGGACGCGTCGATGGCGCCCTCGGCACCACCGGCACCAACCAGCGTGTGCAGCTCGTCGATGAACAGCACGACGTCCTTGACGCGCCGCACTTCGGTCATGACGGCCTTGATGCGCTCCTCGAACTGGCCGCGGTACTTGGTACCGGCGACCATCAGGGCGAGGTCGAGCACGACGATGCGCTTGCCGCGCAGGATCTCGGGAACGGTGTTCTCGATGATCTGCTGGGCGAGCCCTTCGACGATGGCGGTCTTGCCGACGCCCGGCTCACCGAGGAGCACGGGGTTGTTCTTGGTACGACGCGAGAGGATCTGGATGACGCGCTCGATCTCGTCGAAGCGTCCGATCACCGCGTCCAGCTTGCCCTCGCGAGCGAGTTCGGTCAGGTCACGACCGAAGGAGTCCAGCGCGGGCGTCTTGCTCTTGCCGTTGCCGGTGCTGCCTCCGCCGCCGCCGCCCTCTTCCGAGATCGGACCCTCGTCGTCGTCGTCGTCACCCGTGTCCGCGCCGAGGAAGTCCAGGACCTCTTCGCGCACGTCCTCGAGCTTGACGCCCAGGTTCAGAAGCACTTGGGCGGCGATGCCCTCGTTCTCCTTGATCAGTCCCAGCAGCAAGTGCTCGGTCCCGATGTAGTTGTGGCCGAGGTTGCCGGCTTCCTCCATCGAGAGTTCGAGCACCTTCTTCGCGCGGGGCGTGAAGGGGAGTTGACCCATGGTCACCATCGAGGGACCGGTCTTGACGATCTTCTCGACCTCCATCCGGATCTTGGAGAGGTCGATCCCCATGTTCTTGAGGACGTTGGCGGCGACGCCAGATCCTTCCTGAACGAGGCCGAGCAGTACGTGCTCGGTCCCCAGGTACTCGTGGTTGAACCTCTGGGCCTCCTGGCGGGCGAGGTTCATGACCTTCTTGGCGCGATCCGTGAAGCGATCAAACATGGGATTGTGTGTGGAGGGCCTGGACAGCCTGTCCGCCGGTCCCCACGGGTCCGGCACGGCAGGGGGTCCTCCTGGTAGGAACTCTTTCGGCCTTCAAGGGGCCGCGGTTTAGGGTCCAGTCGGAAGCCACAGGTTGGATACGTCCCCATGGCCTCTGGAGAGGGTTGCAGCCCGGAGAATGCCACCCTGATCCTGCCGGCGCCAGCCTGGTCCCCGGCCCCGGGCTCACCGATTGCGACTTCCAAGAGGGCGCACCCGTTGCGGCCGTTCCCGAACTTGGGTCGAACGACCGGTCGAAGTGAATTCTCGTCGCCACGCCCCGTGTGTCCGGAGCCGAACGGCCCAGGCGGTCGAATCCGATCGATCCCCGGAATCGGGGCGGCCCGACCGCGAATCGGCGTGCGGAGAGCCGGCTAGGCCAGCTCGCCGTCGGACCCCTGGAGGCCCTTCAGCTCATCGCGCAGGTTGGCCGCGCGCTCGTAGGCTTCGTCGCGAACCGCATCCTCGAGCGCCAGCTCGAGCGAGGAGATCTGCTGCCGGCGTTCCACGTCGACCGGGTCGATCCCGGGGACGCGTCCCACGTGCACCACGGCGCCATGCATGCGCTCGAGGACGTCCTTGAGCTGCGCACCGAACGTCACGTAGCACTCGGAGCAGCCGAGGCGACCGCGACGCCGAAAGTCCTCGAGCGTGTGGCCGCAACCCTGACAGGTGATCGTGCGCTGGGGACGAGGCTGCGTCGCCCCCGTTTGCTTGGCCTTGAGGTTGATCAGACCCCAGAGGTTCGCGGCCACCTTGGACGGCGACGGCGTGAACGGCAGTCCCTGATGCTGCGAGCACGGCTCGCAGAAGTGCTTCTGTTCGACCTCGTTCCGCTCGTCGTCCATGCCGTGCCAGGCGGTGACGTCGGTGAGGTGAACCGTGGCGAGGTTCTTCGTGCAGCTCTCGCAGAGCATCGTCAAGGTCGTGAGTCGGAAGCCGGCGGGAGTCCCGTGAAGGAGACCCGAGAAGGAGACGCAGGGGGCAACGGCGGAGCACCGCCACCCGTCTGTCTTAGCCTGGAAGCCGCAGTCAGTCCAGCCTTTGCAGCGCGCGTGCCTTCCGGATCGCATTCCAAGTGGGAGCGAGGAGCGCTTCCAGGCGGCACTTCGGACCGTCCTAGTCCGACGTGTCTCCAGATTCCACGGTCCGATCCGGCCCGTGTCGTTCCGGGTCACGCTCGCCCTGCAACCACCCGTCGAACCGGCCCAGATTCCAATCGACGATGGCGCGCATGCGGTGGCCGGCGAAGACGGGCCCCGAGGTCAATCCGTGGACACGCTCCAGGTAGCGCGCCAGGTCCGGATGCAAACCGTGGGGATCCCCCGAACTGCGCCATGCGACGTAGCCGGCGGGCACCGTGCGGTGGCGGGCGCCGACGTGATCGTGCGTGGGGGCGAAGCGCGCCAGCAGGACGTCGCAGCGACCCGAAGCATCGACGATGCGCACGTCGCGGCCCGCGGTCATCCCGACGAAGCCCACGTTGCCGGCTTGCACGACCGAGAGCGGGTCCGCGTCCTTGCGTGCGCGCACCTCATGTCCGCGTGCGATCGCCTCCCGCGCTTCGGGCGACGCCACCCAGACGTAGTTCTGGTTGAGGCGCAGGTGAGCCAGTTCGCGGCGCAGCGCCGGCCGTTCACGGGGTCCCAGGGTGCGGTCGAACAACCACGGCAGGGCATGCAGCGCGAGCACCAGTCCGATCACGCCTCCCTGCGCCATCCGTCGTTCCAGCCTGGGCTTGGACTCGATCGCGACGCGCAAGGTGGGCAGGCCACGGGCGATCAGGAACAGCGCGATCCACAGGGGCGTCGTCCAGAACCGACCCACGAGCGCGTCGCCTCCGATCCAGACGATGTACAGCGCGTACAGACCTGCGCCCAGTCCGAGTGCGGCGAGTGCACCCGCGTCGGTCTCGGTGCGGTCCCGCGATGCCGCACGGATCGAGCGAATCGTGATGACGAGAGCGAGCCCGAACGTGATCGCGACGGCGGGATGGTCGGCCAGCACCGCGGTCAAGTCACCGACGCCGCGCGTCACGAACGCGATCGGTCCAGCGCCCGACGTGAAGCGCGCCGGCGCGGTGTTCGGCAACACGGTGCCGTAGTAGACGAGCGCGAACCCGGACCACGCGAGCCAGGGCAAGGTGCCCGCGGCCACGCGCTTCCAGCGGACGTGAGGCCAGGACTGCAGGACGGCGAACAGGAAGCCCGGTGTCAGCGCGATGGCGAGGTCGAGGCGCGTCGTCATGGCGAGCGCGCCCAGCCCGGTCAGGCGTACCCAGGGCATGCGATCGCGGCGCAGGCCGTTCACGAGGATGGTGCCGAATCCCACCAGTAGGAGCCCGCTCAGGGGGTTTTCGAGTCCGGACGATCCGAACAGGAACAGGGGCGGGCACGTCACGAACAGCAGGAACGGGAGCGCGAGCGAGGCCCAGTTGCGTTCCCGCCCTGTGGACACGAGCACCACGAACGCGGCCGCCGAACACAGGGCGCCGAGGACCGTCAACGTCCACGGCACTTCGCGCGTCACCGCGTAGACGATCGAGATCAAACCCAGCCACAGCGGGTGGGAGAACGACTGCACGCGCTCGTCGGGGTTCCAGCGCAGACCGGAGCCGTTCACGAACTGGTCCACCGTGCGCATCGTGATGTACGCCTCGTCGCCGACCCACGCCTGACTGACGACGCGCATCGCGACGGCCAGAGCCATCGCGAAGAGTGCCCACCGCCACCGCGCCGATGCGTTGGAGCGTGCCGGGGGCGAGGTCGGGAGCGGGTCCGGTGTCGGTCGGTCCGACATGGATCAGGTCGGGTCGTGGAAGACGCCGCGCGATCGTTCGAGCAGGTCGAGCGAGACTTGGTGGCGCTTCAACAGGGCAGCCAGTTCCGGCGTGCGCGGATCGTGACAGCGGGCGAGGATGCCGAGCGTGTCCGAGCCGTCGGGAAGGCCCTGCAGCCAAGCGACCAGCTCGGCCTCCCTGGGCGGTGGGTCTCCCGCCAACGGGGTCGTGTCCGTGGCGAACGGGCGCAATCCCTCGTTGACCCGCGTGATCGTCAGCCCCGTGCGCCCCGCGAGTTCCGCATCCGCCGCGAGGCAACCGGCGATCAAGCGCACCGGCCCGATGTCCGTGTTGCGCGCCTGATGCGCCGCTTTGCGCGCCAAGGACAGGGCGCGTTTCGCAGGATCGGAGAACGAGCGGAACAGGGGACCGTCGTCGACCACCCGGTCCGTGCCGCGCGAGATCACCTCGCCCGCCACGTAGCCGGCGGTGGCCAGGACCGCCCGCGCGTCGTCGTGCAACGCTTGGGCCGCCGCGTGCAGCACATGGTCGGTCTCGACGGCCGCGGCGCCCTCGCTCGCGGCTCGCGTTCGAGCGGCGCGCAAGGCATGGGCCGCGCCGGGCGAGAACGGCAGCGCGGCTTCGGAGCCGACGACCATCAAGCCGGGCGACAGGGCCAGGACCTCGAGATCGACGGTCTCGGGGTCCGCGAACGCGTGCACCAGGGCCTGGCTGGCCGCCGAATCCTCGTCCATGACGCAGACCCCGACCAGGTGCTCGAGGCTGACCCCGTCCGCGTGCAGTCGGTGGGCGCGCGCGGCGGCCGCTCGCAGGATCTGGGCCAGGTAGGGGCCGTGTCTTGCGGTCAGGTCCTGGAGCGAGATGGCGGGGTCCATGGCGTCGTCATCCGCGCGGGGCGTTGTGGCGAACGAGCAGCGAGCGGAAGTCCGCGGCGCGGGCGCGGAAGTTCGCGTGGCTGTCGAAGCTGGAGCACGCGGGCGAGAACAGGAGCGTCTGCCCGGCGGGCGTGCGGCTGAGCGCGATCGGGACCGCTTCGTGGAACGAGGAGGCCGTCACGACGAAGGCACCACGCGATGCGCACGTACGCGCGATCTGGTCCGCGGCCTCGCCGAACGCGACGATGCGGTCCCCGCGCATCGCGGCGACCATGGCCAGCTCGTCGAACGTGAGTCCCTGTTTCGGTCGGCCACCGATCAGGAGCGTGCAGGGGGCCGGCACGCTGTCCAGCGCCGCCAACGTCGAGTCCGGCGTCGTGGAGACGCCGTTGTCCAGGACCGGCCGTCCGGCGACCTCGTCGAGCGCCTCGAGTCGGTGGGGGAGTCCGGTCAAGCTCGAGATCGTCGCCGCCAACGCCATCGGATCGCGACCGAGGGCGAGGGCGCACGACAGGGCGAGTCCCAGGTTGTCCCACTGGAACGCGCCGGGGACCGTCAGGTGTTCGACCGCACCCAGGTCTGTGCCTTCGGCGACGAAGCGACCGTTCATCCGGGTGTGCCCAGTGCCGGGACCGAACGGCAGAACGCGAACGTCGTCGCGCGTCGCGAACGTGGCCTCACCGACGCACGCTGTCGGCACGAGCGCCGTGCCTCCTTCGCGGATCAGGTCGAGCACGCGCGCCTTGGCGGCCGCATAGGAAGCGAGGTCGGCGTGCCGCTCCAGGTGATCGGCCAGGACGTTCGTGATGGCCACGAGTTCGACGTGATCGCGCGGCCCGGGTCGCAGGGCATCCAATTGGTACGAGGACACCTCGAGCACCGACGTGTCGTTCGGTCCGATCTGATCGATCACGTCCAGCAGCGAGCGCCCCAGGTTCCCGCCGACGTGCGTCCGCGATCCGGGAACGTCCGTCGCCTGCAAGAGCTGGCCCAGGAAGTGCGTCGTCGAGCTCTTCCCTTGGGTCCCCGTGACGAGGACCACGCGTCCGGGCAGGGCGTCGAGCGCCCATTCGAACTCACTGGTGATGGTCACGCCCGCGTCGCGAGCGATGCCGAGAAAGCGGTTGTCGAGCGGAACGGCGGGATTGGCGACGACGTGGTCCGCGTCGCGGAAGTCCTGTTCCCGGTGCTCGCCGAGCACCAGCTGGACGGGGACGTTGGCGAGGGCTTCGAGCGACGGCGCCAGCGTCTCCGCATCGCGCAGGTCGGTCACGCAGACGCGCGCGCCGTGGGCATGGGCCCAGCGCGCTGCGGCGACCCCTCCGCCGAACAGGCCGAGGCCCATGACGGTCACCCGCGCGCCGGCGAGGTCGCTCCCCGCGTGCGAATCCTGGTGCGTCATCGGGGATCTCCGCCACGGTTCGGAACGGAGTCGTCCGGTGCCGGTACCTCGGGAGGCGTGTCGATCGGACCGGGAGGTGCGACCTCGTTCAAGGCTTCCGCCGCGGCCGCTTCCTCCGCGGCGATGCGTTCGAGTTCCGCTTGGTACGCGGCGCCGAGTTCGCGCTCGGACAGGTGCAGCGCATGCGCTTCGTCCGCGAAGTTCTCGATGTCCGGCAGGGTGACCTCTTCGGACATCGGCGACAGGTGGATGTGGAACGTGGGGCGCGTCACCGGTCGGATGGGGAGCAGGACCTCGGTCACCAGATCCAGCGGGAACCGTGAGTACCACGGCGTCTTCAGTTCGATCGGTTCCGACCACGTGTCGTAGCCGTCGAGGTACAGGGACAGACGTCGGTCGCCGTAGTGCTCGAACGGGAACTCGAGCGGCGTGACTCCGATGATCTCCTCGTCGAGTCGGACGAGCGCTTCGGAGGGCGTCGACTCGACGACCAGGATGCGCTTCGCTCCGCATGCGGAGAGGCCCAGAGTCAGCAGGGCGAGTGCGCAGATCGAAGGCAGGACCCGGAGGATCCGATGCATGGGTTGAGCGGTGCGAAGTTGCATGCGGGCGACCGATCGTGGACGCGATCGAAGCTCCTCATCGTAAGGCCTCGGGCCCGAACTTCCGTACACCTCTCCAGCGCGGATGGTGGAGAACATGGACGTCGCGGATCCGGTTCGCCAGCGGTCGATCGAGGCGAGTTCGCGAACGCATAGGACCCGGTCCACAGCCGGGTCCAATCCGGTGCCTCGAGCGGAGGCCTACCGGAACCGCGAACGCCAAGTGAGTTGGCCCAAGTGGGATGGCCCAAATGAGATGGCCCAAGTGAGATGGCGGAGAGGGCGGGATTCGAACCCGCGGTCCCCTAACGAGGACACCACATTAGCAATGTGGCGCATTCAGCCGCTCTGCCACCTCTCCGCGGCGGCGCGAGAGCGTAGCGCCTGATCCCGTGTGCGGCAAGGATCGTTGACCCCCTCTGAGGCATTCCTGGGTGCCCCAGGGGGTCCCGCAGGACTCGGGTGAAGAAGTCGGTGGGTTTCCGCCTAGACTGCTACCCCCGAATCCGTATTCACGGACTCGGTGCAGCCATGTCGTCGGTCCAGGAAACCCAATTCACCCCGCCCCAAGCGGAGCCCTTCCCGGAGGCCTACGCGCCCCCCGAGCGAGTGCCCGGTGGTCCGCGGTTGATCTCGTTGCGCCACGCCGGGTTCCAGCTGTGGTTGGTCAACGTGGCCCTGGGCATCCCGGTCGCCTTCCTGGTCATCAAGCGCACCTACGGCGAGTACTCGGTCGGCACACGGCTCTTCCTGGCCCTGGCCATCCTCGAGTGGGTGGCCGCCCTGGCGATCATCCCAGGCATGGGGATGTTGATCGTCCACAAGATCGGCCTGCGACAGGAGCGCTGGCGTTGGATCGGGCTCGGGCAAGCCTCCTTCGGCGCGTGGTTCCTGGCGATGCTCTACACGAGCACGATCGTGCACCGCCTCCTCGGCTACCACCTGAACGAGTCCTTCCTGAACGTCATCTTCACGGAGGGTTCCGGCGATGCGATCGTCCTGGGTCCCTACGTCTGGTTGACGGCGACGACGGTCATTCTCGCGTTGACCTTCTTGCAGGCGATGTTCTGGCGTTGGCGCGTCCGGCGGGTGGAGGTGCGCGAGGATGAGGGCCGTCGCCAGGCGCTGGCCTTGCGCCCGCGGTTCATGACCTGCGCCTTGTTGCTTCCGGTCTTCCTTGCGCGAGAAGTCATCTACACCGTCGCCCACTTCAACGGCGACCACGTCCTGGTCCACGCGGCTTCCGACCACTTCCCAGGCCTCGACGTGCGCGTCGCCAGGCCGATCGAGCTGGACCTGCGCCCCGAGGAGGGGACCTTGGCCTGGCCCAAGTCGCGCCCCGTGCTGGATCCCGACGGGCCCCGACCGAACCTGTTCCTGTGCGTGCTGGACAGCTGGCGCGCGGATTCGTTCACGCCCGAGCTGACGCCGAACCTGTTCGAGTTCTCCGCGGGTGCGCGGACGTTCCAGGACCACCTCTCCAGCGGCAACGCCACCCGTTTCGGCCTGTTCGGGATGCTGTACGGGCTGCACGGCTCCTACTGGACCCGCGCGCTCGAGACGCGCACGCCGCCGACCTTGGTCGAGACGTTGCAGGACGCGGGTTACGACATTCGCGTCATCTCGGCCGCGTCGATGAACTTCCCCGAGATGCGATTGACCGCTTGGGCCTCGCTCGACGCGGACCAGGTCGTGGACAGCTTCCGCGACGATTCGGGTCGCATGCTGAGCCGGGCGGACGTCAAGGACATGTACGTCGCCGCAGAGATCGAGCGCTGGATGGACGAGCGCGAGGCGACGGGCGATTCGCGCCCGTTCTTCGCCTTCGTCCTGCTCGACTCGCCGCACCAGCCGTACTTCAACCCCGGCGGCCCGTACCAGCCGACCGTCGATGCGCTGAACTACATCCAGATGGGACGCGTGCAGGAAGGTCCCGAGGTCAAGGACCTGCAGCTGCGCATCCACAACACCTATCGCAACTCGGTCATGCATGCGGACCGCGTGGCGGGCGGCATCATGGACTCGCTCGGCGAACGGGACCTGCTCGACGACACCGTCGTGATGATCACCGGCGACCACGGCGAGGAGTTCTTCGAACACGGCGTTTGGGGGCACACCTCGAACTTCACGCCCGAACAGGTGCACGTGCCCTTCTACATGAAAGGGCCGGGCGTGAAGCCGGGTGTCGAGTCGCGGCCGACCTCGCACCTGGACATCTCCGGCACGCTGCTCGAGATGCTCGGCGCGGATCCGGACCTGCGTGGCGACTACACCTTGGGCGAGAACCTGTTCGAGCCGTTGGAGGATCGCGATCGCGTGATGGGGGCCTGGGCGCACCTCGGCGTGTGGACCAAGGAGGGCATCTTCCGCCTGCCCTTGGAGCCCGAGAGCGACGTGCTGGGCGTCTACGACCAGGACTGGCAGCTGCATCCGGACGGCGTCGAGCGCATCGATCGGATGCGCGCGACCCTGGAGTCCGTCGGTGAGGAGTGCCAGCGCTTCCTCGACCTGCCGTGAGCCGAGTCCTCTCGCGCGCGCTCCTGGCGCTCGTCGTCCTGGTGATCTCGCTCGGCGTGCGCGTGGCGAACGAGACCCGCTTGATGCACGGTCCAGGCGTCGCAGGTGCTTGGGCGACCTTGGATCCGGACGGTCACTACCACATGCATCGGCTCGAGCGCGCGCTCGAGGACGGGGGACACGTCGCGGGCACCGATCCCTGGCTCGCGCATCCCACCGGCGTCACCGGCGAGGGCACCCCGATCCCGTGGCCGCCGTACGCGACCCAACTCTTGTGGCTCGGCGCGGCACCCTTCGCGCCCGACGATCCGGGTGAGCGTCGCGACTTCGTCGAACGCTACGTCGGCACCGCGCCGATGGTCTTCAGCGTGCTCGTCTCCGCGTTGCTGGCGTTGGCCGCAGCGAGCCTGGTCGGCCGTGGCGAGGAGCGGTCCGAACCCGTCGCCTGGGGCGCCGGACTGGCCGCCGGTCTGTATCACGCGTTCGCCTTCGGCGCGATCCGCTACGGCAACTGGGGCGTGGGGGACCACCACGCATTGGTCGCGTTGTTCCAATCGTTGCTCTTCCTGGGCGTCGGGACCGGCCTCGCGCGCGGGTGGCGGATCAAGGGCGGCATCGCTGTCGGGCTCGTGCTCGGGTTGGCGCTCGGGACGTGGGTGGCGTCCGCCCTGTACGGCGCGATCGTGGCGCTCGCGATCGGAGCCGCGACGATGCGCGCGCGAACCCAGGGACGTATCGCGGCGCACTTCGGCACGGGCCTGTGCGCCGGAGCGCTGATCGCCGTGTTCCCCGCAGTCCTGGCGAGCCCGTGGACCGGCGCGGAGTGGTTGAACCTGTCCACCGTACACGCCGCTTGCTTGATGAGCGGGATGATCGTGTTCCGCGCGGCCGCGTGGATGGCCTCCGACGCGCGACGCCGCGGTCTGCTCGGGGCCGTTCTGCTCCTGGTCGTGCTGGTGCTGGCGATCCCGGGCACGCCGCCGGCGGACGGGTTGCGCGCCGGTTTGGATTGGAGCAGCGGGGCCAACGCGTTCATGGGACGCATCAACGAGTCGCAGCCCCTGCCGCTCGTCGGCGCCACAGCGTGGAAGTGGCTCGGCCTCGGCCTGATCGTCGTTCCGGTCGCCGTCGTCGTCGCCGGCGGACACGCGATCGCGCGCGGACGCATCGAGTTGTTGCCCTGGGTGATCGCGACGCCGTTGCTCCTGTGGATGGCCCTCGAGCAACGACGTTTCGCCGAGGCCGCCATCGTTCCGCTGGCCGTGTTGTTCGGTTGGATGGTCGCCCTGCTGGCGCGCTATTGCTTGCGCAAGTGGCCCGCACGGATTCACTGGGTCGCGCTGACCGGGATCCTGGGCGTCCTGGCGAACGGGCCCGTCGCGTGGGACTCGTGTCTGCGATTGACCAAGTTCGGGTCGCTCGGCGAGACCCGACGCATGCAGCAGCACCGCGGTCTGCGCGAACTCGCCACGATCCTGCGAGATCAGCCCGGCGAGGGCGCCGTATTGGCGCACTGGGATCGCGGTCACCTGATCGAGTGGGTGGGGGGCCGGCCGACCGTGGCGACGGGTTTCGGTTCGTACCTCGGCGAGGATGCGCTGCTGGATCCCTGGCGCTTCTTCCTGGAGACCGATCCGAAGGTTGCCGAGTCCATCCTGATCGCGCGCGAGGTCCGCTTCGTCCTGGCCGAGCACCCGGCGAACCACAACCTCGAGTCGATGGCGGCCGCGGTGCATGGGCCCCGGGCCAACATCTGGACCGCGAGCGCCGCGGACGGATCCGCACCTTGGATCGACTCAATGGCCGCACGGTTGTCGAATGCGGACGCGGCGCAGTTGGGGCGTGATGTCGGCTACCTGCGACTGATCGCTCGCAAGGACCACGGTTTCCTGTACGAGCGCGTGCAAGGTGCGATCGCGCAGATCCAGGGCGAGCCGGGCGAGCGATTGGAGGTGCGTGCGCGCATCCCGATGGCAGAAGGCGGCGGACCGGACTTCGAATGGAAGGTCCGCACGGTCGCGGATGCCAACGGGATCGCGCGGTTGCGCGTGCCCTATGCGACACGTGCGGACGGGGCGGGCGCCCTGTTCTGGACGTTCGGCGAGCGCTCGGGGCAGAACACGGTCTCCACGACGGCGGTGACCGAGGGCTCGATCGTGCCCCTGCGCTGACTCGCCCGGTCGGTCGAGTTTCTGGTCGAGGTGTTCGCGAAGAAGGGCCCGCTGCTGGACCTGCCTCTGGACCCGCTGCTGGACCCGCACCTGGATCCGCACCTGGATCCGCACCTGGACCTCCGATCTCCCGTCGGGCAGGTCGCTCGTAGGACTTCCCCGCAGGGCTGCAAGGTTCGTAGGAGTCAGGTCTTGCGGACTTGCCGATCCCATCTAGGCTCGACGTCGTCCCGCTCCCTCCCCTTTCGGACACGTACATGAAAACGCTCACACTCTTCGCGGCCCCGATCCTTCTGGCCGCCCCCGCTTTCGCTCAATTCGAACTGCCCAAGCCCGACGAGTCGCTCGCACCCTTCGCCGCGACCGTCGGTCACTGGGAAGGCAAAGGCACGTTCTCGATGGACACGGTCGAGGAGCGTATGCCCTGGACCTGCACCATCGAACTCGAGCCGATCCTGGATGGCTTCGCCTACCAGGAGACCCTCGACGTCGACATGGGAGAGATCGGTCACTATCACATGATGGCCATCTACACCTACGACGCCGCCAAGTCGCAGTTGGTGCACATCAAGACCGACAACATGGGGGGCACCGCGATGGGGCTCAGCCAATGGGTCGGCAATTCACTCGTCTCCGCGGGCGCAGGCATGTTCCCTCAGATGGACGGTTCCAAGCTGATCGGTGCCGAGCGCGGTGTCTGGGCGATCGACGGCGACTCCTCCACGCTCTCGATCACGATGGTCTCCGGCGACCAGGCGGCTTCGATCCACGTCGACGGCGTCATGAAGCGCACCAACCCGAAGCCGATGGCGGTCAACGCCAGCCTGCGCACGAACGAGTTGATCGAGCCGATGAAGCCCCTCGCCAGCATGCTCGGCAAGTGGCACATGAAGGGTTCGATGGTGATGGCTCCGGATGCTCCCAAGATGGAGATTGCCGGTAACGACGACGTCTTCGCCTTCACCGGTGGTCATGCGATCGTCGCCAACGTGATCGGCGAGGAGTCGGAAGGCTTCATCTACCGCGCCATCGGCACGATGAGCTGGAGCGAGTCCAAGTCGTGCTGGGACCATTACAGCGTCGACAACATGGGCGTCGTGACGCATTCCGAGTGGTTCCAGACCGACGACGAGACCTTCGTGATGATGCACTCCGGCAGCTACATGGGAGAGCCTTACGCCGAACGCGGCACCTTCAAGGTCGGCAAGGACGGTCCGATCAGCGTGTGGAGCGATCGCTTCTCCGGCGCTGGCGCGGGCGCCCGCGTCTTCGAAGGAACGTACTCGAAGGCGAAGTGAGCCCAGGCTCGCTGCTCCTCGTCGAGCCACATGCGGGGCCCCTCGATCTTCGGATCGGGGGGCCCTTGTTCGTAGAGAGGTGCCCCGGATCGAGCGAAGCGGGGACCCCGTGGATCGGGGGGAGACGCTGCTCGTTCCGCTGCTCCTCGATGTGGGCTCCGCGCCCGCTCCGGTGTTATCCTGTGGGGGAGCCACGACGAAAGGTGGCCCAGAACGATGGACCAAGCGACAGCAAACGAACCCGGATTCCGGGGCATCCTGGCCGAGAAGGGCACGTGCATCGGCGGCGTCGAACGCCGTTCGAACTTGAGCGAGGAGGAGTTCCGCGAGGAATACCTGAAGCCCAAGAAGGCCGTGATCCTCACCGACGAGATCGCCAAATGGAACGCGTCCACCAAGTGGACGTGGGACTACTTCAAGTCGGAGTACGGCGACGTCAAGGCGCCGACCGGAATCACGTTCCAGCCGCAGGGCGCGATGACGATCGCCGAGTACTCGGACTACGTCGATCGCTACGAGCAGGAACGTCTGACGAATCCGACGGACGCCATTCCGCGGTACCTCGAGGGTTGGTACTTCCGCGAGTCCCACCAAGAGCTGCTCGAGGACTTCCAGAACCCCGCGTGCTTCGGCGCAGACTGGTTCGCGACCAAGTTCCCCAAGCGCTTCAACCCGATCGCCACGGCCATCATCTTCGGCCCGACCGGTTCGTACACCAAGTTGCACTACGACGGTCAGAGCTCGCACAACTGGCTCGCCCAGATCTCGGGTCGCAAGCGCTGGATGCTGATCGAAGCCGAGGAGCTGACCGACGTCTTCAAGACCAAGGCCGAGAGCGCCGGCACGTACCCCGGGATGGACCATCCCGCCCTGGCCAAGCACCTCGAGACGCACGAAGTCCGCTACCGCGACTGCACGACGAACCCGGGCGAACTGCTGTTCTTCCCGTCGCGCGTCTATCACCAGGTCGTCGGCTTGGAGCCCACGATCTCGTTGACGCACAACTGGTTCAACGACACGAACGCACGCCGCGTGTACTGGGAATCGATGCTGCTGCACATGCGCGCGATGTTCCAACGGACCAAGTCCAAGCGGGCCTGACATGCGCCAGCGAGCGCTCGGATCCAGTGGTTTCGACGTCCCGGTCTTGGTCCTCGGCGCGTACCCGTTGGGTGGTACCAACTGGGGCTCGCGCGACGACGACGAAGCCTTGCGCGCGTTGCGAGTCGCTTTCGACGGCGGCATGACCGCGGTCGACACGGCACCGGTCTACGGCTTCGGGCACTCCGAGGAACTCGTGGGCCGCGCGCTGGCCGGACGCGAGGACGTGCGTGTGCTGTCCAAGGTCGGGCTGCGTTGGGATGCGGATCACGGCCGGTTGGCCTACCGCGCCCTGGACGCGAACGGGCAGCTGCGCAGCGTGCATCACGACGGTCGACCCAAGTCCGTCCAGCAGGAAGTCGAGCAGAGTCTGCGGCGACTGCAACGCGAGCGGCTCGATCTCGTTCAACTGCACGCGCCTGACCCGGACGTCCCGGTGGGCGAGACGGTCGGTGCGCTCGCCGCTCTGGTCGACGCAGGCAAGGTGCGCGCCATCGGGACCTCGAACCTGTCGCTCGAACAGATGACGCAGGCGCACGGGTCCCTGCGCGACGTCGGCGGGCTCACCAGCGAGCAGCTGCACTTCAGCCTGTTGACGCGAGGCGCCGAGGAGGACCGCCTACCCTGGGCCGCGGCCAACGAGGTCGGCGTCCTGGCGTACTCGCCCCTCGATCAAGGGCTGCTCGCGGGCGCGGTCCCTGCCGACCGCAAGTTCCCCAAGGGCGACAAGCGCGCCGGTCGCGCAACGTTCCAGCCCGAGAACCGGCGGCGCATCAACGCGATCCTGAACGACGTCGTGCGTCCGATCGCGGACGGTCACAGCGCGACGCTCGCGCAGACGGTCTTGGCCTGGACGATCGACGTCCCGGGCATCACCGCCGTGCTCGCGGGCGCACGCACCGAGCGTCACGTGCAGGAGAACCTGCGCACGGGAACGCTGGAGCTGTCCGAAGAGGAACGCGCCACGATCGGACGGGCTTTCGCGGGCTTCGAACTGCAGGCGCCGAAGACGCAGGGCTTGATGGCGCGCGTGTTCGGCAAGCTGCGCGGGCGCTAGTCCCCGCGAGGCTTCTGCTTCTTCAACTCGGCCTCGAACTCGCCGAACATGCGGTTCAGGTCGCGCATGCCTCCGATCGCGACGACCGCTGCGAGTAGCGCGAATCCGACCAGGGACACGACGAGAACGACTTCCCAAACGGGCATCCAGGTTTCCATCTAGCTGACCTCCATGAGGGACTCGGTCGACCTGGGATTGCGGTCGGGGAACAGGAGCGAGCCGACGACCATCAACACGATGGCGCCGGCGGTCGTGATCAGGCCGACCTTCTCGCTGGGCCACGCAATGTCCTGGCCGATCAGCTTGCCGAGGCTGTTCTGCATGTCCGTCAAGCCGAACACGGCACAACAGCCGCAGGCGAGAGCCAGGTAGGCGCCGATGCGGCTGGCACGCTTCCAGTAGAGCCCGCCGAGCAGCAGCGCGAAGGCTCCGGTGAAATAGATCGCTCCCGTGACGGCCATGTAGTCCCAGAGGTCCTGCTTCATCGGGAACCACAGGCTCCACACCAACAGGAACGCGGCGATGACGAGGATCAACGCACGCGCGACCTTCATCTCTTGCTTGTCCGAGAGCCCGTCCTTGCGCAGCGGTCCGACGACGTCGTGCGCCAGGACCGAGGCCCAGCACAGCAAGTAGCTGTCGTGCGTCGACATGAACGCGGCCAGCATCCCGGCGGCGATGACGCCGATGACCCCGACGGGCAGGATCTGGCTGAGGAAGACCGGCATCGCCTTCAAGCTGTCGACCTGGTTGTCCATGATCGAAGCGTCGCCGGAGAACAGGGCTTGTCCTCCTGCGATGTTCCACAGATAGGCCAGCGCGCAGATCCCCAAGAACTGCGGGATCAGGAAACGCACCAGGAACCCGATCGAAGCCCACGTGTAGAGGCGCTTCACGACCTGGACGCTCGATGCGCTGCACGCCCGCATGACCGACGTCTGCCAGACGGCGCAGGACACGATGCCCGCGGTGAAGATCATCCACACCACGTAGTCGAGGCCGAATCCGCCGTCGTGCAAAGGGTTGAAGCCCGCCTCGCCGTGGACCTGGCTGACTGCGTCGACGATCGGCTTCCAACCCAGTTCCGCGACGGCGAAGGCGCACGCGACGAGCAGTCCGAACGACAGAACGACGAACTGGAAGTAGTCCGTAATCACGACTGATAACATCCCGCCGAGCGTGGTGTAGACGAGCACCAGCAGGATCAACACCGTCATGATGATGTTGATCGTGTTCGGATCGGACAGTCCCGTGAGCCCCGCGACGAACAACGCGCCGGCCTTCAGGAACATGCCCATGTTCAGGATGCCGGCGAGCGCCAGGATGATCGCGCCGGTCACGCGCACGCCTTTGCCGAAGCGCTTGTCGTAGAACTCCGGGATCGTCATCACGCCCATCTGGCGCAGCGGCACGACGATGAAGCCGGTCAGGCCGACGACCAACGTCGCCACGCCCGCGACGACCCCGATGTGGAACGCGGCGAAGCCTCCGGTGAAGCCCTTCTGCGACGCGTACATGAGCGTCACGAGGCCGAGTTCCGAGCCGACCAACGTCGCGATCGAGATGTGGCTGTCGAGCGCGCGACCGGCCACCAGGAACGAGCCCATCCCCTTCACGTAACGGTTGACGCGCACGCCCACGTACACCGTGAACGCGAGGTAGAGCCCGACGATGGCCCAGTCGATCCAGCTGAACGCCGACTCGAGGCCCAGGGAACTCAGATCCGCCGGAACCGCTTCGACCACCTGGACCGGGTTCATGCGGGAACTCGGTGGCAGGCTCGACCGGAGCGGGAAGGCGTCATCGAGGACGGGGAGTCGTGGAGAGGTCGCGAACGACCATGAGGATCAACGAACGTGGGCAGGCTTCGCATGGGGGGGCCCGATTCTGCGCGGGGCGGGACCCTCTCTGCAAGCGCGGGCGTGCGTGCCCAGATCCAACCTTCTTCAGGAAGGCGATGGTTGTGCCTGGAAGTGACTCCTAGATCGAAAGTCACTGGCAGGTATGGCCGTCCCGCGAACTTGCGGAGAGCGGATCCCCGAGCAGCCCGTTACCTTGCAACACATCATGCATCTCCGATTCTCGCTCCTAAGCACCCTGATCGTTCCGCTGCTGAGCTGCGCAAGTCCCCCTTCTATCCCGACCGCGATCAAGGTGGGTCGAACAGGGGCTGTCATGGGGGGAGAGGTCGGTCGTGTGCCGTCCATAGCTCCTCCGAGCCCGGGTTTCCCATTCATGACCTGGATCGAGGAAGAGCAGGACAACCAAGTTCTGATCATGGCTGATCCCGTCGTTCGGTATCGGGGGATGCACAGCCGTACGGAGGTTCACCGTAGTCCCGACATCCTTCCCAATTGGGCTGACTTCCCAACGGCAAGCTACTGCGACAGTGGTGCCATGATGCTCGCTTGGCTCGAGCGGACGCCCGAGTCCGGAGGTTACGGAATCCAGTTCATGCTTATGGGCAGCTTGTTTTCAGGTGTCTTTCCTCCTCCGATCGGGCCACATTCCCTGCACGATCACGTTGGGGAGGCCGAGCACGGATTCGTCTCCCTTGCGCCCAACGGTCCCGATTCGTTCCTCTCCGTTTGGCTCGATGGCCGACACGCAGGAGCTCACGGACACGACGAAGGAGCCTACGTCCTGATGTCTCGCACGATCCGAACGGACGGCACTTTGGGTCCTGAAGTCGTCGTCGACGACCAGGTCTGCAGTTGCTGCCAGACCGACCTGGTGCGCCTCGAGGACGGCACGCACATCGTCGTGTACCGCGATTGCAGCGACGAGAACGTCCGCGACATCGCCTGGGCGCACCGCACGAGCGAAGGATGGTCCACTCCCCAGATCCTGTACGACGACGGCTGGGTGATCCCCGGTTGTCCCGTCAACGGTCCGCGCGCCGTAGACGACGCAATCGTCTGGTACACGGGAACGGGAGACGCGGGAGGCGAGGTGAAGTTCGTCGAGTTCCACGCGGACGAAGGCGCGCTCTTCGAACCGCTCGACGTGGACGACGGTCACCCATTAGGCCGCGTCGACATCGTGAAGCTGGAGTCCGGAACGCGCATCGTGACGTGGCTCGAGAACGTGGGGGACGGCGAAGCCGAGTGGCGTGCGCGTCCCGTGAACGCCCGCGGGGAGATGGGTCCTTCGACGGTGATCGACCGCGTGCCGGCCACGCGCGAGGTCGGCTTCCTGCGTGCCGTTGCGACCTCTGAAGGAGCCGTCTTCACCTGGTTCGTCCCCGGGCGCGGAGTTCAGACCGGACTCTGGGTGGAGTGAATCCAGTCGCTCTAGGTCATGCGACAGCGCAACCAAGCGCGCGTCAAGAAGGCCAGGACCCACACCCACAACGCTGTGACGACAACGAGCCCTGGATCGCATTGGACCTCGGCTACGTCATCGAAAGCTGTGATCACATCACCACTGAGGAAAATGGCGGCCGGTACGAACGTGAACCAAAGATGGTGCCCGCGAATCCACGCGCGCACGGTGAGCGCCACGGCCAGTCCAATGAAGATGCGCGAAGCCAGTATCGCGCCTTCGTCGAACCACCAACCCGATGTGACCCCTTGGACCCGATCGAAGAGCCCGATGTGAGGCTCGTACTTCTCGGTCAGGACCATCGTCACGTACGGGAGGATCCCGAGACTCAGAACGAAGGTCGGGAGCTTCCAGTCCCGCAGTGATCGAACGGGGCCCAGAGACACTTGCGCGGTTTCCATCGGCCGGTCAACCCCGCGATCGGCGACACGTTTCGCGACGGTCAAGAAATGGCGGAGGAGGAGGGATTTGAACCCCCGGAGACTTGCGCCTCGCCGGTTTTCAAAACCGGTGCCTTAAGCCACTCGACCACTCCTCCGCTCGGCGGGTGGGAGTCTAGCTGGAAACGACCCGGAGGTCATCGGTCCGGTCGATGGGGTGCATCGAGGTTGGTACCCTCCTTGCCCATGACCGCCCCTCTTCATCACCGCACGATCCCCTCATGGCGATAGGCAGACCGAAACGCGTCGGGGTGGTCGTGTATCGCGGGAGCTTGGGGCAGCGCCTCAACGCTTGGCGCAAGCGCTCTCCGCTCAATCCCTACTGGCTGGACTGGTCCAAGCTGCGCAGGTCGGTCGAGGACTTGAGCGAGCATGCCTCCGGTGTGCTGCTCGACGTGGGGGTCAGCGAGGGACCCTACCGCTCGCTGTTCGAGGCCAAGGTCGAGCGCTATGTGGGCCTCGAGTACCCGCCGTCGATCCTCGACAAGCAGCCCGAGCTGTGGAGCATCCTGGACCGCGCCAAGCAGTCGGTGGACGTCTTCGGGGACGGCAACCTGCTGCCCTTCGCGACGGACTCCTTCGACACCGTGCTCTCGACCGAAGTACTCGAGCACCTGCCGGATCCTGCGCGTTGCGTGAACGAGATGGCGCGCGTGCTGCGGCCGGGCGGCAAGCTGCTCCTGACCGTGCCCTTCAGCCAGCCCTTGCACGAGTTGCCCAGCGACTACTACCGCTTCACCCCGAGTTCCCTCGAACACATCGTGCGCGGCGCGGGCCTCGAGGTCGGCAGCATCGAGCCACGTGGCAACTTCGCCTCGGCCCTGGGCGCCATGCAGTCCCAATGGTTGCTGCGCAGCTTCGGCGCCAAGAGCCGCCAATCCGACGGCAGCGTGATCCTCTCGCGCTGGCGGAGCACGCTCCTGCTGCCGGTCACCGCTTGCGTGCAAGTCGGCTTCCACCTCATGTCGAAGTGGACCAACGACACCACGGTCTGCCACGGCTGGACCGTCGTCGCCCACAAGCCGGTCGACGCGTAGGGCGCAGAAGAGATGCGCGCGATGGCCTCCTGGTCACCGGATCGAGCGACCGGAAGCGCATCGTCGCAGGCTACCTAATCAGCGTCGTCGAACGGGATCAGCGAGTGCACGAGGATGGCCGGTCCCGGTCGGTCGACGCTCCAGAGGTCGATCCAGGCGAAGTCCATCTCGAGCGGCAGTTGCGCACGCGCGGCGGTTCCGTCCTCGTCAGGCAGGAACGACTGCACCACCCCGAACGAGCGCAGCGGCTTCAAGCGCGTTCGCGGACCACCCGCGTGGTAGGGGATGAGGTCCGGGCCGGGCACTTGCGAGGGCGCGACCTCGTTCACCAGCGCCGGAGCGATGCCGTCGCCCGGCGTCGCGTCGGTCAAGATGGCGACCTGGACCCCGAGACTGCTCAGGACCACGTTCGGGTCGTCCGCGGCATCTCCCCAGCGCTCCGTCGTGCGCGGCCGGGGCCACGAGGATCCATAGCGCGGGTTGAACTCGTACCAGAGGCTGATGGGGAACCAGTCCATGTCCGTTCCCGCCAACGGCTTCTCATCGCTGGCCACGAGATCGGCGTAGCGCTGGGCCTCCCCGAGCGTCAGCTCCCCGCGTTCGTTCGCGAGCCGCTCGAGAGCCGTGACGTTCATCAGAGGTTCGGGCCCCCGCACGTCGATGGCCACAGTGCCCCGGATGGGCATCATCGGCAGCGTCCAGCGTGCGATGGAGCGCGTGTCCTCCTGGCGCAGCACGTATCCCAACCGCAACGCGGGCACGAACGTCACCAGGACCATCGCCCAGGCGATCTTCCAGCGCACCCCGCCTTCGAAGTAGCGATCCACCGCGATGCCCGCCGTCCAGCACAGCACCAGTTCGAGCGGCAACAGGTACCGCACGTGGTCCTTGGGGTTGGTCAGGAAGACCACCGCCCAGAACAGTCCGAAGAGCACGACCGGCAGCGTCGCTCGACGGCGCAAGCCTGCGAACACTCCGAGCAGCCCCAGGACCACCAGGATCGGGTCGTAGCCGAACAATGCCGTGGTCAGGTGCTGGAACGCATCCAGGTCGATCTCGAACGTCATCGACTGGCCGCCGATCATCACGCTGTTGACGCCCTGCGTGTACTCGGAACCCAGGTTGGCGGCTTCGGGCGGTTTGCCGTGACGTACGTACGCGGGGTAGCCGATCGAGAGCGCGAGCACGAGGAAGCTGAGTGCGCTGCTGAAGCCCATGCGCAGTCGGTGGCGCAAGTCCTGGGACCTCCAGCCGAGCGGCGATGCGAACCAGGCGAGCGCGACCAGGGCTGGGGCGAGCATGCCCGCCTGGTGGGTCGATGCGGTCAACGCCGCGGCGACGCCGGCCAGGATCAGCGAGCGCCCAGCGCCGCTGCGAGCGTGGACGGCC
>TARA_R110002096_G_scaffold146556_1_pt1 | contig 25011 bp, 21 predicted proteins | sample TARA_R110002096 | Tara Oceans TARA_R110002096 (sample SAMEA4397295) | marine metagenome | biome: Polar Biome; feature: [DCM] deep chlorophyll maximum layer (ENVO:01000326); material: water (ENVO:00002006), including particulate matter (ENVO:01000060) such as... | depth 35 m
GGTACTGTGGCGCTCCCCACCAAGCGTAAATGGGGTGGGGTACCTTATTCCTGTTAAAGCAGCGCTTTTTATTGGGGGGATTACCGTTGCAATTGATTTGCAGTTCGGAAACGGCGCTGCCGCTTCCGAACGATTCATATTTCCCTTCTATCAGAACGCCCACCTGAACCTGATCGAAGCGGTTTGGCTCAGGAAGTCCTGTCTGCCTTCGATGTCATACTGCGCTGTGATTTCCGATGTGTCACCGGTCTGGAAGTTCATGCCAATACCGGCTCGTGCCAGCCACGGGCTGGGGTCGATGCCTTGGGTGGTAAAGGCGGTGCCACCACCGGTGTAACTGGCGGTAAGACTGGTGGCGTCATTAAGCAGGTCATAACCCAGTCCCAGGTTCGTCTTGATGGTGGCTTTGTCATTGAGTTGATGGCCAAGATTACCTTGCGCCATCACAATCAGTTCATCACTGTGATTGCTGTCCACATCCAGATTCAGCGCCCCGGCACCGGTTTCGGTGTAGCTTTCATCTTTGATGTAGGCGTAATCAGCTCGGATACTGGGGATGAGAGTCGTTGCGTCACTCAGTTGGAAACGCTTTCCGGCACCGGTACCGACATGCGCGGTGTAGCTGTCGTAGTCGGCTTTGGCGACGCGATCCATAAAGCTGATATTGCGCCTGCCTTGGTTCTTGTTGATGCCGATATCAGTCTGCCAGTTGAGTTCAACATCAGGGTGGGATGCAAAACTGCGACTGCCATAGACGATAGCTTGATAGGCGTCGATATCAGCGCTGTTACCGGATGAGGTGTCTTTACCATCGACATCGCTGTTCATGTAGGAGATGGCAAGGCCAAGTTTGGTGGTGTTATTGAGGTCACCATCAAGCCCGCCAATAAAGCCGTAGCTGTCGGCCTTATAGCCGGATACGCCATTGCGGTTGTCTTGTTCGATCCGGCTTCCAATCGGTTTGAGCCACATATGACGGTCGCCGAGAAAGTCGTTACCGGAGGACAAGCCGCTAAACCAGGATTGTCTGGCCTGAATCACACGGTTGGTGGCATGCAGGGTGTTGGTGGCGATTTGGGTGGTGCCGCTGACTAAAAGCGGTAAGGATTCGGCGACGGCATCACTGACTTGTTGCTGGGTTTCGAGTTTACCTAAGGCAGTGACCACTTCGTCCATATCGGCACTGATAACAGTATCACCGGAGACAATGGTATCCAGTACTTTGGCGGCGCCCAGGCCGGTAGTAAAGCCGGTGCTGGTCACGCTTTCCGTAACCCCAGCCGCATTAGGGTCGAAGACTTCAAGGTCAATGTTATTGCCGTTAATAACAGCATTAAAGTCAAATAGGGCGGAGTTGTCGGTCAGGGTGAAGGTGGAGGCATCCAAATTGCCGGCGCTGACTACGCCCGTCAGCACTTCACGGTGAGCAAGTGTATTGATCTCAGTGACATCCACATCAATGGTGGTGTCGGTGGAAAAAGTGGCGGTGCCAGTCACTGTGAGTTTGCCATAGCTGGTGTTGCTGGAGGCGCCGGTTTTAAGAATGCCGTCTGCGGTCTGGGCGTAGTTGCCACCCAAGCTTAAGGTTTCACCATCGGCAATGGATAAGGTGCCGCCACTCACGGTCATGGTGCCGGTATGGCCGCTCAAGTCGCCGGTAAAGAGGGTGGTGCCAGAATTCAGGCTAACTGAGCCTGTGCCACTGATATTGCCGGCAACGGTCAAACTATCAGAGCGATTGAATACCAGCGCGCCATTGTCAGTGATATCACCGCCGATACTGCCCGTGGTGCCGCCATCGCCGATTTGTAAGATACCGGCATTGATGCTGGTGCCGCCAGTGTAGGTGTTGGCGGCTGTTAAGACTAATGAGCCATCACCTGTCTTAGTAAGACTACCAGTACCTGTAATTGCTACACCCACCGTCGCAGCCACAACTGTATCGACCCGCATTTCAGCGCCACTGGCCGCAAGGCTGAGGGCACCATTACTGTCGTTGTCGGTGAGTTGATAACCGTCAGTTGCAAACTGCAATCCTGCAATGGTCTGAGTACCATCGACTTCGACAGTGCCAGCGGTGCCTTGGAATACTGCGGTCAGATTATTCCAGGCCAGATTGGTATCGCCATTTTGTGCTGTCCAGTTGGTTGTTGACGCATCCCATGTACCGTTACCGCCATCGACACTGCTGTTGGCGCTGGTGTTGCTGCCATCCCAAAATTGCAGACCGTTATAATCAGCAGTCAGGAATATTTTCCCGCCAGTGGCGGTATCGATAGTGTAGTTATACCCGGCTAATACACCGCTACCGAAGCTTACTGTGTTATCGGTCAGGGCGCCGCTATAGCTAAATAGTTGATAGCTACCACTGTCACCTGAATTCACACCGAAATCGAAGCCACCTAAATCGGTGATATTCAAAATACCGTCCAGTGTCAGGTTACCATTAACGGCAATCAGGTCGCTGTCAGTGCCTGCTGTGCCGCTTGGTGCATTCAGTTCAAAACCAAGGTTTGAGCTGTTATCGAGGGTTAAAGCACCCACGGTCAAGGTGCCGGGGGAATTGCCGGCAGCAAGGGTAGCGCCATCACCAACCGTCACTGTGCCGCTAATGGTGCCGCTACCGCCTAATGTAGCGCCAGAGTTAACGGTAACCGTACCAGTACCCGTCGCACTGCCTGTGGTGTTATTGGCTTTTAAGGTGCCACCGTTAATGGTGGTTGCACCTGAGTAGGTGTTGGCATTCGTCAGAGTTAAAGTACCGGCTCCTGCTTGGGTGAGTGAACCAGTGCCGCTAATCACATTACTGTATGTCACATCATCTGAATGATTGAATGCCAATGCGGCATTATTGGTGATATCACCACTGATGCTACCGGTGGTGGAGCCATTACCGATTTGTAAGGTACCGGCATTGATGCTGGTGCCGCCAGTGTAGGTGTTGGTACCGGTCAGGGTTAAGGTGCCCGCTCCTGACTGGCCGAGTGAGCCCGCACCACTTACCACACCAGCATAGGTCAGCGCATCATTACGATTGAATATCAGTGCCGAGTTATTGGTGATGTCACCACTGATACTACCGGTGGTGGTGCCATCACCAATATACAAAGTACCGCCATTGATGGTGGTGCCGCCGGAGTAGGTGTTGGCACCAGTGAAAATCGTTGTGCCGGAATAAAGCTCAACCGAACCTGCGCCGTTAATATCAGGAGAGAAAGTGTAATTGGTATTGGTATGATTAAACACCAGCTTGCCCGTGCCCGTAGCGATAGTACCAAAATAAACTGCGGGAACATCCAGGTTGCCGGCTGCTACGGCCGTTTGACCTTGAGCAGCACCGATATTGAGGGTGCCGGTAGAATTAGGATTATAAGAAATATGTGCGCCCCCAGCAGCTACAGTACCGCCATTTCTGACGGTAAGGCTGCCGCTGCCGTTATAGCCCACGAAAATATTGTTGCCATTAGTCCAACTGCCACCATCAACAGTGACCGTGCCATTACTACCTGTCTGGCCGCCTATAACCCCATCATAAGCATCATTGACCACACCTCCAGTGCTGATGGCGAGTGAACCAGTATTAGTATTGCCCACAATGAGAGTAGCTGCAGACGCTGTACTTGAGCCCACTTGAGCTGTACCGCCATTGTCGATAAGAGCAACGTCGTTCGCGAATATAGGGAGGTTACCGGTATCCCAGTTAGCGGTGCTAAACCAATCTCCCGTCGTGCCAATCCAGGTGGTATCTGTAGCCCATGCCGGTACCGCGCTGAAGGCCAGCCCTGTGCCCAACAACACAGTGCTGATACGCCGTGATAATGTGCCTGCTGCTGATGAGCTGCTTTTGCTTTTCCCCTTGGCTTTGGTGAGTTCACCCACCACCATCCATACCTGACGGCTGGCATTCCAGACAACTTTAAACGAACGATTCATAACTGCTTTTTCCTTAAACTACTGCTCTATTTCGCTGTGAGACTTCTCGGCAGATCCGCAAAAAGCAGCAAGAAATTAAAGACAACGCATGCGCGTCCCCGTTGATAAAATTCTCTTTCATTATCAATGGAGTCGATGTGAACCGTATATGGTACAAATAGACCAGTTGCCGCATTTTTACTTGTGTTAACTAGGGAAGCACTGATCAATTCGTGATTCATTGGCGCAGTGAAGTTCACTCAAATTTCAGCAAGATTTCTGGCCAATTCGAGAGCCAGAATCATTAAATGTTCTGTCTTCAGGTTATAAGAGCCCTTTTAGGGCCAAAATTCCGCAGCGCCTGGCTGTCATAGATTGCGTCTTCCAGCGCTTCGTCCGCCAAGGCTTACCACTGCTGCGCAAAGTACATCCGCAGCATGCGCTTTAAAGGTATTGGGGGCGGCCCCGTTTACCGCGCGAATCAGGATAGTAGTGCGGTGATAGGGCTTTCAGCAGCCTCGACCAGAGCACGGCCTGCTCCATTTCTGCCAGAAATCGCTCACGGCGCGTCGTCTTTTTCTTGGCAGCAAACTCTGCCTGGGCGAAGCTCGTTTGATTCATGACAGTCTCTGGCTATTCCTACGGAGGGGCTACCATTTACTAAAGCGGCAAGGTAAGGGGAATAAATCAGTGTTTCCTTAGCTTGCGCCAGTCATAATTCGCGTTATGAAAACACCTTGTATATTGTTGATTGATGACCATGCCATTCTGCTTGATGGCTTGCGCATGTTGCTGGAGTCCCGCATTGAATCAGTACATGCGGTGTCGGCAGCTTCTTTGGATGAGGCGATTCAAGTTGAGGCTATACCGGATGTGATCGTGCTGGACCTCAAGCTCCCCGGAGTCAATGGGCTGGAAGGCATTTCTATACTTCAACGCAAATGGCCACACGCTCGCATCGTGATGTTGTCTTCACAGGATGATTTAGCAACCCAGCAACTGGCCATGACACGTGGCGCGGTGGCGTTTATTTCCAAAACCGAGGTGGGGGATCGCATAGTTGATGTCGTTTGTCGGCTTCTGAACGACGAGACTCCAGTATCAGTTACACCACCCGGTACAACAGATCAGCCCTATTTGACTCCGCGCCAGTGTGAGGTGCTGGATCTCTTGAATCTGGGTTTAAGCAATAAGATGATCGCCAAACGGCTTCAGCTTTCAGATAACACCGTGCGGCGGCATGTGCAGGATATCTTTGCATTTTTCGGCGTGTCCAACCGCACTGAAGCGGTGTTTACTGCACGACGTCAGGGAATTGTGTATTGAACACACAGCTGTATCGCTTCACTTTGCGTTTTATCAATGCGGAAACCGAGCGCAATTATCAGTCGCACGATTTTCCACGCATGGTGTCGCAGGGCCGTTTCGCGACCTTCATCGCCTTCTCTTCCTACCTGATACAAGGAATAGTGTTTGACCCTTGGCTATTTGAACCGGAAGTGCTTACTACAATCTGGGGTATCCGTCTGACGGCACTGATGGTGCCGGTATCGGTATTAGCTTTGTCGTTTCACCCGTTATTTCAGCGTATAAATTACCTGCCGCTGGCATCGGTCGGCCTGGCAGGAGGCGGCAGCATGATTCTTCTATGCTTGTATCTGCCGCCGGAAAAAGTGGACTATTACTACCTGTCGCTGATTTTAGTGGCCTTTTTCACCTACACCTTCGCCGGTACGCGTTTTGTCTATGCTCTGGGGGTGGATATCACGCTGGTGCTGTTATACAATCTGACCACCGTCTGGCGCGGCGATTTTCCGCTGACAACACTGGCGGTGCATGATTTCTACATCTTCTTTTCCAATCTGATGGGCGGAGCGGCGAGTTATCTGACCGAATTGCAGCGCCGCAAGCTATTTATCACTGAAATGAAAGTGCGCGAAGAGATGGAAAAGGCTCAGGCCGCACAACATGAAGCTGATCTCGCCAACACGGAAAAATCGCGCTTTCTCGCCGCGGTTAGCCACGACTTGCGACAGCCGGTTCACGCGCAAGGTCTGTTTTTGAATGTGCTGTCGCAAACCCGGCTCGATACCAAACAACAGAATATTATCGCTCACATCCATGCAGCAAGCTCCGCTACCAGTGAAATGTTGCATACCCTGATGGATTTTTCGCGTATCGAGGCGGGGGCGATTACACCAGACATACGGGCATTTCGTTTACAGCCACTACTCAATAAGATTGAAGCCGAGTTCATGCCGCAGGCTGATAGCAAGAAGCTTAGCTATCGTTCACCGGAAACCGGATTGGTCGCTATGTCCGATCCCGCTTTAATCGAAATCATTTTGCGCAATCTGGTTTCCAACGCAGTTCGCTATACCGAACACGGCGGTATACTGGTCGCCTGTCGCAAGCGTGGTGATTCCGCCATGCTGGAGGTGTACGACACCGGTATCGGCATAGAAGCATCGCAACACCGGGAAGTCTTCCGTGAGTTCAAGCAATTAGGCAACCCGGAACGCGACCGACGCAAAGGACTGGGGTTGGGGCTTTCTATCGTCTCGGGGCTGGCGCAGGCTCTGGAGCATTCGTTATTGTTGGATTCTATCCCCGGTCGCGGTAGCATATTCCGACTGGCGCTACCTTTAGCCGATATCACTGCAGTCGAATCAGCCCCCTCTGAAAAAGACCTCCCTGCTCGCAAAACCGGCATTCGTATCTTGCTGGTCGATGATGACGAGGCGGTGCGCGTTGGTACACAGCAACAATTGCTAGACTGGGGATTTGACTGTGATGCCGTAGAATCAATTGAAACGGCACTTGATTCAGCAAGAGCTGCACCACCACAACTCGTTATCAGTGACTATCGTCTGCGTGAACATCGTACCGGCGCTGAAGTTGTAACCGCATTGCGAGAACAGGTGAACCCTTCGCTACCAGCCCTGTTAATTACTGGCGATACAGCGCCGGAACGTATTCAAGAAGCTGAGGCCCTCTCGATTCCGCTACTGCACAAACCCGTTTCAGCCAAGGTGCTTTATCGCAGTGTCGTCGAAGCTTTGGAGGCAGAATAAACTGGATTGGACTTACCCTGGTGCAGCAGCCACTCCCTAAGCTCGCCGCGTCCCTTCCGTGCTGACTAAAAATTGACCATTCTCAAAGTGGATCTACACTCATCTCATGACGTAACAAAACGTAACGACAACAACAAGCAAAGGGTAACCATCATGAGTCAAAAACCATCCCTTCGTTCACTCGGTGTGGCGGCGGCCTCGGTCGTTCTGGTGAGTTTGCCGTTGGCCCTACAAGCTAAAGCGCCTGAGGTAAGCCAGGCTGTGTATTTAGACGGGCTGGAAAGTCCCTGGGATCTGGCCTTCCTGCCCGACGGCACCATGTTCTTCACTGAAAAGTGCAAGGGCCTCTCGGTTCAGTTGCCCGATGGCACGGTGAATAACCTGTTGGGTATGAGCGGCTCCGAAGGCTATGCCATGACCGCTGACGATCTGTTCTGCTCCGGTCAGGCCGGCATGAACGGCGTCACGCTGGACCCGAATTTCGCGGACAACGGTACCATCTACGTCTATTCCGCCCATCGCGTAGGCGACAACCCCGCTTCCAATCGGGTGTTGCGACTGAATGTGGGCGGTGACTTGGCCACGGTGTCTGATCGCACCGACATCGTGACAGACATTCCTTACAAACAGGCACCCACGGATCATCCGTTCGGTGACTCCGGTGCCCACAACGGGGGGCGCATTCGCTTCAGCCCGGAGGATGGTTTCCTGTATGTAACCACCGGCGACAACCACAACAGCAGCCTGCCGCAGTTTGGGGACAACCTGGGTGCCAAGGTCTTGCGCATTGACGGTAATGGCGATGCTGCTCCCGGCAATGCCGATGCCACACCGGAGGGTTTCGACCCGCGCATCTTTACCTACGGTCACCGCAACGTTCAGGGCATCGCATTCCACCCGGAAAGCCACCAGCCGATCGTCACCGAACACGGCCCCTGGCATTCCGATGAAGTAAACGCCCTGGTGCCAGGTGGCAACAGCGGTTGGGACCCGCGCCCGAACATGGCAGGCCGGGGAGATTGCCCGGATAATTACTGCGGTTACCAGCCCAACCAGAATGAGGGAATGGACCCGAAGGAGCGCGCGGCCTACATGCCCATGACCGACCTTGAAACGTATCCGGATGCCATGAAGCCGCTGTGGACTAACAACGGCTACTCCCAGGGCATCAGCAGTGCCGCCTTTCTGGACGGTGAGCAGTGGGGTGACTGGAACGGCCGCCTGGTGGTCAGCTTTATGGGGATCGGTTTCGGTGGTACACCGTTAGGCCAGCGTATCAACGTGATTGACCTGGCGGCCGATGGGCCAACCATTGGGGACATCACCGAAATGCCGGTACCGGCAGGTTCTGCTCGTTTCCGCGGCCTGGTGATGGGGCCGGATGGCGCGCTTTACGTCGCCACTGATGAAGGCCAGATTCAGCGCTTTACCGCTGAGTAATGACCTGACTGACGGCACTGCCCTCGGGCAGTGCCGTACCCTCCGGAATCTGAAGGACACCCTATGGGACGAACAGTACTGTTTACGATGGCTCTTACTCTGGGCCTGACCCAAGCCCAGGCGGCAGATACGGCAGCTGGCAAGAGCCTCTACGCCAGCAACTGTGCCCAGTGCCATGGGCCGACCGCCAAAGGTATGGCCAGCTTTCCTTCCCTGGCCGGACGAGATGCGGACTACATCCAGTCGCGGCTGAAAACCTACCGCGCGGGCGAGAAAGTCGGGCCGAACTCCAGCCTGATGATTCCCAATGCCCGAAACCTGAGCGACGACGACATTGCTAACCTTTCGGCTTTCCTCTCCAACAACGCCCAGTAGTTCCTGTTTTGTTAAAATCGCGCTGCAACCGTCCCCTGAAATCGGTGCATGCGTAACACGATTACCTGTGCAAAAAATGCCTCAAGGATCGAGGCTGGTGATCTGTAGCGCCAGAGCGAAATTCAGATAAATGTCCATGCCAATATTCTCGTGATCTTATTTCCGTGCTTCATTTCTATCTCACGAATATCAATCGCGCCAAGCTTGCGAATCATTTTTTTCGCAGGCTTCACGTTCTCGGTTTTCGAAACCAGGCTCGTAAACCAGCGGCATTGAGTTGAAAACATCTGGCTTTCTTTTATTAATTTTTTAAGGAACAGTCGTTCGCCACCCTTGCACCAAAGCTCTGCTTCGAGGCCGCCAAAATTCAGAGTGGGAGACTTGGATATCGGTTTTTGCTCGCCGCGATTGTGGGCAAGGTTGATGAGTTTAAGCTGGTTGGCTTTCAGTGCTTCATCTTGCGAAGCATGGAAGGGTGGGTTGCATACGCTGACATCAAAGAATTCTCCGGCCTGGATGATCCCGTCAAAAATTCGATTTTTATCGTGTTGGGTGCGCAGCGTAAAACGGCCTTTCAATGTGGGATTGTTGGCGATAATCAAGGCTACGTTCTCGAGCGATTGAGTGTTGATATCACTGCCAACACAGTGCCAACCGTATATTTGGCAGGCCAATAGCGGATATATTCCATTTGCCCCGGTTCCTATATCGAGCAGGGTGATTTTGGGCTCGGTATTAGCCAGATTCGTAGCAGAATCGCCAAGCCCAGGCAGCTCGGCTATGTGATGGATATAGTCGGCTCTGCCCGGGATGGGTGGGCAAAGCGCACCGTCTGGAATATCCCAATCATTAATGTTGTAGTATCGCTTCAATAGCGCAGCGTTCAGGGCTTTTACTGCCAGTGGGTCTGCGAACGCGATGGAGAGGTTGCCGTGAGCGTTTGTTGTCAAATGTGGGGCCAGTGGCGCGTAACTTTTCACGAGCGAGGGGAGATCATAGCCCTGCTTGTGCAGATTCCTCGGGTGCAGGCCCTTGCGGTCAGGCTTGGTTTGATGTTTTTTACTTCGGTGGAATGTGCTCACAGTAACGTACCCGAGGTTTGGAATTCATCCTGGTGTTTTTGCGTGAGTTATCGTCGTATCAGTGAACGCCGGTAACTTGTGCCGAATTGGTTATAAACGGTTATTATCAGCGCATATGCAGGCGTCAACAACTGCAGGCACGGCGACATTCTTTTCGCTGCGGTCATTCAAATCATCCCTGTATTAGAAGTGGAGTTTATTCATGCAGCCGAAACACCTTGTGGCGCAGTTCATTGCAGATATTCATGCTCAGCGTTTTGATGAGGCAAAGACCTTGCTGGTTGCTGAGGGGTTTGAATACGTGGGGCCGAATATGCGGTTCCTCAGCCGGGACGACATGATGTCCTACCAATTCGGTATGGCGGCTATCCAGAAAGATTTGATTGTCCGTCAACTCGGTGTCGACGGAGAGCACGTGTTCGCCATCCTGGATTACCGGACCAACTTTGAACCGATCGGTGATGTGCGGCTTGCACTTTGGTTTCGTGTCCGGGACGACAAAATCCAGACGGTTGAGGCCTTCTACAATGCTGCTGTGGTTGAAAACATGCTGGGGGGCAACCTTCCTTCAGTCAGTTGAAGTGCAGCTGAAAAAAAACCGGCGCCCGCATAACTGCGGGCGCCGGTTTTTTACTTTGACGGCTGTGAGAATCTAGAAGTTGGAAAGCTTTTCCCATTCTTTTTCAGCTTCATCTTTCTTCATGCCGTACTTCTCTTGGACTTTGCCAATAAAGTGGTCGCGGCGGCCGGCGATTTCGTCCAAATCGTCGTCTGTTAACTTGCCCCAATTCTCGCGTACCTTACCTTTAAGCTGTTTCCAGTTACCTTCAATGATGTCGTTATTCATCGCAATTTCCTCGCTTTTCAGGGCGGCGCATAGTAAAAAATGCCGCCTAAGTGAAAGGAACATCCGGCTTGCCGTTCCTGCAGCAATCCGTTAAATCGCGATCTACGTTGTCATAGGGATCTTTGTTTGACAATGCTTCCCGTATTGCGGTTAATTCACACTGCAATGCCGGTAACCCCTGAGATCCGTGGAGTGTGTGGGCTCAGTTCGTTAATAATGTGCAGCAATGAAACGTCCTGAATAACACCAGGCAATTGCATGAGGGGCGTTTTTGCGCTCCTGTGCTTCTCTCAATTCCCTAGTACGTTCGTTTCATTTTTCTTTGATTTCTTGGCCGCTTTCTTTTCCTTTGCGGTTAAAAGCGGTTGTTTTTTTGTGTCCTTTTTTTTGTCTTGTCCTTTGCTCATTACATGTACCTCTGTTTAATGCGTGCGCTGGCATCAAAGGAGATTACGATGCCGACCACGCAGTATTATCAGTATGGCCCCAATTACGAGCAACGGGAAGGGCTTGTTGTTTTGTATAAAAGCACCGCAGTTGTTTTTATCCCTCCAGATTACGCACGCGCTGGGCCAGTATGGAAAAATCGAAGAGTTTTCTTTTGGGTAGCAACAGGAGCAGTAGCGAAACGGCAATGGGAACCAATGATGCCAGCAGGAAGGACTCCAGCAGGTAAGTGGTGGGAGTACCCGGCGCAGGAAACACTGAAAGCCCGGCGACCAGGCCGGCCAAAGTGCTAAGGGCGGCGTTGTAGTTTTGATAGCGAGCGTTGTAGAAGCCAAAAAATACCGGGAAGGCCGCGGCGCAACACAGCAAGTCCGCCAGCAGAAACAGGTAGAGCACGCTGTAGCCCTGGGCAGCAACGAACAGCACCGGTACCGATAGCAGCACAATCAGCCAGCGCGACAGCGACAGCAGGTTTTGGTTATTCAGTTTCGGCAGCAGCCGACGCAGGTCTACCACCATGATGCTGGTCAGTCCGCTGATGGTGGAGTCGGCGCTGCTCATAATCAGGGCCAGCCCGAAGGGCAAAAGGCCAATCGCAAACCACAGTGGTACATCTGCCAGCAGCACGCTGAACAGCGCAACCGAGCCGTCCCCAGGCAAGCCCAGCCCCACAAAAGCCAGCCCGAACAATCCCATGGTGAAAATAATGGGGAAGCTGAGCAGGCCGCTGATAATAAATCCGTTGCGAATTACCTTGTTATCTCGCGCGGCAAAAATACGTTGCCAGGTTCCCTGATAAAACAGCCCGGTCAGCACCACGGCGATAAAGAAGGTGAGGCCGGATTTCAGACCGTTGATGTCGAACGGATCCAGCAGGTGGGGCGCTTTTTCCTGCAATCCCTGCAGTGCCGGGGCCAGACCACCGGTAGCTTGCCAGCCGAAGGCGATCAGCAGAACCAGAAAGGGCAGGATTACCAGCATCTGCACCCGGTCGGTAAAGATGGTCACACGCAGCCCACCGTAAAGGGTGTAGAGCAGGGTGGACGCCATCACAATACTGGCGGTAAGCCATAGTGGTACCGGCGCCAGAAGGGAGACCATTTTCGCGATGGCGGTCAGGCCCGCCGTCAGGCTGATAAACAGGTAGAAAATCATGATGACCAGCACGAAACCGTACATCACCCGGCCGTAGCGGCCGAGTACAAATTCGGTGAGGGTATGGCCCTCGGGCATGAGTGTGCGAATGCGATTGCCCAACGGAATCATAATCAGGCGTGGTGCCAGTGCGCCCAGGGCGTAACCGGTAACAGCGCCGATGCCGCCCCAGGTTGCGGCCTGCGCTGGGCCAAACAGAATCCAGGTTCCCAGAGTGGTGGCCAGCAGCGTTATTAGAGTGGCGGAGCTGCTCTGGCTGTTGCGGGCGACCAGAAAGTCGTCCAGTTTGTCCTGTTTTCGGCGGGCGTATATCAGGCCAGGTATGGCGAACAGAGCGGCGAATAAAACCAGCCACACAAGTGCGGTAGAGGAGCTTAACATCGGCTGTCTTCCTTGCCCTGCAGGCGGATAACGTAATCGTCAAAAGTGGCTTACCACCGGGACAGTCGCGAAGGAAAGAAGACACACACAGGCGTGCCTAAAGCGCGCGCTTTCCTTCCCTTCGCCGGCATTACCCGGATCAGGTTCGAAGGGTTACCGCATTGCATGCGGAATCTCAGCCGTTAACCGGCTCCCCCAGGATTGTAGACAGAGTAGGAAGTCTGCCAGTAGTTGTCAATTGCAGGTATCTTGGCCTACATAACCGCACATCTGGTGTGTTATGGTTTTGATTCGACACGGGGTGTCCTGCTTGCAGGGCTGAGATAACACCCGTTGAACCTGATCCAGTTCACACTGGCGAAGGGATGTCAGCCGCAGGCGTCCACCAGGTACAGCGCCGCATCTGTCACTTCATACCTTCGCCTCAGCTATGAGGTGTTTATGTACAAATCCGTCCGTCTTGATCAACAGCTGGTTTTGATAACCGGTGCTGCCCGCGGCTTGGGCGAACACTTGGTGCGCGCGTTTCTGCGCGAAGGCGCCAGCGTGGTGATCAACTACCGCAACAGCGCCGAAGCGGCGCACAGGCTGGCCACCGAAGAACCTGTACGTGCGCTCGCGGTTCAGGCTGACGTCACCGATCGCGCGGCAGTGCAGGCGATGTTTGCCCAGGCACGACAGCATTTTGGAACGCCGGTGACCACGGTGATCAACAACGCCCTGCCGGATTTTTCATTCAACGGCGATGCCCGCCCAAATGCGGATCAGCTGACCTGGGAAAATCTGAACCAGCAGTTTGCCGGTGTGGTGGGCGGTGCGTTGAACACTACCCAGGCAGCGCTGGATGGCATGCGCGAAGCCGGCTTTGGCCGCATTGTGAATGTGGGAACGAATCTGTTTCAGAACCCGGTGGTGCCTTATCACGATTACACCGCGGGAAAAGCGGCTTTGCTGTCGCTCACCCGCACCCTGTCGCAAGACCTGGGGCCAGATAATATCACCGTAAATATGGTTTCCGGTGGCCTGCTGCGCACCACCGACGCATCGGCCGCCACGCCCGAGGCGGTGTTTGATTTCATTGCCGCCAGTACGCCGTTGCGCCGGGTAACCACCCCTGCGGAGTTTGCTGACGCCACGCTGTTTTTTGCCTCGCCCTGGGCACGCTCGGTCACCGGGCAGAATCTGGTGGTCGACGGCGGTTTGGTGAAAAACTGATGGGCGCATCACAGTCTGGGCAGCGCATGATGCACATCAACCTGTTCCTGATGGGCTGCGGCCATCATCGGGCTGCCTGGCGCCATCCGCAATCGGCGGTGGAGCAGTTGGGCGATATCCGCTATTACGAGCGCCTGGCGCAAACCGCCGAACGCGGCAAACTGGATGCGGTATTTTTTGCCGACAGCAGCGCGGTGGGTAATGTCTCTGATGGAAGCTGGTGGTATCTGGAGCCGCTTACCGCCATCGCCGCCATGAGCCGCGCCACCGAAAACATTGGCTTCATCAGCACGGTTTCCAGCACGTTTTACACCCCGTTTCACGCCGCCCGTTTGGTAGCCTCGCTGGATCACATTTCCGGCGGGCGTATTGGCTGGAATGTGGTCACCTCGATGTTCGATGTGGAAGCACGCAACCACGGTTATGAAGCCATGCCGGGCCATGCCGAGCGCTATCGCCGCGCTGACGAATTTGTGCAGGCGGTGCTGGGATTGTGGGATTCCTGGGCCGATGACGCCCTGATGTTTGATCGCCAAGGCCACTATGCCGACCCGGCCAAAGTGCGGCCCATTAACCACAAGGGAGAGTTTTTTCGGGTGGATGGCCCGCTGAACGTTCCCAGGCCAGTGCAAGGGCATCCCGTGCTGTTTCAGGCTGGAGCCTCGGAGCAGGGCCGGGAACTGGCGGCCAGGTGCGCCGAGGCCATCTATGCTGTGGCTTACGATTTGCCGGCGGCGCAGAGTTATTACCGTGATATAAAGCGGCGGGTCGAAGCGGCCGGGCGCACTGCTACGGTGCCGATCATGCCGGGTTTGGTCACCTACGTAGCGGCTACTGAAGCAGAGGCGCTGGCGAAGCAGCGAGAGCTGGATGAGTTGTTGCCCGCCGATGCGTCTTTGCGCCAGTTGGCCACGTTCATTGATCAGGACTGTTCGGGCTGGGATCTGGACGCGCCGGTGCCGCCCTTGCTTCCGCTGGAGGAGTTTAGCGGACCTCAGGGGCGTTACAGCACCATATTGCGCATTATCGAGACTGAGCAACCCACTTTGCGCCAGTTGCTGGGTCGGCTTGCAGCGGGTGGTGGCCACTGCACCATGGTGGGTACGCCGGAGCAAATCGCCGATAAGATGGAGCACTGGTTCAACAATGACGGCGCCGACGGTTTCAATCTGATGCCGCCGTCTTTGCCTTCCGGTATTGAGGATTTTATTGAACAAGTGGTGCCGGAACTGCAGCGCCGTGGCCTTTTCCGTACCGAATACAAAGGGCGCACCTTGCGTGACCATCTCGGGCTGGCGCGGCCTGGTGTGTGATCGGACGAGCTTGTTTACAAATGCAAGTACAGTGTCGGGCGGAAATGTGGCAGGCTCGTTGCTTATCTTTTAACAGGCAGTGATGTATGTCAGGACCACCCCAAAACAAAAAACCATCGCTGTGGCACGTTCGTTTATGGCCGTCCTGGGTGCTGGTTTTTACGTTATATTCGTTGTCATTTTTACCAATGCCTGCCAGGCAGAAACTGGGAAGGCGACTTGGTCTTCTTTTGAGCACCAAGATGAAATCCCGCGCGCGAGTTGCTGATCGCAACCTTGCCATCTGCTTCCCGGCGCTTGACCAGGAAGCCCGGAACCAGTTGGTGCAGGACAATTTTGTCGCCTGCAGCCGGGGTTTCCTCGAGAGTACCTACGCCTGGTGGCAAGATATGTCGCCCTACTGCGAGGCGGCCGAGGTGCAGGGGCTGGAAAACCTCATAGAAGCCCGAAACAAAGGCAAGGGTGTGCTGTTGATTGGTGGGCACTACAGTATTTTTGACTTCGCTCTGCCGCTGGTTGCCTGCCACCTGAAAAACCCGGGGTACGTATACCGACCTAACAAAAACCCGGTCATTGATCGGATGATCGAAAACGGTCGCCGTCGTCATTTCGGGATCCGGGCATTCGCCAAGCGTGAACTGCGGCCGATGGTCTCGTTTCTTAAAAAAGGTGGCGAAATCTGGTTCGCCTGCGATCAGGATTTCGGTGGAAAAACTGAGTTGTTCGTGCCTTTTTTTGGTGTGGAAACCGGGTGCATTGCTTCTCCAAGCTATATCGCCAAGGTATCGGGCGCCTCGGTGATCTGCGTCAGCCACCTGAGGCTGCCCACCGGAGGCTATCGCGTGGTCTTCTCACCGGTACAGGCCGATTTCGGAGCCGACAAGCAAAAAGATACCGAGTTCTGGAACCAGTATATTGAGGAAGCCATTCGTGAGCAGCCCGATCAGTATTTATGGCTGCACAAGCGCTTCAAAACCCGCCCTGAGGGGGCAGACAAAGTCTACTGAAGGCTACTCGAAGGCCGCACTGATAACGTCACGATAGTTCCGGATGCGCTGTACATAGTGCACTGGCTCATAGCCCCGGGCGTAGCCGTAACGCGTACTCGGGTAGTAGCGTTTGTCGGCTTTCAGCGGCAGTACTTCTTTCATGTCGTCCCAGGAATCCGGATTTTTGCCCAACTCCCGCGCCAACTGTCGGGCGTCCAGAAGATGGCCGCGGCCAATATTGTAGCTGGCCAGTGCCAGAAACGTGCGGTCTGGCTCCGGAATGGTATCCGGCAACCGGCGGTGGCGATCGGCCAGGTAACGGGCACCCCCATCGATGGAAGCTGCAGGATCAAGGCGGTTCATCACGCCGAGGGATTCTGCCGTGTTCCGTGTCAGCATCATAATGCCGCGAACGCCTGTGGGTGAAATGGCAGACGGATCCCAGTGAGATTCCTGGTAGGCCAGTGCCGCCAGCAGATCGGCCGGCATGCCAGTGGCAGCTTCGGCCTCTGAGAACCGATTGATGAAGCCGGGAAGACGGTCGTTGATACGGCGGTTGAGCGCTCTCAGGTCCACAAAATCGAATTCGCCAATGTAGGCATAGTAACGGCTCTCGACGTAGCCGATGGCTTCGTCACCTTCTGTACTGTTCATCCACTCACGTGCTGTTCCAGCCAGTTCATCAGAGCCAGCCGGCAGATACCAGCCGAGGTTGTTGCCCTGAGTCAGGTTCATGGCCACTTCCAGGTGCGGGAAATGGCGGCGCATCACCTGGACAATGTTGGAGTCGGCTACGGTACAATCGATGTCTTGCCTTGCTACGTCAGACAGCAGCACTTCCGTCGTTTTACTGTTGTCTTCGGTAAACGTGATGCCTTCGTGCTCGCTGGCAAGCTTGTTCAATGTTTCCACATAGCTGGAGTCGGCTGTTACTGCGATGCCGACGCTGGCTATGCTGTCAGGTTTGCGGGGCATCGGGCGCAGTTCCCGGTGACACACCAACTGTTCGACAATTTCGGTGTGTGCCGGGCCACGGGTGAACTTTTTGGTGCGCGATGGCAGGTGAGTCAGTCCGGCTGCGGCCATGTGAGTGTTGCCGGATTCCAGTGCTTTCAGAACGGCGGCGGTTGAATCATAAAGAGTCCATTTAACCGTCCATCCCTTGCTGGCCGCAAACTGGGATACCAGGCTGTATTCCGGGCCTATCGGATTTTCATTGCGGTCGAGGTAGTAAGTGGTCGCGCCGTTGCGCGTGGCTACCTCCAGTATGCCGGTCTCTTCCGGGGGAGCTGGTTGTTCTGATGGCTTGGCACTGGCGTCAGAACCAGAGTTGCCCTGGCTGCAGCCAGTCGTAATAATGAAAGCCAGCGGAAGAAGCACTCCCCCCAACATGCGCAGCTTATGAGCCATGAAAGACCTCATCGTTTGATTTCTTAATGTCATAAGTAGCTTTACGTGTCTTAAGGGACAACATATCACATTGATTTCAAGCGGCATAAGCAGTGGAATGTTGGAACTGAACCCGAAAGATCGCGAGTGCCAGGGCCAGGGCACTTGCGATCCATAATTAACGGCCATACCAGCCAGGTGAAAGGTTCAATCCGATGGATTTGTTCTCGAAAGTCAGCACCAAGCCACACTACGAATCCTATACTTGGGGCAAGCACCGCAGCATTTTTGCATCGGTTATTTACTGGCTGATTTTCGTTCTCAGAATCTTTTCGCCGCTGCAGTGGATAAAGCTCATCTTCCGGAAACGGCAGGCGGGCCATAACGATGAGAAAGAACGGGTTGATTTCCATGCGATGCACTCAGAGCGCTATTTGCTGGTAGTGCTGGGCCTGTCGCTGGTCTTCTATTTTATTCTGTCTTCCACGCCGGCCCTGCCCGGCATTCCAGAGTCGATAAACGCAAACCTGAGCCTGGTGTCGGATTCCATTGCCACGCTGTTGCTGTTTGAATCAGTGATGTGGGTCTTTTACTACATGCTGCTTCGGATTCTTATCGAAAAGCACCTGACCATATTTAACGAGGCCGAGTATTTCATTGCGTTGCCATTTGTCCTGGCGACCCAGTTTTTCCTTTTGGCCGGGCTTCTTGGGGTCAGTGTGTCTGAAGTGCTGGCGCTGGCGTTGAATCTGGAGTTTGACGGGTATCAGAGCACCCAGAGCGCACAGCTGGCCATAGGCACCTTCGGCTACATTTACACGGCTCTGATTATCGCCAATATTATTAACCTGATTCCTGCGATTCCCGTTGGTCGACGGCCGAATATCACAATTATCGGTGCGGGTGATGTGGTCCGGTATCGCATGCTGCCCGCGTTGATCGGAGAAAAACTGTATTTGCCGGGCCAGGTGGCCATCATCAGCGACTGTATCGATGAGAGCTTTCGGAACCAGCTCAAGAAAGATGGCGTGGCTTTTCAGCTATTGACGCGCGGTTCGAGCAGTGAGGAAAAATTACAGGAGGTAGTCAAGTTCATAAAAAAGCGATCATCTTATGCGATTATCGCAACACCGACAGAGAGCCATCTTGGATACGTTTCAGCTCTGGCAAAGGAAGGTATTGTGTTTGGCGTTGAAAAACCTTTGGTCGCTACGGCTGCCGAGCTGGCGGTTCTCCGGCAATGCCAGGACCAGTTGATGGAACGGGGGTTCCTGTTCAGTTACTACTGGCTGGAAAAAGCACTGCCCCTCAACTATTTCCTCACGTTGAACCCGCAGTATCACCGCTTCCTTGATATCAACGTGAACAGTAGACCGGACGATCGCACTGCCGGGCCCGATGCGCTTGCCTATCTCCGCCTGCAACTCGGGAAGCTTGTCAGCGTTGATATCACCTTTTTCGAAGGCGAGGATCCCCGCGAGTGGAGCCTGGCGAAGGAGACCGGTGGCCTGTTCTTTGAGACTCTGATACACCCGATAACACTGCTGAGCCATGTGCTGGATCAACCTTTGCAGCTAAAAGATTTGCATGCGCAGTGGTACGTGCTGGAAAACTTGCCTGACCTGTTGTGCAGCAAATCGCTTGCCCTGAATGATTATGGTGCCAGCTACGTGTCATTGCGCTCCCCCCGGAATGCAGCCTGCGCAATCAATATACGCACGGGTAAATTTATGGCGGCTAAAGAGCGCTCAATGGTGATAGGGTTCGAAAATGGTGTTATCCGTATGGATCTGGATACCCGGCAGTGCTCAATCAGTTGCCCTGAAGCAGGGTCTCTGGCGGAAGTTACGATTCTGGCGCGTCCGGAAATAGCGGATGGGGGAGAGTCTCCAAAATACGATATTCAGATGACCCTCTTCGACAGTTTTGTTCACAATCAGGGGCATTGGAGTGCGCAGCGTTATGATGATTACCCTAGCCAGATTGACGTGCTGTCTGCGATGACGGGTTGGCTGAAAGCTGATAATAGCGAGTCACACTTTTACCGGCCAATACCTCTGAGCGAAATGGATTACAGAAAACTCGGGTGACAACCGGGCCAGCCGAATGCGTTTCAGTTACCCTTGATAACTTCATGCTCGAACCGGCCGAGTACCGCCATGATAATCAGTGCCATCAAGGTCACCATGCCAGCCAAGGCAAAGATACCCAGGCCGCAGGCCACGCCAACGGCGCCGGCCATCCAGATTGAAGCTCCGGTGGTGATGCCCTGAACACTGCCACGGCTCTGGATAATGCTGCCGGCCCCGAGAAACCCTATGCCGCCAATGACACCTTCCACTATGCGGGTTGGATCGACACGGGCTGAGGGGTCGCCTTCTGCGGTAGCAAACAGAATGTGCATACCCATAATAATAAAAGCCGAAGCGCCCAACGAAACAAGCATGTGAGAGCGCAAGCCTGCTGCCTTGCCTCTTAGCTCCCTCTCCAGCCCCAGAAGCAGCGCCAAGGCAGCCGCTGCAAGAAGCCGGATAAACATATCCAGTACAGGGATTTCAGTATCGAACATGGCGTTTCTCCCTTTTTTGTTCGGCTGTTGGTTGTGGTTTTATTTACCCAACAATTCGCCTACCGGGCGAAGATTTACAACGTGGTCGCACAGGGATTTTATAATCATCAGAACCGGCGTCGCGATGATTAGCCCCACCGGCCCCCAGAGCCAGCCCCAGAAAAGCAGCCCGATAAAAATAACCACGGCATTGAGGCTCGAAACCTGGCTGGTTAGCCAGGGGGTCAGCAGGTATCCCTGAATGCTTGTGATCCCCAGTGACGTGCCAGCGACGATGATCGCCATGTCGGCCTCACCAAACTGGATAAATGCTGCTACGCCGGTAGCAACCAGCACCAGAAATGGCCCGAGATAGGGGATGCCGCTGGCTACACCGGCAACCACGCCCCATAACATGGCCTGTTCCACCCCCATGGCGAGAAACGCCACCCAGGTCAATATGCCGACAAAAAGGGCGCCGAGCAGCATTACGAAAAGGAATCGCCGCACCTGATGGTGAAAGTCGTTCATGATCCGGGCGGCCTTGCGCATTCGCCCGAAGGAAGGGCCAGAGATTTTCACGATTTTGCGCTTGTACAGCGACCCTATGGCTAATATGAAGTACACCAGCAATAACACTGAGAAACACTGGGATATCAGCACCAGCGCGGCAGGCGAGCGCTTCAAAACGTATTGCTGGATATCCATGGGGTTGTCTACCACGCGAACAGGTGTTACACCTTGATGTGCGGGCTGCGTGGCTTTTTTTTCCTGGGCAGCAGATTCCTCGATCTTCTTCGCAGCGGCTTGGGCCTTTTCCACCAGGCCTTCCTCTTTATCAGGATTGGCCGCTTCGTTGCGTTGGAATTTGTTGATGGCTACCGGAATTTTGTCCAGCATCGCCATGGTTTCACGCTGCAGGGGAATGCTTGTTGCAGCGATAGCGCCGAGCAAGGTAATCAAGACGATCGCCGCACTCAATGGCCGGGGCATTCTCAGGCGATCAAGCATGGATACCAGAGGATCCAGGGCGTAGCTGATTAATACGGCCACGACCAGTGGAAGCAGTACCGATTGCGCCCAGTTAATGAAATAAATGGTGGCTATGCTGGAGAGAATGATCAGTGACATGCTGCGGACATTAACCGCCTCAATCAGCTCCTTCCCCGGAGTTCTGCTGCTATCTGTGTCGTTGAGGCTGCGCTCGTTCTGCTCTTCGCTTATCATGGTCACCACTGCAGTTGTTGCGGGTTTTACTTCTCTTCAATTGTAGACGGCTCCGGCGGCGTGCCAATAAAAACAACAGATCTTTAATGGGACGGCAATTTTAATTTCTGCGCGCCTGGTCTTTCTCCATTGTTTTTGTTTTGCGTCGCAACAACACCCGCTCCTATAATCCTCTATTGCTGCGATGTGTCTGGTACTCCGTCGCAGACTCTCCCGTGCTAATAAAAAAGGAAAACAAAATGCTGAAATCCCGTTCTTTGATCGCTGTTGCTGCGGCGACTCTGCTGCTCAGCTCTGCGGCGAACGCTCAATACAAAGATGAATACACGGTTTCTACTGTTCTGCCGTCGGCGTTTCCATGGGGCCAGGCTGCCGATAAATGGGTCGAGCTGGTAAAAGAGCGCTCGGAAGGGCGCATTAACATGAAGATTTACAGCAATTCCCAATTGGTTTCCGGGGATCAGACCAAAGAGTTTTCCGCCATGCGCTCAGGGCTGATCGATATGGCTGTGGGCTCTACCATCAACTGGTCGCCCCAGGTTCCGGAACTGAACCTGTTCTCCCTGCCATTTCTGATGCCGGATAACGCTGCCATCGATGCAATCACTCAGGGTGATGCGGGTAAAGCCGTATTTGAAGCGATTGAAAAGCGCGGTGTAACACCGCTGGCGTGGGGCGAGAACGGCTTCCGTGAACTGTCCAACTCCAAGCGGGCTATCAGCGAGCCGGCGGATCTGGAAGGCTTGAAAATCCGGGTTGTAGGCTCACCACTGTTCCAGGATACCTTCTCTGAACTGGGCGCTAACCCTACACAGATGAGTTGGGCGGACGCAAAGCCGGCACTGACCACCGGTGCAGTCGATGGCCAGGAAAACCCGCTGTCGGTTTTTGACGTGGCGCGTATTGACCAGGTAGGGCAAGAGCACCTCACATTGTGGCACTACATGGCCGATCCGCTGGTGTTTGCGGTCAGCAACCGTGTTTGGGGCCAGTTCAATGCAGAAGACCAGGCCCTTCTGAAACAGGCGGCTGTGGACGCCGGCAAGTGGGAGATTGAAAAATCCCGTGCCGAGCTTGAGGACACGCTGCAGGCCATCAAGGATCGTGGTGTAACGGTAACTGAGCTGACCCAGGCGCAGCACGATGCGTTTGTTAAGGCGACCCACTCAGTCTATGAAAAGTGGACACCGCGCATCGGTGAAGATCTGGTGAAGCAGGCCCAGTCTGCTGTCGCCAACCGCAAGCAGTAACACGCTGCTGTTCAGGCACCCGCTGGTTCCGGGGGGTGCCTTTTTCTGAAACGGAGTATTCATGCCCTCCCGCCCCCCGAAGTTTCGGCCGGAAGCCTGGCTGGCATCGCTGGCTCTGATCGCAATCTGTGTCATCAGTCTGGGCAATGTGATTGTCCGCTATACCACCGATGCCTCTTTTGCGTTCACTGAAGAATTCTCTGTCTTTCTTCTGGTGTTACTTACGTTCGCTGGCGCAGCCGTGGCCGCGCGCAGTAATCAGCACATCCGGATTGAGCTGATTGAGCATTACCTGCCGCCTGCTGCGCTAAAGGGGCTGTTTGTAGTGCAATGGCTGGTGGGCGTGTCGGTTATGGGGGTAACGACCTGGTATGGCGCTATTTTTGCGATGCAGGAATACGAATGGGAGTCCCTGTCTCCGGGGCTGGGCCTGCCAAACTGGATTTATGTAATTTGGCTGCCGCTGATGTCGGCTGCGATTATTTTCCGGATGACTCAGAACTTCATTGACCGCCTGCATGGCAAGAAAGATGCGGAGGTCATCCATGAGTCCTGACCTGCTGATGATCGGCAGTTTCCTGGTGGCCTTGCTGTTGGGGGTTCCCGTTGCCATTGCGCTTGGATTTGGTGGGCTGGTGGGCATCGTCGCTGGCTTGTCACCCGATATGCTTGCCACCTTCGGCACCAATACCTACAACAGTGTGTCGAAGTATCCGCTTATCGCGATACCACTGTTTATTCTTACCGGCCTTATTTTTGAGCGTGCCGGTGTAGCTGCCAGCCTGGTGCGCTTTGCTCAGGCGATCATCGGCCCTCGCCACGGCAGCCTGACGGTTGTTGCGGTGCTGGTATGCCTGATCATGGGCGGAATGAGTGGTTCGGGACCCGCGGATGCGGCAGCGGTGGCCATGGTGATGCTGCCCAGTATGCGCAAGGCAGGCTATCCGCAGCCTTTTTCCGCTGCGTTGATTGCGGCATCGTCGTCGACTGCTATTCTGATTCCGCCGTCCATTGCGCTGATTCTCTACTCTATTGTGGTGCCTGGCGTGGATTTGCGAGCCTTGTTTGCGGCAGGGTTGTTTCCGGGCATTCTGGCCGGCCTGTCGTTGCTGGTGCCGGCGCTGTACCTCGCCCGCAAGTTCGGCTGGGAGAACCCGGAAACCTCTGAGCGTCCGCCATTCTGGCCCAGCTTCAAGGCGGCACTGCCGGCCCTGTTTGCCCCGATTATTATTCTGGGTGGCCTCCGCTCTGGCTTGTTCACCCCTACCGAAGCGGCGGTCGTTGCGGTGGCATACGGTGTCATTGTGGGTTGCCTGGTATACCGAAACCTGAGTTTGCGCAGCCTGTTTGAGCTGATGACAGATGCGGCGGTAACCTCGGGCGTAGTCATGCTGATCATTGCTCTGGCGGGTATTTTTGCCTGGGCGGGCACTACACTGGGTACGTTCCAGCATCTGGCGGATGCGCTGTTATCCCTTTCGGACAACGGTTGGGTACTGTTGGGCCTGGTAATGGTGCTTGTGTTGATTGCCGGCATGCTGCTGGATGCGGTGTCGATCTACCTGATCCTCATCCCCATCGTATTGCCGCTGATGAACCATTTTGGCTGGAACCCTGTGTGGTTTGGTATCCTGCTGGCCATGAACATTGCCATTGGCCAGTTTACCCCGCCGGTGGCGGTCAACCTGATGGTTACAACACGTATTGCTAATATTCGCCTGGAACATACCATAGGCTGGGCGTTGATCTTCATTGCCGCGATGAGCGTCAGCTTGCTTCTGGTGATGCTGGTGCCAGGGATTGCGCTTTGGCTTCCGGAGAAGCTCGGCTATGTTGTAGGGCCTTGGTAGAGCCAGGAAAGCAACGCAGATAGTAAATAGATATCGCCTATCGAGAGCTTGAAGATAATCAATTTTACCAAGGCTGGCTCGTTGTGTAATATGAGCAACGAAAATTAATCAACACGCAAACGAACCAACAGGAGTGTTTTTAATGGGCGTGATTAACAGCGAAATCAAACCGTTTAACGCAACCGCCTTCAAACGGGGCGAGTTTGTAGAAATTTCCGATGCGGATGTGAAGGGTAAGTGGGCGATCTTTTTCTTCTATCCTGCAGATTTCACCTTCGTTTGCCCCACCGAACTGGGCGACGTAGCGGATCATTACGGCGAACTGCAGAAGATGGGCGTTGAAGTATTCTCCGTGTCTACCGACACGCACTTCACCCATAAAGCATGGCACGACAGCTCCGAGACCATTGGCAAGATCAACTACTTCATGGTTGGTGACCAGAACGGCAGCATTACCAATAACTTTGGCGTAATGCGTGAAGGCCAGGGCCTGGCAGACCGCGCTACTTTCCTGATC
>TARA_R110002096_G_scaffold78772_2_pt1 | contig 24896 bp, 17 predicted proteins | sample TARA_R110002096 | Tara Oceans TARA_R110002096 (sample SAMEA4397295) | marine metagenome | biome: Polar Biome; feature: [DCM] deep chlorophyll maximum layer (ENVO:01000326); material: water (ENVO:00002006), including particulate matter (ENVO:01000060) such as... | depth 35 m
GAATGTTAAACTGTTTGTATTAACATCAACACCTTTTAAGTTTTCCAAACCATCATAAAACTCTGCAGATGCCGTGTTTTTAATGTCTTTTAATCCGAAACGCTCAATGGTTACTGGCGATTCGAAAACACGCTCTGGTGTTCTAGAGGCAGAAATAACCACTTCATCCAAAGAAGTTCCTTCCTTAAGAACAAAGTTTAATACTTGATTGCTTCGGGTAACTTGAATGGTCATGGATTCAAATCCAACACTACTTGCTTGAACAGAAAATGGTGGATTTTGATTGTAGGTAAGCGCAAAGTTACCATCAAAATCAGTAACGGTTCCTGTTGAGGTGCCCATAACGATAATATTTGCTCCAGGAATGGGTTGACTGTTATCATCTACAACAGAACCAGTAATTGTTGTTTGTGAGAAAGAAGCACTACAAAACAACAATAGTAAAAATGGGAGAATTGTTTTCATCTTTAGAGTAGCAATATATGTATATAAAATATGACTTGCACATAAAAATATAAAAAAATTATGCACGCATAGTACTTTTTAACAAAAAAGAATCTGTTTTATTAAGTATTTAGTAAAAAAAATGTTGAAATATGAGATTTTGTCATATTTCAACATTTTAAAAGTTGTTTTGAATTATAAGTTTGTTTTATTCTACAGTAACAGATTTTGCTAAATTTCTGGGTTGATCTACATTTTTATCCAACAATACGGCAATATGATATGATAATAGTTGTAACGGAATAGTAGTTAATAATGGTGAAAGCGAATCTAATGTTTCTGGAACTTCAATAACGTGGTCTGCTAAATCCCTAACTTGTGTATCACCTTCAGTAACAATCCCAATTATTTTACCTTTTCTGGATTTTATTTCTTGGATATTGCTCACCACTTTTTCATAATGCCCCTTTTTAGTTGCAATTACAACAATAGGCATATTTTCGTCAATTAGGGCAATAGGGCCATGTTTCATTTCTGCAGCAGGGTATCCTTCGGCATGTATATATGAAATTTCCTTAAGCTTTAAAGCGCCCTCTAAAGCTACGGGGAAGTTGTAACCTCTTCCTAAATAAAGAAAATTAGTAACGTCTTTATAGATATCGGAAATCATTTTAATGTGTGCATCAGACTCTAAGGCTCTTTCTATTTTACCTGGAATCATTTCTAATTCTAAAAGATGCTGACGGAAATCGGAACTACTAATAGTGCCTTTTGCTCTAGCTAAACGTAAAGCTATTAGAGTTAAAACAGTAATTTGAGTAGTAAACGCTTTTGTTGAAGCTACTCCAATCTCTGGTCCAGCATGGGTGTAAGCCCCCGCATCTGATTCTCGTGCTATAGACGAACCAACTACATTACAAACACCAAATACAAAAGCCCCTTTAGATTTTGCTAATTTAATAGCGGCAAGTGTATCTGCCGTTTCCCCTGATTGTGAGATGGCTATTACAACATCATTTTCAGTAATTACTGGGTTTCTATATCTGAATTCTGAGGCATATTCTACTTCAACGGGTATTCTTGCTAAATCTTCAAAAATATATTCAGCAACTAAGCCTGCATGCCACGAAGTACCGCAGGCAACAATTATAATACGGTTGGCATTAAGAAACCTTTTCATGTTATCTTCAACACCTGCCATCTTTATAATAGCTTCATGTCGCAACAACCTACCACGATATGTGTCTTTAATGGCTTTTGGCTGTTCGTGTATTTCTTTGAGCATAAAGTGATCATAACCACCTTTTTCTATTTGCTCTAAATTAATCTGGAGCTCTTGAACATAGGTATCAACTAAAGAATCGTCCTTAATTTTTCTAACTTTTATACCTTTATGAAATCTTATAACCGCCATTTCCTCATCTTCCAAATACACTGCATTTTTAGTGTATTCTAAAAAAGGAGACGCATCACTAGCAATAAAAAATTCATCTTCATTCTCACCAATACCAATAGCTAAGGGGCTTCCTAAACGAGCCACAACAACTTCTTCTGGTTTGTTTTTATCGAAAACAGCTATGGCATAAGCTCCAATAACCTGGTTTAAGGCAATTTGTACAGCTTTACCTAGTTTTACATTTTCTTTCTTTTTTACATCTTCAATTAAATTGATAAGGACTTCGGTATCCGTATCAGAATGAAATGTATAGCCTCTGGAAATTAATTCTTGTTTAAGAGATTCATAATTTTCAATGATACCATTATGAATAATCACTAATTCACCTGAGTTCGATACATGTGGGTGTGAGTTAATATCGTTAGGAACGCCGTGTGTTGCCCAACGTGTGTGGCCTATACCTACATTGCCGGTTTTTGTGATTTCTTTTTCTATGCGCGCCTCTAAATCAGCAACTTTTCCTTTGGTTTTTGAAACTTTAAGATCAGTACCATCAAACAATGCGATACCGGCACTATCATAACCTCTATATTCTAAGCGTTTAAGGCCTTCTATTATAATGGGGTAAGCTTCTCTATGACCAATGTATCCTACAATTCCACACATAATGTTTTATTTTGATTTTGGGGTTTTTTAATTCAGAGCAAATATGTGAAATAAATACTAATGAATAAGAATTATTATATGAATGCCTTATTTTATACGATAAAAGTCATTTTCTTATTAAAAAAAGTACTTTTATCGTATAAACTCAAGCTAAGTGTTTAATTTCCTTTAGGTTCTGTAAGATATATTTTTAATTTCATCCTCTTATCCTCATCTGTAGTATTTGTGCCATAAATTATTGTGCCTCTTGGGCTTAATAGAGCTGCAGCAGGAATTCCTGTAACGCCAACCTCACTTTCTAAAATTCTTGAAATGTTTGTATAGTTAACATTTGTTGATAAGACTAAACCTATTTTTGTGTTAGTAGAATCTTTAAGTAAAATGTTTTTTATATGCTCAGTTAAACGGATTTTATATTTAAAATTATTTTTGTCGTCTTCAAATCGTTGCCCTAAGCTTATAACTTTAGAACTAAGAGCCTGTTGTGCGTTTTCTGTTGGGTCAATAAGGTAATCAATAGTAGGAATATTATTCTTTATATCGTAAGCATAAACTCTATCGAAAGTACTATAATCGTTATCATTCGCATCTTTTGGAAACGTTTCCATAATTTCATCTTCATGAACTATTAGTTGTACCTCATTAATTATTTTCCTTAGAATAAAATCACCAGTATTATTTTCTTTTAAATAATCACCATTACCGTCAGGTATTCTATATTCATTTATAAAATCTTGTAAAGCATCTTCGTCTTCAAATAAATTTACCACAGCCATTGAGCCCTCAATACCCTTTAAATATAATTTTTCATCTCCTAAGTCTTTATTCCCGTTTTGTAAGGTTACTAGATTATAATCATTTATAAATGTATTTAACCTATTTCCTGTAAAATTTAGAGTGTATGTGGATTGTGTTCTAGCATCCGTTTCACCTGATGTGTAGTTAATAGAAATGTTAGCAGTTGAAGATGCTAAATTAATTAATACCATATTACCATCAGTTCCTATAGATTCAGCCTTGAAATAAAGACCTCTAAAGTAATTTTTAAAGTTGTTAGGATTGCTTAACACAGGGTCATCTTGTTTGCTTATAATGGTATTTGTCCAATATAACTTATCCTCATCCGTATCTAAAACTATTCTGTAAGCAGGTACAGACCTTGTAGTTACTTCATCATTACCAGTACCTGTAGTTATAACAATAGCTTCTGCACTTGGGATAAATTCAGGGTCTTCATAAATTGTAGCGACAATATGATCATCAAAATTTACTACACTAGTACCTGTGAGTGCAGAGTTTAAGGAGCTGTTTGCATTAGAATAATAATTTTGAGCTGTATTCAGTTCAGAATTAGGATCAAAATCCCTTAAAAAATAATTATTTTGATAAATTGTGAGTTTAATGGGTGTTGTTGCATCTCCATATAAAGAATCTAAAGCGTATGTAGCATTACCATCATCATCAACTCCAATTTGGGTACTAAAATATGGTATGTTTATTATTACTTCATCGATTTCTGGATTAACGCCAAAATTTGGATTAAACAAAGCTGGTGTTACTTGAGTTACAATGCTAGCCGTGGTTAATCCAAAAGCAGGATCGTTAAACACGCCAAGTAAGTTTGATGCCAAACCATTAATTTGTAATGAATCTAGTTTTTTATTATAGGCAACAATAGGAATATCAAGGTTGTTAGTTTCAAAATTAGAATTCTCTTTACCTAAAACATCGCTTTCTATAATACTAAAATCTTTATCACAAGCGATAAAAGAAACCATAAGTAATAGAAAAATACTAGGTAGTTTAAGGGCTTTAATTGTCTTTTTCATACGTAAATCAAATGAATAATGGGTTTTAGCTTAAAACCTCAGTGTTAAAAAATTCTGTATAAGCTTCACCAAATTCATCTTTGCTTTTGTACTCTAAAATAGGTTTGTTTGATGCTTTTATGCAGGCATCCAGTTCTTCGGTCATGTGTTCAGAGCCTATAATTAATGCGTCAGAATATTCAATAGCAACCTTCATTAAGTTATTATATGTTGGTTCTTTAAGCATGCTAATAGCGTCTTCATTTATGTTGTCAAATTTAACTTTATTTATCATATCTTTATTTAACGTATTGTTAAAACTTTGATTGTAAATAGAGGTCACAATTTTACTTTCGTTAAATAAAGGTTCGTCTTTATAATATTCTTTTAAGTAAACGGGAAGTAATGCTGCCAACCAACCATGCACGTGAATAATATCAGGCGACCAGTTTAATTTCTTAACGGTTTCAATAACACCTTTTGCGAAAAAAATAGCACGTTCGTCGTTATCAGAAAACAATTCACCATCCTCATCGGTTAAAGTGGCTTTTCTTTTAAAGTACTCATCATTATCGATAAAATAAACTTGAATACGTTCTTTAGGAATAGATGCTACTTTAATTATAAGTGGCATATCCAAATCGTTAATCACTAAATTTATTCCAGAAAGCCTTATTACTTCGTGTAGTTGATGTCTTCTTTCATTAATATTCCCGTATCGAGGCATGAAGATTCTTATTTGTCCGCCTTGTTGGTTTACTAGTCTTGGTGCTTCAAAAGACATGGATGAAATCTCGGTTTCTGGCAAATAAGGTACTACTTCAGATGATACGTATAATATCCTCTTATCTTTCATATGTTTGTTTTTGTTGACTTGTTATGGTCGTGTATGTAACAGGCAATAATTTATTTCCTTTTAAAAGAAATACTATTGTGTTTGTTACTTAAAATGGTATTTCATTTAAGAAATCAAAATAAAAAACACGCAAAAGTACAAAATTTTATGCAGTTTCACTGTAAAATATTAAGTTTGCACGCGTTAATTTTTTATTAAAAAGTGGAATTTTACACAGAAAAACAACAACTTAAAGCGGTTATTGATGCTTTAAAAGTGAAAGAATTTACTATCGGATTAGTTCCTACCATGGGTGCATTGCACGAAGGCCATTTAGAGTTGGTTAAAAAAGCCCTTACAGATAACAACTATGTTGTGGTAAGTGTTTTTGTAAATCCAACACAATTTGATAATAAAAATGACTTAAAGAAATACCCCAGAACTTTAAACCAAGATGTGGATTTATTAAAAACCGTAAGTAGAGATAAAATCTTGGTTTACGCACCTACGGTTGATGCTATTTATGAAGGTGAAATTAAGGCTGAAAATTTTGATTTTGACGGGTTGGAATTTGAAATGGAAGGTAAATTTCGTAACGGTCATTTTGACGGGGTTGGTACTATTGTAAAACGTTTTTTTGAAATTGTAAAACCGCACAAAGCGTATTTTGGTAAAAAGGATTTTCAGCAATTAGCAATAATTAGAAAGTTAGTTGAAAAACAACACATTCCAGTAACTATTGTGGGTTGTAAAATTCATCGTGAAACCAATGGTTTAGCCATGAGTTCTAGAAACACAAGATTAAAACCAGAATATAAAAAAGCATCCCCTTTCATTTACAAAACCTTAAAAACTGCCAAAACAAAATTTGGCACAAAAAGTGCTGATAAAGTAGCGGAATGGGTTGAAAGTCAGTTTTCTAATCACGATTTATTAAAACTAGAATATTTTATTATTGCAGATGCTGATACACTAAAACCAGTTAAACGAAAATTAAACAAAAAAAAGTATAGAGCGTTTATAGCTGTATATGCAGACGATATTAGATTGATTGATAATATCGCATTAAATTAATTATCTTTGCTGCATGCAAATTCAAGTCGTAAAATCTAAAATTCACAGAGTAAAATGCACCGGTGCAGAACTCAATTATATTGGTAGTATTACCATTGATGAAGATTTAATGGATGCCGCCAACATTATACAAGGAGAAAAAGTTCAAATTGTAAATAATGATAATGGCGAGCGTTTAGAAACCTATTGTATTCCCGGGCCACGTACAAGTGGCGAAATAACCTTAAACGGGGCTGCCGCCAGAAAAGTGTCAGTTGGCGATACACTTATTTTAATCACTTATGCGTTTATGGATATTGAAAACGCTAAAGTTTTTAAGCCTTCCTTGGTTTTTCCTGATGAAGCAACAAACTTATTGAAATAGACTTTTCAAGCCCATAATGGGCATTAAACAAATAAAAACCATCACACATCAAGATAATTATGCTTTAATTAAGAGCGGTTTGTGAAATTTTAGTCAGATGGAAATCAAAATAAAGAGCATATTAAAAATCACACTCCCATTATTATTGGGAGTTTTTTTGGTCTGGTATTCACTATCTCAAATTTCTATTGATGAGTTGGTTGCCTACTTTAAAAAGGCAGATTATGCTTGGATAGTACTAGGTATTTTTCTAGGGCTTTTAAGTCATTTATCACGTGCTTACCGGTGGCGGTTTCAGCTAGAGCCAATGGGGTATAATATTAAATTAGGCAATAGCATTATGGCAGTTTTTGCTACCTATTTAATAAACTACACAATACCCAGGGCAGGAGAAGTTGCCAGAGCTTCAATACTTACAAATTATGAAGGTGTGCCTTTTGAAAAAGGATTTGGCACCATCGTAGCCGAACGCATTGCCGATATGCTAGTAATGTTAGGTATAATGACTGTAACACTTTTTCTTCAATTCGATTTTATTTACGGGTTTTTAGTTGAGACATTTAATCCTACAAAACTATTAATTGCCGCTGTAATAGGATCTGTTTTAATGATTTTTGTTATTAGATTTATAAAAAAAGGACGATCAAAACTGGCTTTAAAAATTAAAACATTTGTTAACGGTTTAGTTGAAGGCGCACTTAGTATTTTTAAAATGAAAAAGAAGTGGGCATTTATATTCCACACCTTGTTTATTTGGGCCATGTATTTGCTTATGTTTTATGTTACCTCATTTTCATTGGAGCAAACTCAAAACATTCCTTTTGCAGCTATTTTAATAGGATTTATTGCTGCTAGTTTTAGCATCGCAGCTACCAATGGTGGTATTGGCTCGTATCCTGAAGCCATTGTTTTGGCGTTTACACTTTTTAATTTACCAGAAGAGCCAAGTCGTGCTTTTGGTTGGATTATGTGGGCTTCACAAACACTTATGATTATTATCCTTGGCGGATTATCTCTTATTTATTTGCCTATTTTTAATAGAAAAAAGTAGAACTTTCACGTTTTATAGTGTCGCTTTATTTCATACCTTGCTGCTATTAAAATATCAAATCATTCTAAAATGAAAAAATCACTTATTTTCTTTTTATTCCTTTTATATTCTTTAAATGGTGTTGAAGCTCAAGTTAAATATGAGACGTTTCAATCTTCAAAACTAGGCGAAGAGCGTCAATTAAAAATCCAATTACCACGAGGTTATGGTAATAATGAAGATAAAAGTTACCCGCTTTTTATAGTTTTTGATGGCGATTATTTATTTGAAGCAGTAGCAGGAAATGTTGATTATTACTCGTATTGGGAAGATATGCCAGAGTCCATTGTAGTTGGGATTAATCAAATTGACAATCGTTTTGATGATACTATGTATTCTGAACAAAACTCATTACCTATTGAAACTGGTGCAGCTTTTTTTGAATTTATTGGTATGGAGTTAATTCCGTATATAGAAAAAACATACAGAACAGCTGGTTTTAGAGTTGCTGTTGGCCATGGTGAAACCGCAAATTTTATTAATTATTTTTTATTAAAACCCCAGCCTTTATTTAAAGGCTATGTGTCTGTTAGCCCAGAATTAGCGCCTAATATGTTGGATTATGTTCCAGAGGTTTTGGGTAGGGTAGATTCTAAATTCTTTTATTATTTAGCAAATACAAATAATGATCCTTCGTCAATAAAAGAAATGACCAACGCATTGAATAAAGATATTTCGGCTATTGATAATCAGAACTTGTTTTACAGTTTTAATAGTTTTGAAGGGCCATCACATTACTCGGTGCCAACACACGCTATTCCAAATGCTATTGAAAATATTTTTCAAGTCTTTCAACCCATTTCAAAAAAGGAATATAAAGATGTTATTCTTGAATTGGAAATATCTCCAGTACTTTATCTTCAGGAAAAATATCAAACAATTAATGATTTATTTGGTATAGATAAGCAAATATTAATTAATGATTTTAAAGCGATTTCTGCAGCTATAGAAAAGAATGAAACTTTTGAATATTATGAAGAATTAGGGAAAATGGCTAGGAAACAATACCCAGAAACGCTTTTAGGAGCTTACTATTTAGGTCGTTTTTACGAAGAAACAGGAGAGTCCAAAAAAGCAATGCGTACCTATCAATCTGCTTATACATTAAAAGAAATAGCAGGAATAACAAAAGATGAGGTGCTCGAAAAAGCCGATTTAATTAAAGAAGATTTCGGATACTAATTTAAATTTAAAAACGGAATTAATTCCTCTCCTTTGGAGAGGTTAGGAGAGTTATATGGCGAAAGTAAAAACGACGTTTTTTTGTCAGAACTGTGGCACTCAATTTGCTAAATGGCAAGGGCAATGTAATGCCTGTAAAGAATGGAATACTATTGTAGAAGAGCTTATTCAAAAATCAGAAAAGAGTGATTGGAAAACCCCAACTACACAAACTAAAAGAGCTTCAGTTCCATTGCGAATTAATGAAATAGACAATTCTAAGGAAGCCCGATTAGATACTTTTGATGGCGAATTTAATCGCGTTTTAGGTGGCGGAATTGTTCCCGGGTCGTTAACGCTTTTAGGCGGTGAACCCGGAATTGGCAAAAGCACATTGCTGCTTCAAATAGCTTTAAAGCTACCTTATAAAACGCTTTATGTTTCAGGTGAGGAAAGCCAGAAACAAATAAAAATGCGTGCAGAACGCATTAATCCAAATAATAGCAATTGCTACATTCTTACAGAAACAAAAACACAAAATATTTTCAAGCAGATCGCTGCGCTTCAACCAGACATTGTTATAATTGACTCTATACAGACTTTACACAGTGATTATATTGAATCATCTTCAGGAAGCATTTCCCAAATTAAAGAATGTACTACAGAGCTTATAAAGTTTGCAAAAGAAACAGCAACCCCCGTTCTGTTAATTGGTCATATTACTAAAGACGGAAACATTGCTGGCCCTAAAATTTTAGAACATATGGTAGATACGGTTTTGCAATTTGAAGGCGACCGCAACCATGTTTTTAGAATTTTAAGAGCACACAAAAACCGTTTTGGCTCTACTAATGAACTAGGTATTTACGAAATGCAAGGGTCTGGTTTGCGTGAAGTTTCAAATCCTTCTGAGATTTTAATTTCTAAAAAAGACGAAGAATTATCCGGAAACGCTATTGCGGCAACTTTAGAAGGTATGCGGCCGCTGATGATAGAGGTTCAAGCCTTAGTCAGTACAGCGGTTTACGGTACGCCACAACGAAGTGCTACAGGTTTTAATGCAAAACGACTAAATATGCTATTGGCAGTTCTAGAAAAAAGGGCAGGTTTCCGTTTGGGTGCTAAGGATGTGTTTTTAAATATTACTGGCGGTATTACTGTTGATGACCCTGCTATAGATTTGGCTGTTGTAGCATCTATTTTATCTTCAAATGAAGACGTTGCTCTTCAAAAAGATTTTTGTTTTGCTGCGGAAGTTGGGCTTTCAGGAGAAATTCGTCCAGTACAACGTGTAGAGCAACGTATTTTAGAAGCTGAAAAACTAGGTTTTTCTACTATTTTTGTGTCTAAATACAATAAAATTTCAATTAAAAATACGGTTATTAAAATCCATTTAATTTCTAAGATTGAAGATTTGGTTGGTGTTATAGTCTAATTATAATATGGGGTTAAAATAACTAAATAATTGAAAAATAGGAATTTAATAATTTAACATGTAGTATCTTTCACATAAAAACGTCATGTTTTTTAACCGTTTTATTCGCTTTTGGTGTTTTTAAATACGCTTTTAGTCGAACTTTTATAACACTTAATCGAAAAAAAATAGTCTTTTAGTTGTTGCTTTCATCTAAAAATTTTATTTTAGCCCTGTAATTGTTTAGAGTTAATGAATTCTAAAAATTTACAAACTCCCTCAGTTTTTATAATCCATTTTATTAAAATAGTGTTTTTATTAGGTGCTTAAATTTAATTAGTCGTCTCAAACTATTTATTTAACCTATGAAAAAATTACTAATATCAAATATATTATTTGTTGTATTATGCCTAGTTACAAATAATATACATGCTCAAGATTCAGATAGTGATGGTATTGCAGATTCAGTTGATTTGGATGATGATAATGATGGTATTTTAGATGAACAAGAGCTGCTTTCAGCGTGTTCAGGATACGTATCATATGAGTTCTATGATATAACCCCGTCAGGAAATACAGTAGATAATATTCCAACTTCTGGATGGACTGCTGTAGGAACTACTACAGAAATTGATGTAGACAAACTTTACCAAGAAATTACACCAGGTGATGGTAATAATTTCTCTATAAGATACTCAGGAGACATTAATATATATGAAGCTAACACCTATACATTCTACATAAGTTCAGATGATGGTAGTAGATTATATATAGATGGAATACAAATAATTAACAATGATGGTTTACATGGTCTAGTAGAAAAATCGGGTTCTTTAGAATTAACAGAAGGACTTCATTCTTTTGAGATTCTATTTTTTGAAAAAGGTGGTGGGGAATATTTAGGATTTAAATATCAATCCAGTACTATATCAAAACAGTCTGTTCCTATGAGTGTTTTATATGCAGTCAACTGCATGGACTCTGAAGGCGATACCGATGATGATGGTATAATAAACAGGTTAGATTTAGATAGTGATAATGATGGATGCCCTGATGCCCTAGAAGGCGGTGCTTCTAGTAGTGAGATATCATATGCAAATTTAAATGCTAATTTTAGAATTACAGGCGGTATTGATGATAATGGCGTGCCTTTACTTGCCAATGGAGGTCAATATATAGGAACAACTGTTGACGAATCTTTACAAGTTGATGAATGTAGCCCTTGTATTGATGTAAACAACCCCAATTATGTAGATAGTGATGGTGATTTAATTGGAGATATATGTGATTTAGATGATGATAACGATGGTATTTTAGATGAAGATGAGCAAGACATAAGTTCAGGTATAGTGTCATATGAATTTTATAATGCAGTTCCATCAGGTTATACAGTAAGTAACATCCCCACTACAGGTTGGACCTCTGCAGGAACCACAGATGAAATTGATGTAGATAAACTTTACCAAGAGATTACACCAGGAGATAGTGATCGCTTTTCAATAAGATACACTGGACAGATAAAAATTGATGTATCTGATACGTATACATTTTATATAAGTTCAGACGATGGTAGTAGATTATATATAGATGGCGTAGAGATAGTTGATAACGATGGCTTACATGGCATAAGAGAATTAGGGGGATCAGTACAATTAACTCAAGGGTTTCACATGTTTGAGCTACTCTTTTTTGAAAATACAGGAGATGAATATTTAGGCTTTAAATATGAATCTGCTACTATTTCAAAAAATGGGGTGCCTATGAACATATTGTATAGTGCAAATCGTAAAAACTTAGACACTGATCTAGATGGTATAAGTAATAGACTTGATTTAGATAGCGATAATGATGGTATTTTTGATGCGGACGAAGCAGGTCATGGACAAAGTCACACAAATGGAGTGGTAAGTAATAGTGTTGGTACAGATGGTATTCCTGACGCAGTACAGGATTCACCCAATATAGGAACGGTAAATTATGTTGTAGCGGAAAGTTCTGAGGATTCGGATTATATTTCTAATTATTTAGATATAGATAGTGACGACGACGGAATACCAGATAATATAGAGGCACAACCAACAAATAGTTATACCGCACCAAGTGGAAGCGGTATATCAATGATAGATGCCAATAATGATGGATTTGATGATAATTATGGTTCTGGATTAGCAACTCTTGAAGATACTGATGGTGATGGAACACCAGATTATTTAGATACAGATTCAGATAATGATGGAACTCCAGATAGTGAAGAGAATGGAATGCCTCAAGGTAATTCAACCAGTGATACTGATAATGATGGGTTACTTGATGCTTTTGAAACCAATGGGGTTAATGATGCATCTTGGGATGTTAATGAAGCTATTGAAGATCCAACAGATTTATCAATTTTACCTGATACCGATGGCGATTTGAACTCGGGTGGCGATCTAGATTATAGAGATTTATATAGTATAGACCCACCAACTGTAGCATCTGTAAATTTTGATGGAGTAGATGATTATTTACATAGAGCATCTTTTATTAAAGGATTAAATGAAGTTGCTATTATGGCTTGGGCAAAGTCTGATACTGGTAACTCTACTCATATGGTTATTGCAGGCGAGGATATTGGCGTTAAATTGTGGTTAAAAAATGGAAATAGACCAAGGCTCACAATAAAATCTGTTGGAAACGCACAGCAAACCATAGGGAGTAATGCCACGCGTATTAATTTAAATGAGTGGCATCATTTAGCAGGCACATATACAAGTACAACTGGAGAGCTGAAGCTTTATGTTGATGGAGAACTAGTAGATTCTGGAAATGTAGGTGGCACAGGTGCGGTTATTAAAAACACAGGAAAATCTAATGGAAATTTTGAAATAGGGAGACTATCAAGAGCCGTTGACAATAAACAGTATTTTAAAGGTGATATTGATGAAGTAAGGGTATTCAATACTTTGCTTTCCCAAAATCAAATACAACAAATGGTTTATCAAGAGGTTGAAGACAATTCAGGAAATATTAAAGGCAGTATCGTACCTAAGGATATTGAAGATATACCCACAAGTACTAAAATACGATGGTCCAACCTAATTGCGTATTATCCGATGAAGGATATTAAGAATGTAAAAATTTTAGATCATTCAGGAAATAGCAGAGATATATTTTTGGCTGATGGGCTAGTTCAGGAACAAACGGCACCACTACCTTACTTAACAACAGCTGATGGCGTATGGGGAACTGAGTCTACATGGTTACATGGAGATGTTTGGGATATTGAAAATATGAGTAGTAATAAAGATTGGAGTATTGTAAAAATTTCAAATGATATTACTGCTAGCCAAACCATTAAGACATCAGCACTAATTATCGACGCTAATAAGAACTTAACAATTGAAGGCGATAACCTGATAGAAAATAGTTGGTATTTAGAGTTAAACGGAACATTGGATTTACAAGATGATTCCCAATTAATTCAAACCAAAGATAGTGATTTAGTAACATCAGATGAGGGAAAACTTTTAAGACGACAAGAAGGCACAGCAAGTGCTTATTGGTACAACTATTGGGCCTCACCAGTAGGGGAAAAAGGGGTAACATCTTTAATAAATAATAATGCAGCTACAAACAACCCAAATAATTCGCCTTTTAGTTTAAACCTACTGAAGGATGATACAGGGTTTAATGCTCAGTTTACATCCGGTTACACAGGAAATGGAAATATAAGTACATATTGGCTATACACCTTTATAAATGGAGTAACGTATTGGGATTGGGTACAATTAACTACAAGCACAAACATAAAACCAGGAGTTGGTTACACGCAAAAAGGAACAGGAATTCCGGCTTCAGAGCAACAATATATTTTTGAAGGAAAACCTAATAACGGAACTATTTTAATAGATGTTACTGATGTTGGTGGTCCAGGGTCAGTACCTTCAGTTTCAAGAACGGAGTATTTATTAGGAAACCCATATCCTTCTGCATTGGATATCAACAAGTTTATTGACGACAATGCTGGGGTTATTGATGGCGTCATACAATTATGGCAACAATGGAGTGGTAACTCCCATAACCTTAATGATTATAACGGCGGTTATGCACAGGTAAATAAATTGGGTTCTATAAGGGCATCTCAGTTTATAGGTATTTCCGGAGCAACAACAGGAGGCGGGGAAGGAACCATAATACCATCAAGATATCTTCCTGTAGGCCAAGGATTTATTACTGAGATTATTGCTGATGGAACCGTAGAGTTTAATAATACACAACGCGTTTTTATAAAAGAAGCCGATGCCGATGGGACTTATGAAAATGGATCTGTGTTTTCAAAGAGCAGTAATAACAAATCAAATAAGAGTATTTCTGAAGAGCAGGATTCCAATGCGATGAAAAAATTTCGTTTAGAATTTAATTCTGTTTCAGGACCTGCTACTAGAAGAGAATTATTATTGGGCTTTAGCCCGCTAACAAGTGATGCCTATAATTATGGTTACGATGCAGAAAATGTAAATATAAATAATAATGATTTACATTTAAGTTTAGAAGGAAAAGATATGAATATACAAGCTTACAGCGATATTGTTGCTGATAAAGTGGTGCCATTAAATTTTAAATCGTCTGGAAACAACACGTTTGAAATTAAGATTACTGAAATGGAAAATATTGATGACTCCCAAGCTATTTATTTAAAAGATAATTTTACGGATACGTACTTTGATTTAACAAAAAATACAGCATATCAGTTTGCTTCAAATCAAGGAAAGTTTAATGAAAGATTTGAAATTGTGTTCCAAAGTCAGGCTCAAACATTAAGTATTGAAGAATCCCAAGCTACGGAAAACTTTATTTACTATAAGAATAGTGATCATAAACTGATTGCAAAAAAATTAAATGCCTCAGTAAGTCGAATTGCTCTTGTAAATATGTTGGGGCAAACGGTGCTAGAGTTTAATGATGTGTCGCAGGAAGAGTTAAGAAACGGATTAAGTCTTTCAAACTTATCAACTGGTCCATACGTTGTTTATTTAAGAACAGATGCCAATGAAGTATTAACCAAAAAAATCATAGTTAATTAGTTTTATAATTTAATTGAGTGAGTTGGAAAAAGCCAAAACAAATTTTTGTTTTGGCTTTTTTATTTTAATTAACGCCATAGTTTAAACCAGTTTAATTTATAATCGTACCATCAGCCTTAAATTCTACATCTTTATTTTTGCCTTTTTGCTTAAATTCAACATCGTAAAATAGGCCTTTGAAGTGGTGATCTACCTTTTCGATTTCAGAAATTTCTCCATCAAAATCATTTTCAATTTTATTTCTAATGGCATCGGGTAAGTCTTTTTTATCAATGCTGGTTTCTGTTTCAATCCAGCTTCCGTCTGGTTTAAAATCTGCTCTATACTTTACGCCATCTATTTTAAAATGTGATTCATAATTTCCGTTAGAATCCTTCTCCCAATCCGGGTCATCTTCTCCAGGGTATTTTGATTGAAACGTCTTTTTTACAGCATCAGGAGTTTGACTTTTAACAGTTTCATTACAGCTAAAAGCAAGTAATAAGCTAAATACGACTAGGAGTGTTGATATGTTTTTCATTTTCATTTGTTTTAATATTACTGATAATGCTAAGATTAGATTATTATCTAGATTTGGTTAACAGGATTCCTATTATTTTTAACTCGTATAACTAAGTACATGATAAAAATCGAAACATACATTTTATGTTGCTAATTATCAATAGTTTTATGTTTTTGGATGTTTCCAGACCTATCAGGTTTTTAAAACCTGACAGGTCTTAATTTCAGTAACATTACTATTATTTTTTAATGAAGGCTAAACTAATTTTTGTCATGTACTTGGAAAATGTTTAGTCAAATAGCTCTAATTTCCTTAAATTCGCGAACTTAAAAGATTTACCAGTAAATGAGCGCTAAATTTCCTGAATATAAAGGACTTGACTTACCAAAAGTAGCAGAAGACATTATAAACTATTGGGAAGAAAACAACATTTTTGAGAAAAGTGTTTCTACACGTGAGGGAAACGAACCCTTCGTATTTTTTGAGGGACCACCTTCTGCAAATGGGCTACCTGGTGTACACCATGTTTTAGCGCGCGCTATTAAAGATATTTTTCCGCGCTACAAAACCATGAAAGGCTATCAAGTTAAGCGTAAAGCAGGTTGGGATACTCATGGTTTACCTATTGAATTGGGTGTAGAAAAGGAATTAGGCATCACCAAAGAAGATATTGGTAAAACTATTTCGGTTGAAGATTACAACACAGCTTGCCGAAAAGCAGTGATGCGTTACACAGATGTTTGGAACGACCTCACCCAAAAAATGGGGTATTGGGTAGATATGGATGACCCATATATTACTTACGAACCTAAATACATGGAATCGGTTTGGTGGTTACTAAAACAGATTTATAATAAAAGCTTAATTTATAAAGGGTATACTATTCAACCGTATTCGCCAAAAGCGGGAACCGGTTTAAGTTCGCACGAGTTAAACCAACCCGGAACCTATCAAGATGTAACTGATACTACTGTGGTGGCTCAGTTCCCCCTATCCCCCAAAGGGGGAAATATGGATGCTTTTTATAAGGTGTTTAAATTTGGGGAAGCGCAGCAAACTCCCCCTTCGGGGGCTGGGGGGATTTTTTTCCTAGCTTGGACAACCACACCTTGGACATTACCGAGTAACACCGCTTTAACAGTAGGGCCAAAAATTGAATATGTTTTAGTTGAAACGTATAATCAATATACTTTTGAGCCAATAAAGGTAATTCTTGCTAAAAAATTAGTAAGTGATCAGTTTTCAGGAAAGTTTAATAAAGTTGAAGATAAATCAGAATTATTGGCTTATAAATCTGAGGATAAGAAAATTCCATATAGAATTATTGGAGAATGTATTGGAAAGGATTTAGTCGGTATAAAATACGAACAATTATTGCAATATGCACTTCCAAACGATAACCCAGAAAATGCTTTTAGAGTGATTTCTGGAGATTTTGTAACCACTGAAGATGGTACAGGAATAGTACACACCGCACCAACTTTTGGAGCAGATGATGCATTGGTTGCAAAACAGGCAACACCGGAAGTGCCACCATTATTGGTAAAAGACGACAATGGAAACTTGGTTCCATTAGTAGATTTACAAGGTAAATTCAGACCAGAAATGGGAGAGTTTGCAGGTAAATATGTTAAGAATGAATATTACAACGATGGTGAAGCACCAGAACGTTCAATAGATGTTGAGCTTGCCATTAAATTAAAGGAGGAAAACAAAGCCTTTAAGGTTGAAAAATATAAACACAGTTACCCAAACTGCTGGCGTACCGATAAACCAATTCTATATTATCCATTAGATTCTTGGTTTATTAAAATAACTGACGTTAAGGACAGAATGTACGAACTTAACGAAACTATCAACTGGAAGCCAAAATCTACAGGAACTGGTCGTTTTGGTAATTGGTTAGCAAATGCTAATGATTGGAACTTATCACGTTCACGTTATTGGGGCGTCCCATTGCCAATTTGGAGAACCGAAGATGGTAAAGAAGAAATTTGTATTGGTTCAGTTGAAGAATTAAAATCTGAAATGAAAAAATCCGTAGAGATGGCATTCATGCCGTCTGACATTTTCGAGGATTTTGAAATCGGAAACAATTCAGAAGAAAACTATGCTAAAATCGATTTGCATAAAAATATAGTTGATAAGATTGTATTGGTATCACCAACAGGTCAAAAAATGTTCCGCGAAAGCGATTTAATTGATGTTTGGTTCGATTCAGGTTCAATGCCTTATGCACAATGGCATTACCCATTTGAAGAAGTCCCCTCTAACTCCCCCAAAGGGGGAGAACCCAAACGCTCCTACGGATATGAAACTGCGAGAAAATCTTCTTATCATTTAATTAATCAATTAAAACAAGAACGAATTAAAAACCCAACTGAAGCAGAAAAAGCACTTTGGGAGTCTTTAAAGACCAAACAATTAGATGGTTATAAGTTTATAAGAGAACATATTATAGACGAGTATATCGTTGATTTTGTATGTTTAGCTAAAAACCTGGTTATTGAAGTTGATGGAGGTTATCATAACAATCAAGAAATACAAGAAGCTGATACATTTAGAACAGAAAACTTAGAAAATTTAGGTTTTAGGGTTATCAGATTTACAAATGAGGAGGTTATAGGAAACATTGATCGTGTTTTAGAAAAGATAGCGTACGAGTTGCGCATGGGTTTTTCCCCTTTGGGGAAATTAAAAGGGGCTTTTCCAGCAGACTTCATCGCAGAAGGTGTCGATCAAACACGTGGTTGGTTCTATACGCTTCATGCTATTGCAACCATGGTTTTCGATTCTGTGGCCTATAAAAATGTGGTGTCTAACGGATTGGTGTTAGATAAAAACGGACAAAAAATGTCCAAACGTTTAGGAAATGCTGTCGATCCATTTGAAACTTTAGGTAATTATGGTGCTGATGCAACGCGCTGGTATATGATTTCTAATGCAAATCCTTGGGATAATTTAAAATTCGATTTAGAAGGGATTGAGGAGGTAAAACGCAAATTTTTCGGAACACTTTACAACACCTATTCGTTCTTTCAGTTATATACTAATTTAGATAAGTTTAGTTATGCCGAAGCAGATATTCCTCTGGCAGAACGACCTGAATTAGACCGTTGGATACTTTCAGAATTGCACACCTTAATTCAAAAAGTAGATGCATATTACGATGAATATGAACCTACAAAAGCAGCCCGTGCCATTTCGGATTTTACGCAAGATTATGTAAGTAACTGGTACGTGCGTTTAAGTAGAAGACGTTTCTGGAAAGGCGATTATCAACAAGATAAAATTTCGGCTTACCAAACACTTTATACGTGTATGGTAACTATTGCAAAATTAGGTGCGCCAATTGCACCGTTTTTTATGGATAGGTTATATTTAGATTTAAATGCAGTAACGAAAAAAGAAACTTTTGAAAGTGTGCATTTATCAAATTTCCCTGTGTTTGATAAAAGTTTTGTCGATAAAAGTTTAGAGCGTAAAATGGAAAGTGCGCAAACAATATCATCATTAGTATTATCGTTAAGAGCTAAAGAAAAGATTAAAGTGCGTCAGCCGCTTCAAAAAATCATGATTCCAGTTGATAGCGCACAACAAAGGGAAGAGATATTAGCGGTTTCTGATTTAATAAAGCATGAGGTAAACGTAAAAGAGATAGAACTTTTAGATGATGCTTCGGATATTTTGGTAAAGCAAATAAAGCCAAATTTTAAAGCGCTCGGACCCCGTTTTGGAAAAGATATGAAAGCCATTGCCAATGCTGTAATCAACTTTACAGCAGAAGATATTAACAAAATAGAACAAAAAGGTAGTTTGGAAGTTGGTATTAATGGAAAAAACATTATTTTAGAACGCGAAGATGTAGAAATCACCTCTCAAGATATTGAAGGTTGGTTGGTAGCGAATGAAGGTGCGCTTACAGTAGCTTTAGATGTCACCATTTCAGATGATTTACGACAAGAAGGTATTGCAAGGGAGCTGGTAAACCGTATTCAAAATTTACGTAAAGATTCTGGTTTTGAGGTCACAGATAGAATAGATGTGACGCTTCAAAAAGATGAGCATATTGTAAATGCGGTTGATGCTAATATGTCTTATATAAAATCGGAAACATTAACAACCGAACTTGAAATTATTGATAACCTAAACGATGGTATAGAAATTGCTTTTGATGATGTAAATACCAAACTGTTTATTAAAAAACATTAAAATTATGGAAGACAATACCGTAAGATATTCAGACAAAGATTTAGCGGAGTTTAAAGTGCTAATCCAAGAAAAAATTAAAAAAGCACAACATGATTTAGAGCTTATTAAAAGTGCTTACATGAACAACCCCAATAATGGTACAGATGATACATCACCAACGTTTAAAGCGTTTGATGAAGGTAGTGAGGTTATGAGTAAAGAATCGAATTCAGCACTAGCTATTCGTCAAGAAAAGTTTATTCGCGATTTAAAGAATGCTTTAATTCGTATTGAAAACAAAACCTATGGCGTTTGTCGTGTTACAAAAAAATTGATAAACAAAAAACGTTTAGAGCTTGTGCCACATGCCACATTAAGCATTGAAGCAAAAAACATGCAATAATAGTATTTAATATTTTATTTAAACGTCTCTCCCGATAGCTATCGGGATTGAGGCGTTTTTTATTTGTTATTCCTGCGAAATCGAAGATTCATGAATACTGTATTATAAAACAGGAATCAATGGGTAAAGTAGGAATCCATTTTAATAACTGATTTCAAAAGATGTCACTAAAAAAATCCATAACCCTAATCATCATCATTTTACTTATCGACCAAATAAGTAAAATATATATAAAAACGCATTTTGCGCTTTATGAAAATGTTGAAGTTTTTACCTGGTTCAAGATCTATTTTATTGAGAACGATGGTATGGCCTGGGGGACTAAAATCAGTGATTTTGTGTCTTTTATAAGTGATAGAACAGCTAAAGTAGTCCTTACTTTATTCCGGGTTGTCGCTATTTTTGGAATCGGCTATTGGTTGTATGATGCTACTAAAAAGCAAAGTTCTAAAATTTTAATACTTGCTATAGCGTTAATATTTGCGGGTGCTTTGGGGAATATTATCGACTCGGTTTTTTACGGTGTTTTGTTTGATAATAGTTATAATCAAGTTTCAAATTTCATGCCCGAAGCTGGAGGTTACGACACGTTATTACATGGGCGAGTAGTTGATATGCTTTACTTCCCATTGTTTGAAATAGACTTGCCACAATGGTTTCCTGTGTATGGAGGTAAGCGTTTTAACTTTTTTGAACCCGTTTTTAATATTGCCGATATGGCAATAAGTACTGGTTTTATAATGCTCATAGTTTTTAATAAAAGGGCATTTTCAAAAAAGAGTATTTAATAATAAGCGATTTTAGTAAGTGTTTTCTACCTTTTTCAAGTTTATTTACTATTTTTAGATATTGTTTAAACATAATTTAATCTCTCAATTAATGAAAGATAAATATATCTTCTCTATTCTATGCATGTTTCTGTTTCTGAATATTGCATTCTCTCAAAATACTTATGATATTGTTTTCCCAGGAAAGGACGCTGAAAAAAAATGCGAAACCTGTGTTCAAATTTTTAATCTAAAGCCTGAAGACGTTTGGTTTTCTATCGTCAGGGAGAAAAACAACCTTTATTTTCAAGTTAATAATTATGATTGGTTTAACCGGTTGTTCTACAATCCTGGTGATGGTATTGCGGTCGATATTGTTAGAAAGGAGAAATATGATTGTGATGAAAAGAAAATTTCAAATGAACAAATAAGAGGTCTTTTATTAAAACCAATTTATTCCAAAGAGTTAAAAAAAGGACTAAAAAAGGGTAGTGGTGATATTTTTCAGGTAAAAGTTGGAGAAATTCCTAATATTTTGCTCGATGATAATCTAGAATTCAATATTCTATTTTTAAGTAAAAAGAATCTATGCCGGTATTATGTAATTTACGATTTAGAATCTTACTCTTGGGATTTGTTAGATATGGGCATGTATTTGAATACCTTAACTTATGAGACAAAACAAATTGAAGCCATAGGTGAAGAAGGCGATGTTATTCTCAATAAAACATTAAAATTTATAGTGCCTTTTAAGAAGAATAAATCTATTTATTCACAAGCTGATATAAAGCCAATTTACGATTCATTGCGGTTAACCGATTTTAATATAAAGTCTATAAAAATAAAGGCATATGCATCAATTGAAGGAATTTCACAAAGAAATAAAGAACTACAAGAGGAACGTGCCCAAGGTGTTTTGGATGCATTACAATCATTTCAGAAACCAACTATTGAAACTACAGTTTCATCATCTGAAAATTGGGTTGAATTTTTTAATGATATCGAGGGCACTAAATATGAGTATCTCAAATCTTTAACTAAAGATGAAGTGCGAAAAGCTATAGCTGGTAAAATAAGGAAGGAAATGGAGCCTATTTTTAGTGACCATAGAAAAGCGGTTTTACAGTTGGAGTTGGAAAAGAAGGACAGATTTGCAGCAAATTCCATAGGCGATCTTTTAACAAAGTTTAATATACTTATTGCCCAAAAGGATTTTGAAAAATCTGATATTACCTATGACGAGGCTAAAGAAATTCAAAATTCAATTTTCGAAAAACTTAGAGGAAAAGAAGATGCCCTGGATTTTTTAAAGAAAATGTCTCTTCCCAGACAATTAAAGTTTATTCAATTATTAATAAACAATGCGGCTTTTATGTATATGGAAGACTTTAAGTACGCCACCATGGTTTATAATGAACTGCTAGATTTGGAGAAAATGGATCCAAATAATGGCGAGATTAAGTATAATTTAGTAGCTATTAAATTAAAGTTATGGTTTTATAATGCGCTTGTTGTTGATGAAACAAATCTTAATAATGAAATTTATGCGTTAAGGAAATATGACATACCAAAACAGCTTATTGAAAAAATGCTAGTCAATTTTCATATTGTAATTACTAGAAAATTTATAGAACAGGGAGATTATACTAGTAAAGACAGGTCCGTGGAATATGTAAATAAGAACATTAAAAAGTTTGATTTATTAAATAGTGATTATTTAAATTTAGCCCAGTTTTTTAATGACTTTGGTGATGTAAATATGGCCATTGAATTATTGGAAAAGAAAGTAAGAAGAATTGATGTTGATGAGAATTTATTGTTTTATTATTTAAATTTTACGCTTATCAATAAAGATTTAACAAGCACAAAAGCGTACAGAACTGTTATGTTAAATGCTATTAACATGAATAAAACACGTTTTTGTAAATTGTTTAATTCAGTAGAAAAAGGCGGGGTTACATTTCAAATATTGGAAGATGAATTTTTAAGAAAAACATATTGTGAAAATTGTGATGATTAATAACTATAATTGAAAAATTTATATGGTGTTTGATGAAAATTATTGGATGGTAAATTTAGTTCTTATTAGTGTGCAAAATTTGTTGTAGATAGACTTTAGTTTTCTTAAATAATTGTTATTTAATTGCATTTAATGTGTTTATTTAAATATATTTGAATATGAATAATGCTTTCCTAAATAATGCGCCTCTAAAGGAAGTGATGTTCGAAATTAAGTGGGATTTAGATTATATCTCAGAGCAAAGTATTGTTTATGACAATGGCTTTGAGCAGGCTGTACTTAATTTCACTAAAAGTTGTCGACAAGATTTTAATGAGCTTGAAATCCTTAAGCCAGAGAATATACCTCCAATCGCATTCAATAATCATGTTACTCATCGTTTTCGCAAGGTCAAGAATGAGTATCCTTTATATCAATTAGGGCCAGGAGTTTTTACAGTAAATGACAATAATAAAAATTATAAGTGGTCTGATTTTGATTTAATGATAAAAAACGGAATAGAATGTTTGAGAAAAAGTTACACAAAAGATTTAATTCCTAAAAACCTTCAATTGTTATATGTTGATAGAGTTTCTCCATATATCTTTGGAAAAGTGAATAAATTTGATTTTCTAAGAAATCATCTAAAAATAAATGCAGAATCTTATGATTTTGTTGACGGTGAACTAAATAATATTCAATTTTCAAAAAGCTTTAATGTTAACGATGAAATATTGCTTAATATTATAGTAAGTACAGGTATTGATCAATTGAGTAAAGAAGACGTAATAGAATGGAAAACATTTGTTTCTAATAAAAAACGCGTATCTTGGGATAGTTTAGATGATTGGATTCAGAAATCACATGAGACTTGTTCGAGTACTTTTAAAAAAATGGTAAGTAATGAATTATATGAATACTTCGGTAGCTAATATCCATACAGATTATTATTTTAACACTAGTAGTTTTAGTAATAAATCTTTTGTTAATACAAAAATTGTAAATTTCATAAGTGAAAGCAATAAAAGAGCAATTGAAACACTTAAGTCCTACGCAGCTTTGGATAATAATTGGGACGGTTATGAGGCTTTAAAACCCAGTAATATTTCAATAAAAAAGGCAATTAGTTTCATTTTAACTTTGCAGGAATATAATATTGATGTTTACTTTGTTGCGCCTACTCCAGATGGGGATATTCTTGTTGAAACTAAGTCTTTTGATGCTAATCTTGAATTCGAATTTTCTTCTAATTCTCCTGATATAATTATAGCTTCACAGGATGGAGAATTAAAATCAGAGACTGAACTAAATGATACTACTTTGGTTTCATATTTAAGATGGTTAATTTGTCCGAATGGTGACTGCCCTCCCAATTTGTGATGAAGACAATGTGCTGAGGCGCATACCAACTCATTTGCCAAATTACATCAAGCCAGATGGTTCTATATCTAGTCTTGCGTTTAGTTTGAGGAAAAATGGTGATGGTCTTTCTGTTGACTTAGAGCGATTAAGTTCCTTTCAAAAAGCAACATTAGGAAAAAGCAATTTTAGGCTTTTGAGGGTTAATGTTGGAGATATAAGAAATAAAATTAATGACGGGCTTGATGTAATCCACAATCCTATGGAGGATAATGTTGCACATTCATTAATAATTGGAAAAATAACTAGATCTAAGCAAAAACAATTAGTTAAAATATCTGAGGAAATAAATGAATAATC
>TARA_R110002096_G_scaffold24453_4_pt1 | contig 24838 bp, 21 predicted proteins | sample TARA_R110002096 | Tara Oceans TARA_R110002096 (sample SAMEA4397295) | marine metagenome | biome: Polar Biome; feature: [DCM] deep chlorophyll maximum layer (ENVO:01000326); material: water (ENVO:00002006), including particulate matter (ENVO:01000060) such as... | depth 35 m
CAGCATGCTCGGCTTGACCGTGTCCGCCCAGTAGTCGTAGTGCGCGACACGGCGCAGGCTCGCTTCGACCCCTCCGATGACGACCGGGACGCCGGGTGCCGCCTCGCGACAGCGTTGCGCGTACACGCCGGTCGGGCGATCGGGGCGCAAGCCGATCTGGCCGCCCGGCGAGTAGGCGTCCTCGTTCCGCCGCTTCCGGTTGGCGGTGTAGTGGTTGATCATCGAGTCCATGTTCCCCGCGGACACCGCGTAGAACAGCCGCGGGGTCCCCAACGCGCGCCAGGCATCGGCGCTGCGCCAATCGGGCTGGGACAGGATCGCGACGCGGTAGCCTTCGCGCTCGAGCAAGCGGGACAGCAGGGCCGCGGCGAACGACGGGTGGTCGATGTACGCATCCCCCGTGACGAAGATGACGTCGGGCTGATCCCAGCCACGATCCGCGATCTCGGCGGCGGTGGTGGGGAGGAAGGCGAGGGGGGAATGGAGCGTGCCGCGGGACATGGGGCGACCATCCTACTCGGGGGTGGCCGAGCCCTTCGCCTCGGCGTCAGATCCTGCCCGTGATTCCCGCTCCGAGCAGCTGTCGACCGGTCCAACGGACGACGCGCCAGGCTCGTGCGGGTGCCCAGGCGCAGCTGAGGCGGGCTTGCAGGCATGCGCGCCTCGCCTCGACCGGTGTGAGCCCGGGCAGCGCGTTGCCCCGCGGATTCACCGGGAACGCGCTGCTTCTGGTGCGGAACCGAATGCGATGGAAGGCCGCGCTCTGGGCGAACGACCGGGTGATCCGTCGATCGGTCGCGTCCTCACCGGGAGCGCCGATCTGGAACGTCCCTGTGACGAAGATGCCAGCGTCCGCGAGGTGGGCCACACTGCGGCGCGTCGCCCCCATGTCCCGGTGCTCGTGCAGCAGGGACTGCAGTCGCGGCGATGCGGTCTGGATGGGAACATCGACGCGGCGCAGTCCGGCGCGCGCCAGCAGCGTGGCGAGTTCGAGGTCGATCGTCTCGGCGCGCAACCCGCGGGCGAAGGCGAGGCGCGTCGGCCGCTCGAACTTGAGCAACCCGCGCAAGAGAGCCTTGGCGGCGAAGACGTCGTGGTCGAAGACCTCGTCAAGGAATCCGAGTCCGCGCGCACCTTCCGCGAGGACCCGCCGGGCTTGGGCGAGAGCGTGCCCCCGGTCCCGCACGCGGACGGAACGGCCGAACGATCCGTGGCACGTGGGGCACGTCGGTGGACAGGTCCAGGACGTGAGCCACGGCGCGAAGCCGCGGGGCAGACGTTCGCGCAGCACGTCGGGGCAGAGGTCCCAGGCCGGTTCCGGGTGCGCGGTCGGCGTGAGCGTCAGCGGGCGGTCGGGTTCGCGATGCAGGACGCCGTCGCGGTCGCGCCAGTCGAGCCCACGCACGCCGCTGAACTCGCGACGTCCCGAGCGCAGAGCGTGCAGCAACTCGCCGAGCGTGGGTTCGGCCTCACCGCGCAGCACGTAGCGCAGCGACTCGAGGCGCGACTCGGGTTGGTTGTCGGAGTCGCGTCCGACGCCGGTCGCCAAGCAGAGGTCCACGCCGGGGAAGCGTCGGGCCAGGACCTCGAGGTGCTCGCGCACCTCCGTCGGGGAACCGGATTCGCCATCCACCACGACCAACGAAGGTGCGGCCGCGAGCGCGTCGTCCCGGTCGAGCAGCATGGGGTCCGCACCGTGGGCGCGGGCGCTGGCCGCCAGGGACAACAGGCCCAGCGGCAGGGAGCGATCCTGTGCGGAACCCGCGCGGGAGAAGCCGACGCGGGGAGGCAGCCAAGGGGGGACCGAGGTCAATGGGATGCTCCGCTCATCCCCCGAATCTAGCGTTTCCGACCGGGCCGATTCCACACCGCCGATGCCCGGATTCGACGGGAACGCAACGCGGCGCGCCCCTCGGAAGTGGGGCGCGCCGCGGTGTGTTCCGGTCGAGCGCAGGGCCCGGCCGTTCGTGTCAACGGGGCGTGAGCATCGCGCTCATCATCTGCTCTTGCTGATCCTTCAGATGAGCCAGGAAGACGTCCACCTCGAAGGAGGTGCCGAACGTCCATTCGGCGCCTTGCATGCCGCACCAGACCGTGGCCCAGGCGGAGTCGGTCCCGGCTTCGGCCATGACGTTCTGGATGCCGCTGGCGAGGTCGTCGGAGTGGCCGTCCAGGATCTGGAACGCGTCCGACGGCAGCCACTTGTAGTCGACGCGGTACACGAAGGCGGCGCTCGCGCCATCGACCTTGTCGAGCGCGCGCTCGAGGTCGGACGGCAAGGACGGGGACGGTTCCATCTTGCGGCGCAGGCTCTTGCCCTCGCCGACGGACAGCATCCACTCGTCGCCCTGACTGAGCATCCGCATGCGCGCACGCGGTTCGCCGAACAGCATGCCGAGCATGTCGGCGGCGAACTCGGGGTTGTCGGAACCCAGCGGCAGCATGTCGGTCTGCAGGAATCGTTTGCCGTTCTGTTCGGCTTCGACCGGTTCCTGCGGGATGACTTCCGCGCGGCCGTCGGTCATGTTCGACAGGCCCTGCTTGACCATGTCTTCGATCGGCCCCGATGCGATGCCGCGGCCGATCAACGCGAAGTCGGTCTCGCCCGGCTTCACGTGGGCGATGAAGGCCGCCGAGATCCCGCCGGCGGGAACGAGCGAGGCCAGGTCGTCGGCTCCGAGCCAACCGGCGAGTCCTTCGAACGCGCCCGCGAAGGGGCCGTTCACCAGGGCTTGGTCGCAGTTGGCGAGCATCGCGAGTTGATCGTCCTCGGACACGTAGCGGGAGAGCTCGCGCAGATCGCGGCCCGGTCCGGATCCGAGGTTCGCCAGGTCGCTCGTCTCGTCCAGGTGGATCTTGCATTCGATCTCGAGGAACTCGTCGGCTTGGGCGATGACGAGGTCGACGTTCTCGAGCGCCATGACGATCTGCTCCATGCCGTCGATCCAACCCGTCAGGAACGCCTGGGCATCCGGGTCGTCGGTCGTTGCCTGGGCGCGCATCGAGGCCATGCCCATCGGGATCATCGGACCGAACTGTTCCATCAGGTCGCCCGCGGCGAAGCGGCAGGAGATCAATCCGGGCGCCATGCCGTCGGTGAACGCGAACGCATGGTCGAGGTCCGTGCGGTAGCCCTTGTGGAGCGGCACGGCGACGTACGTGCCCTGCTGCGTGATCGGACCCAGGGAGCTGTTGCCCGCCAGCGCGTTCGCGAAGACGCTCGGGTCGCGCACCGGCAGGATGAACGTCGGCGCCCATTCCCCATCCGGGTCAGGCAGGCTCGCGGCGATGCCGATCGGCTGGTCGCGCAGGACCTGGCTCGGATTCACACCGAACATGGCCAGCATCGCCAGGGCCTGACTCAGGTCCGGACCGTCCTTGGCGCTCATGCCGAAGGCTGCCATCGACGGAGCGACGAGTTCGTCGAGTTCGTCGAACGAGCTGATCTGCATGTAGAACGAGGCGTCGCTGGGCAGCAGATGGCGTGCTTCGGCCTGCTCGACACGCGCATCGCTCGGCACGACGACCGATTGGCTGACGTCCGAGGCGCGATTCGGTTGCGCGGTGTTCGGACGTTGGACGGCTGCGGGCTGCTGGCCCTGGACATCGGGCTCATCGGAGCCGCAGGCGGTCAGGGCGAGGGCGGCAGGGGCGAGCACGAGGCCACGCAGGAGGATGCGTTTCATTCTGGGATAGGTCGTTGCAGTGGAGCGGACCCTAGGAAGTCGGAATTCGGGGGTCCCGGACCTGAGCCGGACGACGGTTTCATGCAGGTCGAACCCGGATGCCCTTCCCGCAGGGGCCCCGTTCGCGGACCATGCGCTCACCATGTCGACCTCAGCACCCCAACGTTTCCGCCTGCGCCTGTTGTCCATCGCCGCGATCGCGCTCGTCAGCGTCTTCGCGATCGTGAATCGTTCTGCGACGGCCGCGGCCCAGAACGACGACCTGCAGCACGTGATCGTGCTGCACACGAACGACATCCACGGCCAGATCCTGCCCCTGCCTGCAACCTGGCTGGTCGACAAGGATCCGATCCCGAACACGGGCGGGCTGGAGCGCGTCGGCTTCCACATCGAACGCATCCGCGCCGACGCGGAGGCCCAGGGCATCCCGATCTTCGTCTTCGATGCGGGGGATTGGTTCCAGGGCACACCCGAGGGCGCCATCGACAAAGGCGCGCTCTTCATCGATGCCATGCAACACGTCAGCTGGGACGCGATGGTCGTGGGGAACCACGAGTTCGATCACGGGGTCGAGACGACCCACAAGCTGTTCGAGGGCTCGAAACTGCCGATGGTGATGGCCAACGCGACGTACCCGAAGGGCAAGCCGTTCCCGAACGTCGAACCGTGGCGCATCATCGAGAGCGGCGGCCTGCGCGTCGCGGCGGTCGGCATCCTGTCCGACCATACGCCGGCGATGACGCATAGCTCGACGCGCGAGCTCGAGTGGAAGGGGCACACGGAAGCGCTTCGTGCTGCGATCAAGGAGCTCGAGAAGCTCCCGAAGCGCAAGCGCGTCGACCTGATCATCCCGATCACGCACATCGGTATCGACCAGGATCGGGTGCTGGCCAAGGACTTCCCGGAACTGCCGCTCATCGTGGGCGGACACTCGCACACCGTGCTGCGCAAAGGCGCGCGGGAGGGCAACACGCGCATCGTCCAGGCGGGCTCCAAGGGGCGCAGCATCGGCCGCGTGGACCTGTACCTCGATCCGCACACGAAAGAGGTCAAGCGCTCGTTCGCGAGCTTGATCGACCTGCTCGACGATCCCGAGGGCGAGCACGCGAACCCGAAACTGAAGGCCGCGTGCGCGAACCTGGTGAAGCGCACCGAGGAGGAGTGGGACAAGACGGTGGGGACGTTGACCGCGGACCTCGTGCGCCGTGGCCCGAACTACTCCAGCACACCTGCGGGCAACCTCGTCTGCGACTTGATGCGCGCGCGCACCGGTGCCGACGTGTCGTTCAACAACCGCGGCGGGATCCGGGCCACGCTCGAGGCGGGCGAGGTCACGCGGCGCGATCTGTTCAACGTGCTGCCCTTCGACAATGCGCTCGTGACGCTCCAGGTCAGCGGCACAGACTTGATGGACATCATCAAGAACGGCATCGAGCGCGACGGCACCGGGATCGAGTTCAGTGGCCTGCTCGTCAAGGTGAGTCTCGAAGGCGAGCGCGCCAAGATCACAGGTGTGGACGTGGGGGGCGAGCCGCTCGATCCCGAACGGACCTACGCCATCACGACGAACAGCTTCCTCGCCGACGGCGCATCGGGCTTCGAATCGCTCAAGGACATCGAGGAGCGCCAGGTCGATCCGATCTTGCAGCGCGACCTCTTCATCCAGGCGCTCGAGGCCGGCCCCGTGACCCCGCCGACCGACGATCGCTACCAGGTCACCGGTCGCTGAGCGAAGCGAGCGCCGGAACCCGATGCCCTCCACCCTTGGGTCCGGGCGGGCGTTATCCTGTTCGCCCGCCGATCCGGTGATTCCCACCCGGACGGCCGTCTCCACCATGACCGAACGCGCTCCTCTCGGCTCCGCTGAACTCCTTTCCAACGGCAAGGTCTCCTACGCCACGGGCGGCGGCATGGCCGTGCTCACGCTCACGAACCCGCCGGCCAACGGCTACAGCTACGAGATGATGCGCGACCTGGACGAGGCCGTCCTGCGCGCGCGCATGGACGAGGACGTCCAGGTCATCGTCCTGGCTGGCGAAGGCGAGAAGTTCTTCTGCGCGGGCGCCGACATCTCGATGCTCGGCGCGGTCACGCCGACCTTCAAGTACGCATTCTGCCTGCACGCGAACGAGACGTTGCTGCGGTTGGAGCACACGCCCAAGCTGGTGATCGCCGCACTCGGCGGACACTGCGTCGGAGGAGGCCTCGAGGTCGCGCTCGCTGCCGATATGCGCTGGTCCCGCAAGGGCTCGGGCAAGTGCGGTCTGCCCGAGGTCAACCTGGGCGTGCTGCCCGGCACCGGTGGCACCCAACGCCTGGCGCGCAAGGTCGGCGCTTCGAAGGCGATCGAGTTGATGGCCACCGGTCGCAACTTCGACTACGACGAGGCCGAACGCCTGGGTCTGGTCGACCGCCAGATCGAAGCCGCCGACGACGCAGCGTTCCTGGACGCCGTGCTCGACGCCGCTTACGAGTTCTGCGCACCGAACAAAGCATCGATGAGCGTCGGCTTGATCAAGCGCGCCGTCCAGACCGGGATCGACCTGCCGCTGGAATCGGGCCTGGCCCTCGAGCGCGAACTGCAACAGCGCTTGTTCACGTCCGCCGACGCGAAGGAAGGCATCGCCGCCTTCACCGAGAAGCGCAAGCCGAAGTTCTCGGGGTCCTGAGATGCAGGCCGTCCACGTCACGGCCCATGGCGGGCCCGAAGTCGTTCAACTCGTCGATCTGCCGATTCCGGAACCGGGTCCCGGCGAGGTGCGCGCGCGCGTCCTCGGCGTCTCGGTCAACCACCTGGATCTGTGGGTGCGCAACGGCATGCCGGGCATGCCGCTGCCCCTGCCGATGATCCCCGGTTGCGATGGTTGCGGTGTGGTCGATGCGGTCGGCGCCGGCGTGACGCTCCAGGTCGGTCAGCCGATCCTGCTGGAGCCCGGCTACAACGACGACCTGAGCTCGCCCGAGGTCCGGCGCGGCGAGGATCATCTGGCCGCCGACTACAAGATCCGGGGCGAGCACACCGACGGCTTCGCGCGCGAGTACGTCGTGCTGCCCGAACGCTACTGCACGCGCTTGCCCAAAGGCCTCGACCCGGTCACCACGGCTGCCGCACCGCTGACGTTCCTCACGGCCTGGGGGATGCTGATCGAGCGCGCGCGCATCACGTCGAGCGACACCGTGCTGGTGCTCGGCGCCACGTCCGGCGTCGGTTCGGCAGGCATTCAGATCGCCCGCCACCACGGTGCCCAGGTGATCACGACCGCCTCGACCGAAGCGGGGCGCGCCATGGGGCTGGACCTCGGCGCACACCACGCGATCGACCACGCGGACCCCGAATGGTTCAAGCGCGTGAAGTCGCTGACGAACGGACGCGGCGTCGACGTCGTGATGGAGCACGTCGGCCCGGCCACCTGGCGCGGATCGATGAGTTGCCTCGCGCGCAACGGGCGCCTCGTCACCTGCGGCGGCACCACCGGTCCCAAGGTCGACATCCTGCTGCCGCACCTGTTCATCAAGAACCTCAGCCTGCTCGGGTCCACCATGGGCCCGCGTTCGGCCTTCCCCCTGATCCTCGAGCGCCTGGCCGCCGGGGACTACCGCGCTCCCCTGGACCGCACGTTGCCCCTGTCCAGCGTTCACGAGGCCCATCGGCTGCTCGAGGAGCGCCAGGTTTTGGGCAAGATCGTGCTGATCCCGGGCGAATGAACGGCCCTCTCCTTCGAAGAGCCCCCCTGACACCATGACTCTCCAAGCTGATTCGATCCGAACGGCCGCCGTCCTCGGCGCCGGCACCATGGGCCACGGCATCGCCCAGGTCCTCGCCCAATCCGGCATCGCCACCCGATTGTTCGACGTCCAGTCGGACGCCGTCGAGTTGGGGATCCAGAAGATCACGCGCAACCTCGACAAGGGTGTCGAGCGCGGCAAGGTCGACGTCGCCATGCGCGAGGCCACCATCGCCAACCTGTCGGGTACCACCGATCTGGACGAGGCGATCGCGGGCGTGCAATGCGTCGTCGAGGCCGTGCCCGAGCGCATGGAACTGAAGACGGACCTCTTCGGCAAGCTCGGCGCCGCGCTGGGGCCGGACGTGATGCTCGCGTCCAACACCTCATCGCTCTCGTTGACCGAGATCGCGCGATCCGCAGCGCATCCCGAGCGCGTCGTCGGCATGCACTTCTTCAACCCGGTGCACATCATGAAGCTGGTCGAAGTCGTGCGCGCCGAGACGACGTCCGAGGACGCCGCGCGCTGTGCCATCGACCTCTCGGTGCGCATGGGCAAGCAGCCGATCGACGTACGCGACGCGCCGGGATTCGCCTCCAGCCGCCTCGGCATCGCCATCGGCATGGAGGCCATCCGCATGGTCGAAGAGAACGTCGCGAGCGCCGAGGACATCGACAAGGCGATGACGTTGGGCTACGGCTTCCCCATGGGCCCGCTCAAGCTGACCGACCTGGTCGGCCTCGACGTGCGCCTCTCGATCGCCGAATACCTGGCTTCCACGCTGGGGGAACGATTCCACCCGCCCCAACTCTTGCGCGACAAGGTCGCCGCCGGTGAACTCGGCAAGAAGAGCGGACGCGGCTTCTACGACTGGAACGACTGATTCCGGATCCAACTCGATCCACACGAACCAAAGGCAACAGCTATGAGTGACGAAGACTGGGGCGACATTCGGGAAGCCGGTTCCTCGAAGGGCATTCCCTTCTGGGTCTGGGGATGCGGCGGAGGCTGCCTCCTCTTCATCCTGCTCCTCGTAGCAGCTGGATTCTGGGGCTACGGCGTCGTGATGGATGCGATCGATCCCGACAAGGTCTGGGCGAACGTCGAGGAGCTCGTCGAGTACGACGAACGCCACACGGACTACGCTCCGATCTTCGGTTTGAAGATCCCGTTCACGGACATGGAGATGTACGTCTTCCAACAGCTCCAGGATGGCGCGACGCTGGTGGACGAGAACGGCCAACCGCTGACCTTGGACAAGTTGAAGCTCGACGAGGATGGGCTGACCGTCGTGATCCAGGTGAACGCGAGCGAGGATCAGACCGAGGACGAGCTCGAGGGCATGGCCTTCACCGACTTCCCGGTCACGATCCAAGGCATCACCTTCGATTCGGTGCGTCTCGTGGTCACCAGCGGAACTTCGGGACCCTTCGCCGCCGACTGGGGCAACGACGACATGGACGAGCCGCCGCCGATGATCATGGTGAACCTCAGCGAGGCACTCGCCCACGACGACATCTACGCCATCTTCCTGCGCGCCAACGGCGGCGACGAACCGACCGAGGCCGACATCCAGGCCTTCTTCGCACCGTTCCACATCGGACCGGATCGCTGAGTCCTGTGAGCGATCCCGGCTCGACGATCGGCAGCGCACCCGAGACTTCTTCGACACGACGGACCCACGAGACCGTGGGCGGCGTGTTGGGCTTGGCCCTCGGATGCCTGCTGGTCGTGTGGGGGTTGCTCCTGCCCTTCGGCAAGCCGGCGGCGGCGGTCATCCCGGACGGGGAGGCGCTTCTGCGCGAGCACTTCGACGTACGGGAGTTGCCGTTCGGCGCCCACGTCGTGCGAGCCGAACGGCGACTCGACGGGACCCAGTACGTGACGTTGCGGTCCGCCAGCGCTCCGCCCACGGACGTCGTCGAGACGGCCGAGGACGTGGCGCCAAAGGGCGTATCGGACGAGGACGTGCCCAGCGTGGACGGCGGTGGTCCGGACACGAGCGGGAACGAGAAGGGGCAATACGACAAGACGGACTGGGGCGCAGTACCCGTGGGCCCGCACGCCGAGCCGCTCGAGGTTCTCTTCGCGCACCATCCCGAGGACAGTGCGCAGAGCGTGATCCAGCGCAACTTTCGGAGTCTCGAGTACAAGGACCTCGAGAACATCGGCGGCGACGGAGAGACCGTGCCGATCGACGCGGGGGAAATGGCGTGGGGCCCGTACGACGTACGTTGGGTGCACCTGCGTGCATTCCACAAGGACGACGATCGTGCGACGTTCTACGACCTTTTGCGCGTGAACCTGACGCTCGACCGAACGTGCTGGATCGTTCATCTGCGCTGGGCAGACCGCGTCCCCGGGACGCTGGCCGATGCGCGCATCGTGCTCGACGCCATCCGGCCCATGCTGGTGGAGTCCTCGGTGGAACCCGCTACGAACTGAGTTACGTGGGCGCGCCGTCCAGCGCGCGATCGAGCAACTCGGCCAGATGCAGGACCTGGACGTCGCTGCCGGTGCACTGCAAGCCACTCTCATATTGCAAGTGACATCCAGGATTGGCGGTCACCAGCACCGAGGCTCCGGAGGACGCGAGGTCCCGCAACTTCTCGGCCAGCACCGTACGCGACTCGTCCGGTCGCAACAACGCGTGCAGACCCGCCGCGCCGCAGCACGATTCGGGTCGTTCCAGCGTGACGACATCGAGCCCCGGGACGTCCGACATCAGATGGCGCGGTTGTTCCCGCACGCCTTGCCCATGACAGAGATGGCAGGGATCGTCGTACGTCACTGCGCCCAGGTCCGTGCGTCCCAAGCGCTGCGCCAATCGTTCGCGGGGTCCGGGTTCGGCCAGGTGCTCGGCGAAGTCCTGGACGCGTGTGACGAAGGTCTTCGCACGCTCGGCCCATTCAGGGTCGTCGGCCAGCAACCGGTCGTACTCCTTCATGTGCGCGCCGCAGCCCGCGCTGTTCGAGATCAGCACCGGCGTCGTACCGTCGTCCGCGGTCTTGCGCTCGAACGCCGCGATCGTGCGGCGAGCCTGCTCGCGCGCTGATTCCAGGTCGCCGTTGTGCGCTTGCAGAGCGCCGCAGCACGTGGCGTCCGAGAAGCCGAGAACCGCGTCCCCGGCCGCCGCCAACACGCGCACCGATGCGCGGTGCACGCGGCCGTGCAACTGCGGCATGACGCAGCCCTCGTGCAGCGCGACGAGCCCGAACCCGGGTCCGTCCGCAGGCGTGAAGTCGGGCAGGCGTTGGCGCTCCCGCGCCGGAGGCACGTTCGGCAGGTCGCGCAGTCCCGCCCCGAGCGGTCCAAGCATCTTGGCGACGACGCCGGTCAGTCCCGCGCGCTGCAACATGCGCGTGGCGCCGGCCACGAGCGACAGGCGCGCTCGCGAAGGGAGCAGCCCGCGCAGTCCGATACGGCGCGCCATGCGGACCGTCCAGCGCGGCGGGTCGACGCGGTTCAGGCCATCGCGCGCGACCTCGATCATCTGGCCCATGTGGATGCCCGCGGGGCAGACGCTCTCGCAATGGCGACAAACCAAGCACGTGTCGATGGCTTCGACGTAGCCAGGCTCGGGATCCAGGCGCCCCTCGGCGACCGCGCGCATCAAGTGGATGCGTCCCCGCGGGCTCTGCGGTTCGACGCCGGTCAGGCGGTACGTCGGACAGTCGTCGAGGCACAGACCGCAATGGATGCAGTCGAGGCTGGCCGGGTAGTCGACGATGACGCCGGCCTGCACGCTGGACATCGGGGGCTCGACGGCGGTGGTGGGCGGCACGCTCATGACGTCGCTCCGAGAGTGGGTGCGCGACCGGGGTAGGACGGGCATGTGAAACGGCCGAGCGGGTCGTACCGACGTTGCAGGTTGCGCATCCAACGTCGCGCGGGATCGCCGGCCAGGTCCGCGGCCAGTCCAAGGTGCGTAGCGCCGGGCAACGCGATGGGCTCCAGTCGGTGACCGGAATCCGTCAAGGTCGCGCGCAGGTCGTTCAAGAGCGCGATCTGGTCGGCGACGGTGTGGGCGGCCAGGGTCGGAGCGAAGACCTCGAGCGAGGCGACGCCGGGCTGAGCGACGACGCGCCACAAGGGATCGTTCCCGAGGAAGCGGGCGAGCATCGCGTGAGCCAGGTGCGTGCGCGCCGGGGGACCGCTCAAGCGCAGTTGCGCCCAGGCGCCGCCATGGCATACCCGATCGCGCAACTCGGCGCGCAGGTTGTGGGCGTCTGCGCCTTCCAGTCGCTCGGCGTCACCCAACACCTCGCTCGCGCGCGCCAACGCCGAGGGCAGTTCGACCTGGCGCCCGACGAGGACCACGTGCAACCGCCAGGGTTCGCGCGCGCCACCTTCGATGGTGACGGACAGCGGGTCGACGTGGCGTCGGCGCAGGTCCTCGGCCAGTTGGAACGCCTCGGCAGCATCCGCGCACGGGCGGGTCAGCGCGCAGGTCTCCTCGGGCGTCGGGAACAGTCGCAAGCTGGCCTCGATCAGGACGCACAGCGTGCCGCGCGATCCTGTGTAAAGGCGATGCAGGTCGAAGCCGGTCACGTTCTTGACCAGGCGCCCGCCGCTCTTCGCGCGCGTCCCGTCGGACAGGATGACGTGGGCACCCAAGACGTGATGGCGCAGCGGCCCGCGTCGCAATCGATCGGGGCCGGACATCCCGGAGGCGAGCGCGCCGCCCAGCGTCGTGCGGGAAGGCAGCGGCATGTCCGTGGGCAGTTGCAATCCGCTCTCGCGCACGGTCCGTCCCAGGTCCGACCAGATGCAGCCGGCTTGCGCGGTCAACGTGCCGTCGCCGGGGACGAAGTCGATCACCTTGGACAGGTTGCGCAGCGACAGGACCAGGTCGACGTCGCCCTCCATGACCTCGGGACGCAGCCCCGAGATCTTGCTGAGCAGTCCGGCCGGAACGACGCGCAGGCCATCGCGGCCGGCGCGCGTGAGCAACGCCTTGATCTGGCGTTCGCTGCGCGGGCAGGCGATGACCAGGCGGCCCTCGCGCAGCGTCTCGATGCCATCGCGGCTGAGCGCATCGCCGAGGACTTCGGGCGGCACGGTCATCGGTCGTCCCCCTGAGGCATCGGTTCCGGCGTACGCATCTCGCGGCACCCGCGGATCGGGATCATCTTGCCGGGGTTCATGCGCAGGTCGGGGTCCAGGGCTTCGCGCGCGCGACGCATCGCATCCAGGTCGCTCTCGTCGAACAGGTGGCACATGTGTTCCTGCTTCTCGAGTCCGACGCCGTGTTCGCCGGTCAGCGATCCGCCGCGCTCGATGCATGCGCGCATGATCAATTCGCCGGCTTCGAGCACGCGCCGCACCTCGTCGGTGTCGCGTCGGTCGTACGAGATGTTCGGGTGCAGGTTGCCGTCTCCCGCGTGGAACACGTTCGAGACCTTGAGGCCGCGCTCGTGACAGATGTCGGTGGCGATGCGCACGATCTCGCGCAACCTCGTGCGCGGGGCGACGACATCGGCCACGTACAGGTCCGGAGCGATGCGCCCCATGGCGCCGAAGGCACCCTTGCGGCCGGCCCACAGCCGGCGCCGGTCCGCGTCGTCCCGTGCCGTACGGATCTCGAGACAGCCGTGCTCCTGACACAGTTCGGTCAGGTCGGCCGACGTGGCTTCGACCTCGGCTGCGGAGCCTTCGCACTCGAGCAGGAGCACCGCTTTGGCTTCGCGCGGATAGCCGGCGGCGAAGACGCTGCGCTCCACCGCGTCGATCGTCAGTTCGTCCAAGATCTCGATGGCGCTGGGCTCCAGCCGGCGCGCGATCGCTTCGGTGACGGTGTCGCAAGCGGAGTCCAGCGACGGGAAGACCGCCAGGATCGTCTCGGTCGCGTCCGGGATCGGCACCAACTTCAACGTCACTTCCGTGACCAGTCCGAACATGCCCTCGGACCCGACGATCAAGCCGATCAGGTCGAAGCCGTCGGGGTCGGGACCTTGGTGCGAGAGGTCGATCACCTCACCGTCCGCATCCACGACGATCATGCCCAACACGTGCCGCGTCGTGGCGCCGTGCTTGAAGCAGTGGGGGCCGCCGGAGTTGTTCGCGACGTTCCCACCCAACGTGCACGCGGCCTGGCTGGACGGGTCCGGTGCGTAGAACAGGTCGTGCGGTGCGGCGCGGCGCGTGAGTTCTGCATTGACGACGCCGGCCTGCACGCGCGCCGTGCGACCGACGGGATCGATCTCGAGGATTTCGCGCATGCGCGCCGTGCTCAGGCTGACGCCGCCCGCGACCGGCGTTGCGCCTCCGGCGAGTCCGGTCCCTGCCCCGCGCGGAACGATCGGGATGCCGTGTTTCGAGAGGACGCGCATCACGGCGGACGCCTGGGCCGTGTCCAGGGGGAGCACGACCAGTTCGGGCAGCTGCTTCTCGAGGCTCAGGGCGTCGGACTCGTAGGCCAAACGCCCGGCGCGGTCGGTGACCAGGCCGGCGTCACCCACGATCGCACGGAGTTCTTCCAGGTACGGCAGCGCCATGGACGCATCCTAACGCTACGGGGGCGGAACTCACTCCTGTGCAGGAGGCTCCCCACTCGGGATCCTGAAGGGCGGCCCAATAAGGAGCCAGGTAACCATCGGCACGGGTGTACAGAACCCGCCGGGTTCCGTTCCGCCAGGGTTACCCTCACCTGGATTCCCTCACGCAGCAGGGCGGGGCGAGCTCGGAGGAACCGCGCTCGCCCCGCCCTGGCTTGCATGGGGAATCGAAGTAGGAGCTAGCCGGCTCCTGTTCTCACTTCTTGCTGCGGACGCGGCGCGTCACACGGCGGTAGGCCTTCAGCTGATTGCGGGCCGTCTCCATCCACGAGAAGTCGAGGCCCAGGCACTTCTTGACCACGTCGCGCCAGTCGCCCGCGTCCTTGTAGTGGCTGCGTGCCGCGTCGATCCCGTCGAGCAGGCTCTCGCTCTCGTAGTGGGGGAAGACGAATCCGGTGCCGTTCTTCGTGTCGGTCTCGAGGTCGACGATCGTGTCCTCGAGGCCCGAGTAGGCGTAGGCGATCGGGACGACCCCGTAGCGCATGCCGATCGCACACAAGGCGTTCGATGCGTGGAAGTGACCCGGCAGGATCAGCATGTCGACGCCGCCCAACATGACGTGGGCGGTGTTGACGTTGTAGCCCTCGATGACGCGGCAGCGCCCCGAGAACGTCTGCTCGATCGTGTGCATGCGCTCGAGGATCTCGGGCTGGCCCGGACCCATCATGACGAGCTGGATGTTGCGCTCGAGCATCGGCGTGAGGGCTTCGGCCAGGACCTCGAATCCGCTGTCGGAGTCGAAGCGACCGATGATCGCGAGCAGCGGTGTGCGCGGCCCGTTGTCGAGCTTCATCGCCTGTTGCACCGCAGCCTTGCACTTCTTCTTGCCGATGGTCGGATCCTTGTCCTCGGATCCGAACGGCTGCGCGAGCAGCGGATCGGTCGAGGGATCCCACGCGCGGTAGTCGATCCCGTTCATGACCCCGACGAGCTCCTTCTTGCGGCGCTTCATCGTGTCGTTGAGACCGGTGCCCGCGGGCAGCTCGTCGACCTTGTCGACCTGGGTCGGCGAGTGCGTGCCGACGATCGTGGCGAACTCGGCTCCGGCTTTCAGGTAGTTGACCTTGCCGCCGTGCTCGATGCCCTCGATGGCCCGGAAGTACTCGTGGGGGACACCGATCTTGGGCAGGATCTCGCGCTCGAACGAACCCTGCATGGCGGGGTTGTGAACCGCGAAGTAGGTGCCCGTGCGCGCCATCCAATGCTTCGGATTGGGCTGCACGTGTTCGAGCTGGTGCAGGATCGGGATCAGCCCCGACGTCCAATCCATGCAGTGGATGACGTCGGCCTTGAACTCGAGGACCTCGAACGAGGCCAGCACCGCGCGCGAGAAGATCGCGTACCGGCGCCAGTTGTCCGCGTAGGGCCCGCGGTCGTCGCCATAGGGGTGGCGGTCGCGGAACCAGGTGGGGTGGTCGAACAGGATGACCGGGACTTCGCCCAGGCGCCCTTGGATCAGGTCGATCTTGCACGTGCCTTCGCCGTCCTTGACGGTGACCGTGCCCGCGTGGGACACGTCCGCGAGGCGGCCCGAGTCGATCTCCTTGGCGTGCGGGATGAACACACGCACGTCGGCCCCTTCCCGGCGCAGCGTGCGCGGGAGGTATTCCGCGATCTCTGCCAGGTTGGTCCTACGGACCAGGGAGAGCAGTTCCGGTGTTACGAAAGCGACCTTCAAGGGCCTTCAGGCGGGGGGCTGGAGAGTCGGGGGCGGGTGCCGGGGGCGAGGGGGAGGAGAGGTCCTCCACCTGGGCATCCGTGTGGGCGTTCTCTTCAGCGGCAACAAGCTAGGGAGTTCCGTCCTCCCGAGCCGTTCTGGAACGAAGGGTACATTTCAAGTCGAGTGTAGGACTAGACTTATGCACGTAACGAATCTGTTCACAACGAGCCTCCGCGATCCGTGTCCGACATCCTGGAGCTCCCCGGCGGATGGGCCCCATGGGGCTCGCTCACCCCACCGACGGCACCAGGAGCCCCGGGTGGCTCCATGGACGGCCCAGCGGACTGCCCAACCTTCGGCCCAGTGAACAGCCCAGTGGACGGCTCAGCGTGCAGCTTCGTACAGCGGGATGACGCCCGGCAGGGCTTCCTGGATCTGGCGGATGCGGTTCGCGTTCGAGGGGTGCGTCGACAGCCATTCGGGGCCCGCCGCGCCTCCCAACGCGTCCATGCGTTGCCAGAAGCCGACGGCCTCGCGCGGGTCGTAGCCCGCCCGCGCCATGATCTCGAGGCCCACGAGGTCGGCCTCGTACTCGGCACTGCGCCCGAACTGCAGGGTCGTCAACGAGGTCGCCAGGGCGATCGCCATGCCCGCCATCTCGGAATCCGTACCCTCGCCGCCCAGGATCGCTCCGGCTGCGATCACGCTGCCGTACTGCAGCACCATCTGCTTCGAGACGGCCGACGTGCCATGCCGTTCGAGGGCGTGCGCGATCTCGTGTCCCATGACGACGGCGAGTCCCGCGTCCGACTGGGCGACCGAGAGGATCCCGGTGTAGACCGCCATCTTGCCGCCTGGCAAGCAGAACGCGTTCACCGTGCCTGGACTGTCGATCAGGCTGACCTGCCATTTGAAGAGCCCGGCGAGGTCCGGGGACACCACCTGAGCGGCGTTCACGAGGTTCTGCGTGACGCGTACGACCTGGTTGTACTGGCCGCCGCTGCCGATCGTGGTTTCCCCTGCCAGGATCTCACCGTACGCCTGTTCGCCCATCTGGACGTCCTGGGCGGGTGAGAACGTGTTGAAGTCGGACAGAATCTGGCACGAGCTGGCTCCCATCGCCAAAGCCACCGGGGCCAGGACGCGAGCCACGAGTCCTTGGGGATAGAATCCGCTGGCCCGGTTCCCGATGCCTCTGATGATGTTCGCGATGTTCATGTTCGAATCCTTGTTCGCTGCCGCGGAGAGACGCGGTCCTCTGGTGGAGCTGCGCGTCGCGCGGGTCACCCGGGTGGGCCGATCCAGTATGGACCAACCCGAGGCCCAACAGGGTATCCGGCGTGCCTCGAAGCGTGAAGGCGGTCTGCGATGACCTCCGCACCCCTCGTGCTCCTCGTCCTGGACGGCTGGGGGCACCGCGAAGAGGCCGAGGCCAACGCGATCGCGACGGCCGCGCCCACGTTCGCGAGCTTGAAGGACCGCTACCCGCACACGTTGCTGCACGCCTGCGGCAACGAGGTCGGGCTGCCGACGGGCATCATGGGCAACAGCGAGGTCGGGCACATGAACCTGGGTGCCGGCCGCGTCGTGCACCAGGACATCACGCGCATCGACCTGGCAATCGAGGACGGGTCGTTCTTCCAGAACCCCGCGCTGACCTCGGCCATGGATCGCGCGCGCACGAACGGCAAGGCGTTGCACCTGATCGGGCTTGTGTCCGACGGCGGTGTGCATGCCAGCGATCATCACCTGCGCAGTCTGTTGACGATGGCGCAGCAGCGCGGGCTCGACCAGGACGCCGTGTGCATCCACGCGATCACCGACGGGCGCGACACGCCGCCGCGCAGCGCGGTCGATCATCTTGCGACGCTGGAGAAGGCGATCGCCGACTCGGGCGTCGGTCGCATCGTCAGCGTCTGCGGGCGCTACTGGGCGATGGATCGCGACAAGCGTTGGGATCGCACCGAGCGGGCGTACGACCTGTTGCTCGCCGGCGTCGGCGCCAGCGCACCTTCGGCTGCCGAAGCGATCCGCGCGAGCTACGCGGCGGACGTCGGCGACGAGTTCGTCGAGCCCACCGTGATCGGGGAAGCGCGCGCCGGACGCATCCAGGACGGTGACGAGGTGCTGCTCTTCAACTATCGCTCCGACCGTGTGCGGCAGATCTCTGCTGCGCTCGAGTTCGACGACTTCGACGGGTTCGAGCGACGTGCGCGCGTGAAGCCCTCGATCACGACGTTCACGCAGTACCGCGCGGACTTCCCGTTCCCGATGGCGTTCCCGCCGCAGGAGCTGCACGACCTCTTCCCCGAGGTCATCAGCCGCGCGGGGTTGAGCCAGGCGCGCGTCGCCGAGACCGAGAAGTACGCGCACGTGACGTTCTTCTTCAACGGTGGCAAGGAGGACGTGCTGCCAGGCGAGGAGCGCACCCTGTTGCCCAGCCCGAAGGTCGCGACCTACGACCTGTCGCCCGAGATGAGCGCCGAGGGCGTCTGCGCCGCGGTGCTCGACGGCATCGCCAAGGGCAAGACCGACGTCTTCATCGTCAACTTCGCGAACGCGGACATGGTCGGCCACTCCGGCAAGTTGGATGCGGTGACCTTGGCCGTCGCCAAGATCGACGACTGCCTCGCGCGCATCGTCCCGGCCGTCACGGCCAAGGGCGGAACGTGTGTCATCACGGCGGACCATGGCAACGCCGAGTTGTTGTGGGACGCCGAGAACGACTGTCCGCACACCGCTCACACGTTGAGCCCCGTGCCGTTCGTGATGTGTGGTGATGCGTTGGTCGGCCATACCCTGCACAGCGGGGGCGTGTTGTCGGACGTCGCGCCGACGTTGCTCGAGATCCTCGGACTCGACCAGCCGGAGGCCATGACCTCGAAGAGCCTGCTGTGAGCTTCGCGCCCGACCAACGCATTCCCGTGCGCGTCCTGGGGGCGACCGGAGCGGTGGGCCAACGGTTCGTGTCGCTCTTGGCGGACCATCCGTGGTTCGAACTGCGAGCCGTGGCTGCGAGCGAACGCAGCGCAGGAAAGCGTTACGGCGACGCGGTGAGGTGGGCTTTGCCCGGTTCGCCGCCCGCAGCGATCGCGGCCCTCGTCGTCGAGACGGTCGCGGCACCGTCGCCGGAAATGCTCGTGTTCAGTGCGTTGGGTTCGGACATCGCGGGGGACATCGAATCGGCGCATGCTCGCGCGGGCGCGCTCGTCGTGACGAACGCCTCGAGCCATCGCATGGACGCGGACGTCCCATTGATCGTGCCCGAGGTCAATCCCGATCACTTGGGGATACTGTCGAAGGGCGGAGGGATCCTCGCGAACCCGAACTGCTCGACGATCGGTCTGGTGCTCGCGCTCGCACCGCTGCATCGCGCGTTCGTTGTCGAGAAGCTGCACGTCGTCACGATGCAGGCGCTGTCGGGCGCGGGCATGGTCGGCGTGGGTGCGGACCTGGCGATGGACAACGTCGTGCCGTACATCCCGAGCGAGGAGGAGAAGCTGGCCCTGGAGCCCGCCAAGATCCTGGGGAGCCTGGTCGGTTCGTTGATCGAGCCCGCAGATATCACGGTCAGCGCGCAATGCAATCGCGTGGCCGTGTCCGATGGACACACGGAATGCGTGTCTTTGTCACTCGGTCGCGACGTCACCGCGGACGAGATTCGTGAGGCCTGGAGCTCGTTCCGTGGCTTGCCCCAGGAACTCGGACTGCCCAGTGCGCCTGTTCACCCGATCCTCGTCCACGACGCGCTGGATGCGCCGCAGCCCGTGCTGCACCGTGACCTCGAAGGCGGAATGGCGTGCAGTGTCGGACGCTTGGCGCCGTGTCCGGTCCTGGGTTGGCGCTTCACGTGTTTGTCGCACAACACGTTACGTGGCGCTGCGGGCGGCGCGTTGCTCGCCGCCGAGCTGGCTGTGGCGCGTGGCCTCGTGTCGTGAAGAGGTTTCTGTTGTTCGGTTGTGGCGGAGCGATGCTGCTCGTCGCCCTGGTCGTCGGCGTGTTCTGGTTCCTGGGTAACGGCACGCCGCGCGAGCACGTCGTCACACAATCGCAGGTGTTCGAGGCCGAGCCCGAAGCGATCTGGGCGTTGTTGGCGAACCCGGCATCGTTTCCGGACTGGCGTAGCAGCGTGACCTCGGCCGAGTTCCTGCCCTTGCGCAACGGCCTACGCTGCGTGCGCGAGTCGAGCTCCGGCGGTGAGCTGGTCTACGTCTTTGAGGTGTTCGACCCTCCGACGCGATTGACGTCGCGGATCGTCGATCGCACCGACTTCGGCGGTACGTGGACGACCGTGTTGGAACCTGTCGAAGGCGGTACGCGTGTGACAGTCACCGAAGCCGGTTTCATCGACAATCCTGCGTTGCGGTATCTGATGAACGAGTTTGTCGGCCTCGACGTGACGATCCAATTGCTGTTCGAGGACCTGGAGCAAGCCGTCCGGATGTTGAGCGAGTCGTCCCAAGACTGACTCGGCTTCCGTGGACGGCGACCCTGTTCGGGATTCGAGCTGGGAATGGACGTAGGACATTGAAGGGCGCGGGGCGCGTTCCCTCCCGAACAGGGGTTGAATCGTATTGCGCGTATGACCATGCGGGATGACTTCTTTCGCGGTGACCTGCATGTCCAAACATCCCTATCAGATGTCGCTCCTCGAGCTCGGGTCCTCGGACCTACCCTACGAGGTCAAGCAAGAGGCCGAGTACGGACAGCTCGAGTTGCAGGACGGCAACTTGCGTTACTCCTATCACGGCAACGAATGGTGGTGTGTTGCCGTGAACGAGATCCGCCTATTGGGTGAATCCAGCAATCAATCCTGGCCATGGGGTTGGGACTGGCTGCTGGATGTTCTTGTCGACGGAGAGTGGCACCTCGCACCCATGGACGCCCTGGGGCGCGAGCAACTCCTGGAGGAACTGGAGAGGTACTGGGGCATTGAATTCGACCTGGAGTTGTACCGGTGTACGGACTTCAACAGCCGTGTTCTGTGGCCCGCAGATCTCGCCGGTGAGCCGGTGTTCGACTACACCGACCCGGAACCCGAGTCCTGGTGGCAGTACGCGCTGCGCTGGATCGGGATGTGGCCCGGGCACAACCTCCAGACCATCCGCATCGAGCACCTGGAACGTATCGGTGGTTTGCATGCCGACCGCGCCGAGGACGAGGGGCCGTAGACCAAGTCTGGCGCATGGCGTGTCCAGATGAACCTGAAACCGCCTGTCTGCGTTGGGCTTGACCAGTATCGTGTCGAGTGCTGACCCCGACTCACCATGAAGCGCACTCTCGTCCTTGCCCTACCGCTCCTCCTGGTCTTTGGATCCCTTTCCTTGGCGTGGCGCGGCATGTGGATCGCTCCATCCCTGGAGCCGTGGTCCCGAACGACCAAAGTTGGCGACCCGTCGACGTGGATCGTCTGCCCTTCCGGTGGGACCTACGATTCCTTGTCGACGCCGTTCGCCAGTGTCTACCTGCGAGGTTGGGGGAGTCCCTCGGGTCGATTCTCATGGAAGGCGGAGGAGGGCCTTCGCGACGAAATGACATTCGTGTCGCACCTTCACGAGGGGATCTCCGCTCGCATGAGAACCAGCCAAGAGGTCGATCTGCGTGCGCCGCATCTGGCCTCAGAATTCGCGCTGCTGGACAGTCGCACGTTCTACGTGGCCGGTCCGCCCCTGAACTTGGACTTCGAAGACTACCAAGAGAATCCGGTGACTCGCGTCACGCGTTGGAGCCTCATCCAGCCCGAAGGCACGCCGGCCTTCCGGCGAGCCAGGTGTTCGGTTCCGATCGGCATCTCGGCCGAGACCTCCGCCATGCACCTCGATCTCGTCGGTGAGGATTATGTGGCTGCCGAGGAGCGCGATGAGCCGCGGATCACCCATCACTTCCTAGCCGAATTGCCCTTCCATTGTGACGGACTCGAGGTCGATCCCGAAGGTCGCTATCTCGTCGCGCTCGACGGCACGGAGGGGAAGTTGTATCGATTGGATCTGCTGGATCCGGAGCATCCGACTCATCTGATCTCCGAATCGATCGAACTGGTGGGATCCTCCTGGTTGCGAATGCATCTGGATGCGAGCGAAGACTCCAAGTGCATTGCGGTCAGTGGGGCCGGCGGAGAGCTCCTCTTGTGGTACGACCATGAGAACACCGGGGAGTTCGACGACCACCGAGTGCTGGCACCTGTTCCAGGGGACAGCTGCGGTGAGCTGACGTCGATCGACTGGTCCGATACGTACTGCGAATACTTGATGACGTTCCGGACCTGGACCGAGGTCCTCGGGTACTGAGCGAGGCGGTTCGTCGGGGAGTTGCCCGGCGTGCAGCTCGAGTGCGATGCAATCGCTACCGTGAGCTCATGGAGATGCTTGAAGACGATTCCGGGCTCGGTCCAAGCGCCGAGCGTCCAACTCTCGTACTCCTGCCCGGTATGGACGGAACAGGTGCGTTGTTCGGCCCACTCCTCGACGTGATCGGGGATGCCGTTCCGACCTTGGTCGTGAGCTATCCAGTGGACCGCGTCATGAGCTACGAAGAGCTCACGCTCCTCGTCCTGGATCAACTACCTGCCACCCGCAAGTATCTGGTGGTCGCCGAGTCGTTCTCGGGGCCGATCGCGATCCGACTGGCTGCATCTCCGCCTCCGGGCCTTATCGGTGTCGTTCTGTCGGCGACGTTCGCGTCCAACCCCACGGGCTTTCCGCCCCGTATCGTGCGGGCGTTTGCATCGCTCCTGGTTCGCCTACGGCCGCCGCGACTGTTCGTGCGCTGGAGGCTGTTGCGACGTGGCGCATCGAAGAGTCTGACGGACTTCGTGCTCCGGACGATTCAGAGGGTCGATCACAGAGTGTTCGCGAGTCGCCTGATCGAGGTTGCCACTGTCGACGTCCGAAGCGACCGCGCGCAAACGCAGGTCCCCATCCTGTGGATGCATGCGACTCGCGATAAGCTGCTCAGGGGATGGAGGTGGAGCGCGGAGGGTGGTGCACCCGGAATGGAGCGCGCTGTGTTCCTCGAAGGTCCGCACTTGTTGTTGCAGAGCTGTTCGGCTGAGGCTTGGGACGAGATCGAGGCATTCGCGACCTCGTGTGCTGCAACACCCGACCGGACAAGTGGCAACCACGTGTAGCCACCAATCGTCATGAGTCGTACAGCACCGGATTGGGCCTTGGGCAGCGTATTGGAGTTGCTACCCTTCTTGTCATGGGAGCTTGGGGGCCTGCAATTTTCTCGGACGACACGGCGTCCGACGTCCGTGACGAGTATCGCGACCACGTTGGGGACGGTATGTCCGGTGTGGAGGCCACCGATCGGCTGCTCTCCACGTGGAGGGAAGCGCTCGAGGACGAGGACGAGGCCTCAGTGTTCTGGTTGGCTCTCGCTGCAACACAACAACGGTGCGGCCGTCTGGAGGATCGGGTCCGTGACGAGGCCCTGGCGATCATCGAATCGGGTTCCGACCTCTCCCGTTGGAGCGATCAACCCGAGTGGGCGATGCGGCGTCGGGTCGTTCTTCAGGACCTCGCCGCATACCTCCACGGACCTCAATCCGCGCCCAAGCGAATCCGCAAGCGTCGCAGGTTCGAGTGTGAATGGCCTATCGGCGAGCACCTGGCGTACCGCCTGCCTTCCGGACGCTACCTGGTCCTTCGGGTCGCGCAATACCACGACGACCGAGGTGGCCGTGCCCCGATCTTCCAGCTCATGCGTTGGACCGGAAGTCGCCGCCCCCCCATGTGGAGGATGAGGTGGTGCCGCCTCCATCCGCTGCCAGACCTCAAGCTGATGCCGGAGAGTCGATCGTTGCCCCGAACTGGCTTCGTCGTCCTTCCGAGCAAAGGGAGTCACTTCGCCAGGGACAAGTTCGTGAGCATCGGGAACGCGACATTCAAGGTGCAGGACATTGGCCCTCCCATGCCATTCGTCATGGACAATCAACTCGACGAATTCCTCGAGAGTGAATTCGGTCGGTCCTGATCCGTGCAAGCGGTATGTGTAGCTGTACAAAGTCGTTCCTTGGGATGAAACGAGGGCATCGTTGCGTGCGAAGAGTCGGACGGCGTCGTACCTCATGGAATGGGTGAGTCGGTATCATTGAAGAGCGCATGGGATGCCTATCGGGCTGCGAGAGATGCCGGTCACGTCGTCACGTCGATCCGGTACTTGCGTCGGATCACCCAGCTGGAGCCAGAGGACGTCGGAGCCTGGATCAACCTAGCCGACGAACTCAGCGAGATAGCTCGCTACGAGGAGGCCCACAAGGCCGCCAGGGAGGCCCTTCGGCTCGCTCCACCTAAGGCGATCCCGCACTTCTGGCTCGTGCTTGCAAGTATCTACGACAAGCAAGGACGCTTCGGGCTTGCGGAGCGGTGGTATCGCAAGAGCCTTGAGCACCGGGCTTCCACGACAACCGCGATCCACCTGGGCAGCCTGCTAGCTCGTCGGGGGGCATTCGCCGAAGCGAAGAAGGCACACCGTTTGGCGATACGCGTCGGCAATGGGGCCGTCGACGAAGCGCACTTCAACCTCGGCCTCATTCTCCGAGCTGAAAGTCGATTGAAACTGGCCATCGAGCAGTTCGACAAGGCCATCGAGCTCGATCCCGATTACGAGTACGCCAAGTTTGCGCGCGACGACTGTCTTGCCGCGACGAAGGTCCGGTGATTCGTGGCTCGTGCCACCGACCCGTTCGAAACAACGTCCTTGGTCGGTGTCACTAGACCTCGTCGAGCTTCTTGCCCGACACGGCTTGCTTGACAACGGAATCCATCAGCACCGCAGCCAGCGGCGTCGAAGCAGACTCCAGCAAGTCGCGCGCACCCTGAACCGTCTTCAAATCATCCGACTTCTGCGCGGCTTGACCGGACGCCATCGCGGCCAGCAGGTCCTCGAACGTCTCCTGATCGAGGGCCTCTTCGGCGGCGTCCATGTTCTTCTCGACGGCGGCCATCATCGTGCCGATCTCGGTGCGCATGTCGACGACGCGGCGGCGGTCGAAGTCTTCTTGGGCGTGGTCGAAGCCGGCCGAGAGCATCGTCTCGACCTCCTCGTCGGTCAGGCCGTGCATCGGTTGGATGTCGATCGAGGCCAGGGCGCCCGTCGATTCCTCCTTGGCCGTTACCGTCAACATGCCGTCCGCATCCAACGCGAAACGCACGGCGACGCGCGGCATGCCGGCCGGCATGGGGGGGATGCCCTTCAGTTCGAACTTG
>TARA_R110002096_G_scaffold1339_2_pt1 | contig 24772 bp, 27 predicted proteins | sample TARA_R110002096 | Tara Oceans TARA_R110002096 (sample SAMEA4397295) | marine metagenome | biome: Polar Biome; feature: [DCM] deep chlorophyll maximum layer (ENVO:01000326); material: water (ENVO:00002006), including particulate matter (ENVO:01000060) such as... | depth 35 m
GGCACCGACTACGGTGCCAATGAAGTGAGTTTAGAGACAAAAATGGAACAGATTAAAAAGCAAATATCACGTGGAGATATCGTCATAACATTTGATCAAGAAACAGAAACCTGTAACTTGCTGACCAAAGAAGTATTCCAAAAAAATTCACATAAAAAATAAATGAATTATTTAATTGATCCACCTGCCCCAGGTATTGATCCATGCGGTACGCTAATTTTTGCCCACGGGGCTGGCGCATTGATGGACAGCGATTATATGCAAGTATTAACTGCCGAGTTTAATGCGGTAGGTGTGGCCGTAGTGCGTTTTGAGTTTCCCTACATGCAGCAACGGCGTGAAATAGGAAAAAAGCGTCCTCCAGATCGCCAGCCAATTCTGCTCAATTGTTGGCGCCAGGTTTACGAAGAAATATCAGGTCGCACTGATTTGCCATTGCCACTATTGATCGGTGGTAAGTCCATGGGTGGCCGAATGGCAAGTTTGGTGGCAGATGAACTGGAAGTGTCCGGACTTTGTTGTTTTGGATATCCTTTTCATCCTCCAAAACAACCAGAAAAAATGCGTACAGAACATCTACTCACGATTAAAACACCGACATTCATTTTTCAGGGGACACGCGACCCACTCGGTAAACCTGATGAGTTGTCCGACATTTCTTTCAGTGAGGCATTGCATATACACTGGCTGAAAGATGGCGATCACGATTTAAAACCTAGGAAGTCCTCGGGTTTAACACAATTAGAACATCTAACAATGGTGGCGACGATGGTGGCTGACTTTGCTCTAAGCCTCAGGGATAAGGCCAAAAGAGATTAATTACACCATTGTTGATTGTGATCTTACACCGTTTTATTGGGCTATATATTTTCGTCAACTTGAAGCAAGACCTGCGTCGGGTTGGGATGTGATATTTTCGACGTGCCAATGGCGATCTAGTTCATAGAAGAAGACAGAAGGAAAAGTTTACAGACATGGGTGCCGATGTTTCTGTCAACACTTCTAATGTTTACAAGTGGTAGTTGTTTTCATGATATGCCCTTGCTACATTCGAGCTACTGCACTGGAAGCCTGTTACTACAAATTCATTCCACTGGGTGCAGAAAATCAGCGCCGTTTGCCCAAATACATCTACATAACCTTGTTTATTGTGACGAGAAAATATAAATGACAGACGATACATTAATCGAAGATCCTGAACATAAACTCACGCTTAGGCATTTGAAGTTGGAGGATTATTCAGAAGTAAAAGGCTTGATGGATACAGTTTATCCAGGATTGGGCGGGGCCTGGCCCGAGAAAAAACTTCGGGCGCAACTAAAAGTATTCCCAGATGGACAGATCTGCATTGAGGACCATGGCGTGGTGGTCGCTGCCGCTTTTAGCGTCATCGTCGACTACGATAAATTTGGCGATCAACACACCTATGACGAGATAACTGGTGATGCCTATTTAAGCACTCATGACCCTTTGGGGGATGTGCTGTATGGCGTTGATGTTTTTGTTTCCCCCAGTTATCACGGTATGCGTTTAGGTCGGCGTCTTTATGAAGCGCGTAAAGAGCTTTGTCAAAACCTGAATTTAAAAGCTATTGTTGCTGGCGGGAGAATCCCTAATTATCAAAATCACTCAAAGACTCTGACCCCGCAAGCTTATATAGAGCAAGTTAAAAGAAAAGAAATCTACGACCCCATCCTTACCTTTCAGCTCTCTAATGAGTTTGAGGTAAAGCGCGTGATTAAAGATTATTTGCCAGAAGATAAAGAGTCACACGGTTATGCCACACTGCTAGAGTGGACGAATCTGTACTATGATCCTGAAAAATCTCCTCTTATTGGAGCTGAGAGAACCACGGCTCGTATCGGTTGTGTGCAATGGCAAATGCGACCGTTCAATTCAGTTGACGAACTGATACAGCAGGTTGAATTTTTTGTTGATGCGTTATCTGATTATCAATGCGACCTCGCTCTTTTTCCCGAGTTTTTCAATGCACCGTTGATGGGTATTGAAAACCATGCCAACTCCATTGATTCTATCAAGGCACTTACTGCGTATAGTGTTGATATTGTTGAGGCTATTTCCAGGCTAGCCGTTTCCTACAATATTAATGTTATTGCTGGCTCTGTCCCAGTGTTGGAAGATGACGAATTGTTAAATGTCTCTTATTTGTGTCGCCGCGATGGCACGGTAGATTCCCAATATAAACTTCATCCTACCCCCCATGAAAAACGTGCATGGATTATGCAGGGTGGTAATGAGCTGAAAGTTTTTGATACTGACTTTGGGAAAATAGGGATTCTTATATGTTACGACGTAGAATTCCCTGAACTGGCTCGCCTACAATCAGAACAAGGGATGCAAATACTGTTTGTACCTTTTTGGACGGACACAAAAAATGGTTACCTCAGGGTTCGTTGTTGTGCTCAGGCACGTGCCATTGAAAATGAATGTTATGTCGCTATTGCAGGTAGTGTGGGTAACCTACCGAAGGTTGATGGCGCTGATATTCAATACGCACAATCCGCTGTTTTTTCACCATCAGACTTTTCGTTTCCACATGATGCCATTATGGCTGAAACGACGCCCAATACAGAAATGACGCTAATTGTTGACCTGGATCTTGGGATGCTGAATAAATTACAAAATGAAGGCTCAGTCAGGAATTATTTAGATCGTAGAAGAGATCTTTACAAAATAGATTGGCTGGGAAAATAGACTGTAGTAAGTAATAGTTTTTAGAAATACAAATAACAATGCTGGCGGGCAGTGACCCTAGGCGTTAAAAATATAGGTAGATTATGTGTAACTGTAAAGAACAGCCAGAGCTAATTGAGATCAGTAGTAGGTCTGCAGACTTTATGTCCAGCTTAAATCAATTGGATGTTGGTGACTGGGTATTACTTATGTCCTGCCCAGAGTGCCAACAGCTTTGGAGGGTAGACGATATGGATAAAGATCAAGTTTGCTATGCGGTAAAAATACCCACTCAAGAAAACTGGAAAGTGTTTGACGCCGAAAGCCTTATAAAAGAGAAAATGATAGAAAACCGTGGTGGACTCACCCAAAATTATTGCATGTGGACAAAGTGTGATTTCAAGAAAGTCAAAGGTAGTACATTTTGTGTGAATCATCTTTGGGAAACAGGGTCACGTGTGTAATACACTCAAGAAACGTCATGATTCCGTAGACCCCATCATGCTGGATGATTAAAAATTTATTCAGATATCATGATGAATTACTTTCTAGGAAAGCTGTTCTTAATCAAGATGATTAGATAAGGAAGTCTCTCTATGCAAAAAATAAAAGTGGGTCCTATTCTGGGGGTGGAGTCTGACACACAATACACTGTGTGCTTTTCTACGGACAAAAATGTGGCTGAAACTCAATGGGTCATTGACGGAAAAATGTCTCTTGTCAGAAAGTGGGTGATACCCGGTCGTCTACAGTATGGAAAGCAGCTTATAAAGTAAGCTTTGGTAACGATTCAAAAAATATTTCTTATTAAATATTGATTGATTCTATGACACGCTTTATCAGGAGCGTTGGAATACTCCGACATACAAAATTGTTCTGTTTTTCAGCAAATTTTTAAAACTGCCAAGTCTTACTTCGAAGTTTTTCAGCTTCGCTCAAAGAATAATGCCACTTTGCTGGATAAAGAGGCTGATCATTATGCCTTTGCCTTGGAGTTCCGTGGCTACCATATTTTGGCTTTGGATAATCGATCTGAGCGAACGCTGGGGCAGGTAATGAGTCCCGATGGCTAATGGCCGCTGTTGAATGATTATCTTCAACAGCTAGATGATGGTGGGCATTTGTTGGTGTTGTCTGGGGTTCCTGTGGGTTACCGAAATTTTTCATCCACTGAGGGTGTTTTTGATGCCACCCCGTGGGAGGAATAACTAACTGACGATCTAGAAGATCATGGGCGGTCAAAAAATCACCAAGGTGAAAAAGCACGCTTGATACATCGGGTGCTTGAAAATGTTGCTTGTAGAGAAAAAGAAAATGCCGAATGCAAAACGGTAATACCCTCTGGTGATGTCCATATTGGTTGTTTAGGTGTTATTCATAATCAAACGAATGGGTACAAAATACATCAGGTCGTATCGTCAGGTATTGTTCACCCAGCCCCTAGCCGTCTTCAGTGGATTGATATCATGGCCGCCACCAATGATCGTCCAGAATATCTTGATGAAAATAGAGACGTGCGTATCTCAATGCTAAAGCCTTTCGCCTCAAATCAATATGTTCGGTGAGAAAATTACATAACATTATCAATGGGGAGCGATAAAAAGCTCTGGGTTAATTGGGAAAGTGAGGGAAAAGATAAGCCCTATTATCCAATACAGTAAATAAGGTTTACAGGGAGAGTTTTGAGTTTTTGTGAGACATTAACTTTCTTATTTTGTCTCCGGTGACTTTCATTCAGGGGCAGCAACTCCGCCTCCGTCATCGCACCTGGCGGCTCTGTTTGGTTCACTAACCCATTAGCGAGTGCTAATTAGGAATCAACCAGCATCGAAATGGCAGCCAGAGCTTCCGGGTCTCGAGCTTTAATTTTATTGGCAATATGATGCTGAAAGAAATACTTGAATGCTTTTTCTGTTTTAGCAGGATAGAGGCATTCATCTCCTGGCAATACCGGTGTGCTGTCAACTTTGTCGTCGTCAATCAGCATGCCTTGTATTGAGCCATTATGGAGCAGTCTCCAGCTCACCACTTCTTTCAGTACCAAGTTTTTAAAACCATCGCTTGAAAGTACTGCGTGGGTGCCAATGGTGTCGGGGAGCTCCTGTACCACATCTTGGTCAGTATCGCAGTCTACTTCATAGTATTCAGCAGAGGTTTCTAATTCGATAACTTTATGAATTGGAACCTCGAAAAATACTTCATCGATACCTGAGTCGTAGTAGCCTTCCCACTGACCGTTTAAGGGGTCTCGGATTTCTGTACATGGCATGATGTCGTCAAGCCAGGGTACTAGACCCACCACTTCTCCATCTGCTCTTAATGCCCAGCAAAGTACTTTGATACTAAAGAACTTTTCAGGGTGAGACTCGTTTGAATAGATCATTTCTAATCCATCGAGTTCAGGAGCAAGACGAATAATGCGACGGTTGTGCGGGGACGAGTAAGATTTCCCAGTGAAGAGATCAACCACGTTGTCTGTGTTGTGGCTAGGTGTTGAGGTAGTCATAATACGCCTCCTCAAATAGTCATTAGACAAAGGCCGTTAGATAGAAGTTCTAAGCGTGCCCAGATCATGTATGTTGAGTTTAGTACTACGCTCAATACACAACATAAGGTACTACTGATTATATTAAAGCACAATACCTAGGGTGAAAATTTTGTGAGCTACTATTTTGCTTATGGATCAAATATGAATCCTGAACGTATGGCAGCACGTGAACTGGACGTTATGAGCGCCTGCTCGGGAAGGTTGGAGGGCTTTGGCTTGCGTTTTAACAAGCGTTCTCGCCGTGATGCCACGCTGGCTTGCGCCAACGTGGTTTATGCGCCGGGAGAGTGTGTTGAAGGTGTGCTGTATCACCTGGCAACACCGTTAGAGATAGCCAAGTTGGATCCCCATGAAGGAACACCTGTGAGATACAGCCGGGAGTTGTTTCTGATTCAGACGGCGTCCAGTTTTATTCCAGCATGGACGTATATTGCCAATCCTGCAGTGATAGACGATAGCATCAGGCCTGCGCGATGGTATGTGGAACACTTGTTGGCAGGGAAAGCGTATTTGAGTCTGGAGTATTGGCGCCGGATTGATAAAACACCCTGCAAGGAGGCTGTTGATGTTGTCTGGGAATGATTCTTTTGGTGGTGGCGATAAATTTAGAACAGAGCAATTAAATGCCAATCAATTAATCAGTCTATTTAATGGTTTGTTTGCTGACAGTTTTAATACAAGGCTAGAGGGCGGCGGCGAAGAACCTATTTATTTACCGGCAGAGGATCGGTGTGACCACTGTCGTTTGGTCTTTCGTCGTGATTATGTGTCCAGTGCGTTGCATGAAATTTCCCATTGGTGTATCGCCGGAGAGCAGCGTCGACAGATGGTAGATTTTGGTTATTGGTATAACCCGGACGGACGAACAGAAGTTCAGCAGCGCACATTTGAACAGATGGAGGTCAAACCACAGGCGATAGAATGGATTTTTTCTGTGGCAGCGGGGCATACGTTTAATATCAGTGCCGATAATTTATCGGCTGGTATTGGTGCCAGTGAGGTCTTTGTGCAGTCGGTAATGGCTCAGGCTCGGGCTTGGTGCACCTCTCCCATGCCTGGTCGTGCTGCAGTGTTTACTAAAGCGTTGTCAGAGATGTTTGGTACTGAGCCATTTAATCCCACTTACTATCATTTCTCCGTCGTCTAAAGGCGTATCATTTTATGCCTGAGCCTTATTATTTAATCGATGCTTCTGTCTATATTTTTCGATCTTATTTTGGCCTGCCGGAAAATTGGTATAGCCAAAACAGTGGCCATGGGTTGAGTCAAGAGAGCCATATAGGGCAGGAAAGTTACCCGACTCAGGCAGTTTATGGTTATCTGAATTTTTTACTGACACTGTTAGAGGCAGAGTCGCCTAATTATATTGCAGCGGCTTTTGATGAAAGTTTAGGGACTTGTTTTCGCAATACTATTTACCCTGAGTATAAGGCAAATCGAGTATTACCCGATGCAGCTTTGGCTTTCCAGCTCAACGCTTGCGTTGAAGTCACGAGACTTTTAGGGGTGGCAAGTTTTGCCAGTGAAACCTATGAGGCGGATGATATTGTTGGGACGTTGGCAAAAGTTGGTCGTGAGTCGGACCACAAAATTATTGTCATCACCGGCGATAAAGATTTATCCCAATTGATTGTCAGTGATGATGTCACTTGGGACTTCGGAAAAGGTGAGCCACAAGATCGTTTTATAGTTAAGGAAAAATTGGGTGTCTGGCCAGAACAGCTCGCAGATTACTTGGCGTTAGTCGGCGATAGTATTGATAATATCCCCGGTGTCCCTGGAGTCGGGCCAAAAACTGCTGCGGCACTACTCGTCCATTTCAGTGATATTGAGACGTTGTTGAAAGCTGGGGAGCGGATAGCTGATCTACCGATTAGAGGAGCGAAGCAATTGCCCGTAAAAATAAAGAGTTATCGTGAGCAAATTTTAATGTCACAAAAGCTGACGGTTATTGCGGAAGATGTGCCAATGGTTGGCTTTGAAAACCTAGGGATTCAAAAGAGCGGCTCTATAGGGGGAAATTCTGCGCTGATGAGAAAGTCGATTGATATGGATAAGTTGTCTCTTTTTTGTGAGTCGATGGGATTGCCTGACCGTTTTCTGATCAGAGCAGATAAAATATCTGTCCCTCAGCAGGGCTGTACTGAATGAAAATTGTAGCCGACGAAAATATGCCCCTAGTTCGAGAAATGTTTGCTCCCTATGGTGAGGTGGAAACATTTCCCGGGCGGGAGCTTACGAGTAATCATGTTAAAGACGCAGATGTACTGCTGGTGCGTTCGGTTACGAAGGTAAATGAAGCTCTTCTAAAGGGAAGTGGGGTGCGGTTTGTGGGGTCGGCAACCATTGGTACTGACCATGTGGATCAGTCTTACTTGCGGCAACAGGGAATCAGTTTTGCACATGCTCCGGGGTGTAATGCGAATGCAGTAGTGCAGTATGTGCTTTCGGTATTATTTAGGCTCCGGCCATACTGGACGGAGCAAACAGTCGGGATTGTGGGCTGCGGCAGCGTGGGTGGCCAGTTGTACCAAACCCTGAAACAGTTGGGGGTTGATTGTCGTTGTTACGATCCTTTTCTCAGCGGAGAAGATATTCCTCACTTGGTTTCCTTTGATGAGGTGTTGCGGTCAGATATTTTGTGTCTTCATACGCCGTTGACCATGGATGGGTCTTACCCTACATACCATTTGTTTGATGAGTCTGTACTTTCAAAGCTGGCGCCAAACACTCTGCTACTTAATGCGGGCAGGGGTGCTGTGGTTGATAACTCTATGTTGTTACAGATGTTGCCGCAGAAGTCTTGGCAGGTAGCGCTGGATGTATGGGAGGACGAACCCGATATTGCCTTGCCCTTACTTGAGCTGGTGGATATTGGAACACCTCATATTGCAGGATACAGTTACGATGGCAAAGTGAATGGCACGACCATGGTTAGGGATGCTTTTTGTGTATGGCTAGGTCAGTCAGTTCCGGCAACCATGTTTGATCACGAACAGTTAACAGATTTGGTGGTATCGTCACTGTCAGACGCTGTGTTGGCAACTTTTGATGTGGCGCAGGAAGACCGGCGTATGAGGTCAGCGTTACTAGCTGTTGGCACAAATGTTTCTAAAGTGTTTGATGATTTGAGGAAGAGCTGTCCCAAGCGATTAGAGTTTCAACATTACCGGCTACAGGGTAGCTTGGATAGCGCATTAACCCAAAGCTTGCGAGCCCTAAAGTTCAACTTAGTTAATGCACTTGGTCGTTAGCTTAATCAATAAGGCGCTATTTCTAGCGAAGTACTACGGCAACGGAATAGCTTTTTTAGGTAATGAAGCCCTTTATCTTGTGAACATCAGTCGCTATTTTTTTCGTCTTCGGTGTTGCCTTCGGTTTCGTCAGGATTTGTGCACGCATCCTGTACCATATCTTCGGTGATAGGAATTTCGTTACCATCCTCATCAATTAAGGCGGCACCGTGGAAATCAGCCTCTGGTTCGACAGTGTGCTCGTAGTTATCGGTATTTTTTCGTTCGTTATTCATGTTCTATACATAGTATTTATGATGATGATTGAACATACCATGATTGGTTGCATGGAAAAACCCCGACAAACCAATACGTTAAAAATTTTGTGGAGTAAGTCGTGTTTAGGTTAGGTCTCATTATTAATCCTCTGGCAGGAATCGGTGGCCCCGTTGCTCTAAAAGGCAGTGATGGCGCGGCAACTGTTGCTGAAGCTCTGCTGAGGGGCGCTCAGCTGCGTGCACCGCAGCGTGCCCTGAGAGCCTTATCTGTGGTATCGGAGACATTAGGAGATAAGCCTGTATCCCTAACGACCTATCCTGGTCCAATGGGCGAAGATGTCGCGAGAGAAAGTGGATTTGATCCTGATGTGATTGGGGACATTGACCCAGAGTTAACAACTCCGGAAGATACCAAGATGGCCGCAAAAACCATGGCGGATATGGGGCTGGATATGATTTTGTTTGTGGGGGGCGATGGTACCGCACGCAATATTTGTGATGCTATTCCTTCTGGGCAACCGGTATTGGGTATTCCCGCGGGGGTGAAAATGCATTCCGGCGTGTATGCTATTTCTCCGGAAATAGCTGGCAAGCTGGTTGGTATGCTAGCAAGAGGCGAGCTGGTGGATATACGGTATCAGGAGGTGCGTGATATTGATGAATCGGCATTTCGGGATGGCAAGGTGCAGGCGCGGTATTACGGTGATTTACTGGTACCTGAAGAAGGTAGGTTTATGCAGCATGTAAAATCTGGTGGGAGGGAGGTTGAGTCTCTGGTGCTTGAAGATATTGCTGCTACGTTGATTGAGGAGATGGAGGACGACGATGCTCTTTATATTATTGGCCCCGGTTCTACGACTAGAGGGTTGATGGAAGTACTCGGTCTGGAAAACACCCTGCTAGGCGTAGACTTGATTAAAAGCCAGGAGCTGCTTGCTTTGGATGTGACAGCCGCAGATATAGAGAAAGCGATTACAGCGGCCAATGGTGTTGCCAAAATTGTGATCACACCGATTGGAGGACAGGGGCACTTGTTAGGGCGAGGTAATCAGCAGTTGACGCCATCAGTGATTCAGCGAGTGGGGCGAGAGAATTTAAGAGTGGTGGCGACTAAAACTAAAATATCGGAACTCAATGGTAGACCGTTATTGGTGGACAGCAACGACCCGGTGTTAGACCGGGAGTTGTCTGGGTATATTCCAGTGATAACCGGGTATCGTGATAAAATTTTGTACCCTATTGGTTAATCTCATGGGTAAGCGGGCCTGAGTCTGTCAAGCTAACTGTGTCGGTACCTTTTTTGATACGGTACTTCTCAAGGAATCTGGCCAGTCTGCTAATGGCTTCTTCCAAGTCATCTTCTCTCGGCAGAAAGACAATTCGGAAGTGATCAGGGTCCGGCCAATTAAATGCTGTACCCTGAACCAGAAGAATTTTTTCCTCCAGTAGCAAATCCAACACAAACTGTTCATCGTCCTCTATAGGATAAATTTTGGGGTCAAGGCGTGGGAACAAATACATGGCAGCTTTAGGTTTAACACAGCTAACACCGGGAATTTGAGTGAGCAGAGACCAAGCTGTGTCCCGTTGCTGTAACAACCGTCCTCCTGGGCCAGTTAGATCGTTAATACTCTGATAGCCCCCTAATGCGGTTTGTATGGCATACATGGCGGGGACGTTAGCGCACAGTCGCATGGAGCACAGCATTTCGATGCCTTGTATATAACTTCGAGCAAGATGCTTGGCGCCGCTCACGATCATCCAGCCAGAACGGAAACCAGCCAGACGGTAAGTTTTAGATAATCCATTGAAGGTTATACAGAGAACGTCCGTGGCTAATCGAGCGAGAGGAAAGTGCTCTGCGTCCTCGTAGAGAATGCGGTCGTATATTTCGTCAGCATAAATGATTAATTCGTGTTCTTTAGCCAGAGCCACAATCTGTTGTAATACAGCCTCGCTATATACAGCTCCTGTGGGATTGTTGGGGTTGATTACCACGATGCCACGGGTGTTGGGTGTGATTTTACTGGCGATATCATCAATGTTGGGCTGCCAACCCTGGGTTTCATCGCACAAATAATGAACAGCCTTGCCACCAGCTAATGTGACCGAGGCTGTCCATAGGGGGTAGTCTGGTGCGGGGATAAGAATTTCCTCACCATTATTGAGTAATGCCTGCATCGACATAACAATCAGCTCGCTGACACCGTTGCCTAAAAAAATGTCATCGATGGTGACATCGGGAATACCTTGAATCTGGCAGCGTTGCATAATGGCCTTGCGGGCACTATAAATACCTTTGGCATGACAGTAACCTTGGGCTTCTGCTAAGTTATGTATAACGTCATGAATAATTTCATCGGGTGCTTCGAGGCCAAAGGACGCAGGATTCCCAATGTTTAATTTGAGGATACGATGGCCGTCTTCTTCCAAACGGTTGGCGTGATCAAGTACTGGGCCGCGGATGTCATAGCAGACATTGTCCAGTTTGTTTGATTTTTTAATGTGTTGCATAATTATATTGTTGTTTGCTATAGGGTTACAGACGATCCATTGTATATCAAATACCCTTTAGAGCTAAGGAAAGTCGGAGACAAATGTGATGGTTGATTTCAAAAAAATGAGTGAGAAGGACTGGAGAGAGCGGTTAACAGCCGAGGAATTCCGTGTCTGTCGGAAAAAGGGAACAGAGCCAGCTTTTTCTGGTGAATATTATGATGAAAAAGCGACGGGAGCTTACTTGTGTCGTTGTTGTAAAACACCATTGTTTCATTCAACTACTAAATATGATTCTGGCTCAGGGTGGGCTAGCTTTTACCAGCCATTCAATACTGAGGTGATTGAGGAGCGCCCAGACGACACTTACGGTATGGATCGGGTCGAAATGCTGTGTGCTCATTGTGGCTCTCATGTGGGTCACGTGTTTACGGATGGGCCTAAACCCACGGGGTTGAGGTATTGCAGTAACTCACTATCGCTCCTGCTGGAAAAGGAGTGATGTTTTTCTTTGTTGTCCGTTGATATGAATTTTATGTGTACTGCCTCATATAAACAGGGGTATATGGTATGGAGCCTGTTTTTTTATATCATGATGGCAGAGCGTTTCTTGGTAGATAAATTGAAAAGCAGGGTTGACAGCATAGGGTCTGCTTCTTAGAATGCGCGCCTCTCTTGAAGAGATCCAGTGTCCCGTTCGTCTAGAGGCCTAGGACACCGCCCTTTCACGGCGGTAACAGGGGTTCGACTCCCCTACGGGACGCCATTTTTTACTTCCTCTATTAATATTGGTAGAGAAAGTGCGGGAATAGCTCAGTTGGTAGAGCGCAACCTTGCCAAGGTTGAGGTCGCCGGTTCGAACCCGGTTTCCCGCTCCAATTAAAAAACGCAGAGCTTAAAGCTCTGCGTTTTTTTGTTTCGGCGTCTATTTTTTTCAATTTTGTTTCCCCTCGTTGTGTAAAAGTGATTTAGACTACTAGATTTTCTTGTGACTAGGTTCGGGTTCTACCTCTGCTCCTAAATTTTCATAGAACTTTATTTTTCATTTTTCATAGAACTTTATATTGTTCTCGTAGAATGTCTTGCCGTTGCTATGACATTGTCGATAGGCTGTTTTTAGCCTTCGCTTTTTACTGAAAAAATTGCCACTTAACTTAACGATAGAATGTTGGAATATGACCACAGCTGCGCTCTCTATACGTAATTTATATAAAGAATACGATAATGGTTTTCAGGCCTTAAAAGGCATCAGTCTTGATGTCCAGCCTGGAGATTTTTTTGCATTATTGGGGCCCAATGGGGCGGGAAAATCCACAACATTGGGTGTGATTTGTTCCTTAGTTAAAAAAAGTCGTGGTGAAGTAACTATTTTTGGTACCAATATTGACGATAACTTTTCTCTGGCAAAAAGAGACATTGGCGTTGTACCGCAGGAATTCAATTTTAATCAATTTGAGAAAGTCTTCGACATTGTTAGGACTCAAGCGGGGTATTTTGGCCTTCCTGCTGCATTAGCCGAACAGAGAGCAGAGAAATATCTCAAGCTTTTAGGGTTGTGGGGCAAGCGTGATCAGGCTTCCCGTATGCTGTCTGGTGGAATGAAGCGTCGCTTGATGATAGCAAGGGCGTTGGTGCATGAACCCAAATTATTGATCCTTGATGAGCCAACTGCAGGTGTCGACATCGAGTTACGTCGTTCTATGTGGGAGTTTCTTAAGAAAATAAATGCAAGCGGAACCACAATTATTCTTACCACTCATTATCTGGAAGAGGCGGAAAGTCTGTGTCGTACAGTGGCTATTATTGATCGCGGGAAAATTGTTCAAAACACATCTACTCGTGAGCTATTACGGCAATTAAGTAAGGAGATTTTTATTCTGGATACTCGGGAAGAGCTGAGTGAGTTTCCGGGTGTTGATGGCTACACAGGACAGCTTATCGATAGCCACAGTTTTGAGGTTGAAGTGGAGAAAGATCAGTGTCTGAATGCGTTGTTTACCAGTCTGAGTGGACAAGGAATTCACGTGGTAAGCATGAGGAACAAAACAAATCGTCTTGAAGAACTTTTTGTGTCACTGGTTGAACCCCATCAGGTTGATGAAGGAGGCGCAGCATGAACTTTCAAGAGCAGTGGATAGCTTTCACGACGATTGTGGTAAAAGAAGTAAGACGATTCATGCGAATTTGGTTGCAGACACTGTTGCCGCCAGCGATCACTATTGCATTGTATTTTGTGATATTTGGCACGCTGATTGGTCCGAGAATTGGTGAAATGTCTGGTTTTAGCTATATTGAATTTGTGGTGCCAGGGTTAATTATGATGTCGGTGATCACCAACTCATACTCCAATGTTGTCTCGTCTTTTTATGGCACTAAATTTCAGCGTAGTGTGGAGGAGTTGCTGGTTTCTCCGGTGCCCAATTATATTATTTTGACAGGGTATGTGATCGGTGGTGTGGCCAGGGGTTTGGCTGTAGGCGTAATTGTCACCTGCCTGTCCCTGTTTTTTACTGACCTTCAGGTTAGTAATGTCCCTGTTACTGTGGCCATTGTTTTTTTAACAGCTGTACTTTTTTCTTTGGCTGGATTTATCAATGCTGTTTTTGCTAATAGTTTTGATGATATTTCGATTATTCCAACCTTTGTTTTAACGCCGCTTACCTATTTGGGGGGTGTATTTTACTCTATTAGTATGTTGCCGGAGTTCTGGCAGGATGTTTCAAAGATCAACCCAATCCTTTATATGGTGAATACTTTTCGGTATGGGCTGTTAGGGGTATCAGATATTAATGTGGTTTGGGGGTTTTCCATAGTGATTGGCTTTTGCGTTTTGTTATACAGCTACTCATTGTATTTGCTTGAACGTGGTAAAAAGCTTCGTAGCTAACGGTGATGATTGGTAGATTCTTTGTGAATTAAACTGGAATTATAGGCGGGCTTTGTGAGTAATAACGATTTATTGTTGGGTGCGGATACGGTTTATCCCTTTTGCTATAACCCTTTGTTGTTGTGCCCTATACCTCGACTACAGGGACGTCAGGCTATTGGTATTGACTCTGAGCCATTATTTTATGGCTTTGACCTGTGGACAGCTTATGAGCTGTCCTGGCTGGACCCAAAAGGCAAGCCAATGGTTGCTATCGCAGATATTTCCATGCCTTGTGATACGAAAAACCTTGTAGAGTCAAAATCCCTGAAATTGTATCTGAACTCCTTGAACCAAACGACTTACTCTTCTGTTCAGGAGGTTGCGGCTACTTTGGAGCGGGATATTTCGGAGTGTGTGCAGGGTTCTGTACTTGTGGATATTCATACCACGGATAGTTATCGACATCAGGCTTTGTCGTCATTTCCTGGTGTCTGTCTGGATGGCTTGGACGTGAGTATTGATACATACCAGCCAGATCCAACCCTCTTGAGGTTACATCAGGGGCGAGAACTGGTGACAGAATCCTTTTTTAGTCACTTACTAAAAACCAACTGCCCTGTTACTGGTCAGCCAGACTGGGCTAGTATTATGGTTCGTTATACGGGATGGCCCATAGATTCTGAGGGGCTGCTTAAATACATTGTCTCATACCGTCATCATCAGGATTTTCACGAGCAATGTGTGGAGCGTATTTTTACTGAAATCAATGAGCTTTGTCAGCCTGATGAGTTGGAGGTCTATGCTAGATATACTCGACGTGGCGGATTGGATATCAATCCCTACCGTAGTTCAAAGAAACTGAGCCCGCCAAAGCTCCGGTTATCACGACAGTAATAAATCTGGATGAGTGACATCTAGAATATATTTTTATTTTTTAACCGTTTGGCTGCATTGAGCAGTGAATCAATAATCTTATCCTTGTCATAGTTGCGTACTCGCTCCAAGTCCATATAAATTGAAAAGCCGTTGGTGAGATGCTCAAAATAAGTCTGGTCATTACCGAGATTTTTGCGCAGATCATCAACGGAATAAACACGAACAGGTTGTTGGTAGCCTTTTACCTGAATCTCCCCTTTGTCTCGGCACATAATCAAATCTTTAACGAGCGAATGGGATTCATGGGATATTAGTATTTCCCCTGGTTCGGCCGCAGTCTCCAATCGGCTCGCTAAATTAACTTCGGTGCCCAGAAGCGTGTAATCCAGTCGATTTTCTGTACCAAAGTTACCTACTGTGCAGAACCCGGTGTTGATCCCCATGCGAATTTCCATAGGTTTTTGAACGCCTTGGTTCAACCAACGTTGCTGTAATTCTTTCATGTGTTTCTTCATGTCAATGGCCATGGAAACAGCAGAAAGACAGTCTGCTTTCGCCCCTTTAGTACTAGGATCCCCAAAAAATACCATGATGGCATCGCCGATAAATTTATCGATGGTGCCGCCATGTTTTAGCGCAATTTCAGACATTTCGGTCAGGTAATTATTGAGTAAGCGGGTGAGGGTATCAGCCTCCATTTCTTCGGCAAGTTCACTGAACCCTTTAATATCTGAAAAGAAAATGGTTAGTTTTTTACGCTGGGTCTCCAGCTTGACGTCTTTGCCGGATGAAATGGCTTTTCGGAGTGTGGGAGAGAGATATTTTGAAATTTGATAGTTTTTAAGCTTTAGTTGTACTTTTTGTTTTTTAAGGTCATCTAATGTTTCTTGAAGTATCCGAGTCTGGTTATAAGTATTAAAACCATAGATGCAGGTATATAGCCCCATAGCAATTAATGGAGCAAGACTTGTCGTCAGGTCGGCAGTCATCGTCCATGTGGGAAGCTGATACAGGCAGAGCAGGGCAAAACCTAACCCTAATGCCAGATTACTCCGTATCAGATTATTGATGCCGCCATTGACAAGAGAGTGAAACTGGAGGGCTAAAAGAAACAACAAAGAGGGAAGCAGATTCAGGTTAAGAAAACCTATTAGGCATCCAAGTAATAGTGCATCTGAAAGTAATAATGTTTTTGAAATTAATGGCTTCTGTTCTTTTTTGACAATTTTGCATAAAAGATGACTGAAGATGATGTAGAGAACAATAACCAGTGTGAGAGAGGCTAGGTGGTAGGCATATTCCTTAGTAGCTTGCGATAAAATAAAAGAGCTAATGCCGGCCAGACCGAGCAGGAAGCGAAATAGAGTCTGGTAGTGCAGGCTATTGTCAGTTTCTTTCGTGCTTACCCTAGTCATCTTGTAAGATGGTGGCCTCTGTGTTGACTGTGTATACGCACAATTACACGATGTCTGGTAACAAAAGTCCATTCTTTACTATAGGGAAAAAGGGCGAGTGTTTGAAAACCTGAAAAATTAAACTGAAGTAGGTGGAATGATGGATGCGCTGAGTGCATTACATGGTCGAGTCTCATGTCCGAGACTCATTGACCCGGCTCCTGAGGATGATGTTCTTAAAAACATACAAAAGGCTGCATTTCGTGCGGCAGATCATGGCCGTCTGCGACCTTGGCGATTCCTTGTGATTGAAAGAGAAGGTCGAAATCAGTTGGGTGATTTGTTTATTGCTTCAGCTGAGTCTTGTGGTGATGAATTGACAGATAAACAACGTGAGAGAATAGCTAAAAAACCACTGCGAGCACCAATGATTGTCGTTGTCATCGCAAGTATCCGAGACAACCCCAAAGTGCCAGAAATAGAACAAATTATTTCAGCGGGTGCCGCAGCGCAGAATATGATCACAGCCGCCTATGCCCAGGGCGTCGGCGCCATATGGCGCACTGGATCTTTGGCCTATGATAAAGTTGTCATGGCTGGGCTGGGTTTAAGTGATTCAGAGAAGATAGTAGGTTTTCTCTATTTAGGGACTGTGCCAGTAAAAGGGTTAGAGGCTCCTGAGTTGCAAACAGAAGACTACTTTCAAAGCTGGCCTTGATAATTGCTTTTTAGAGGGTGCTTGTGTAGAGTTGCGCACCTCAAAAACACGGTGAGGTGTCCGAGTGGCTGAAGGAGCTCGCCTGGAAAGCGTGTATACGGAAACGTATCGAGGGTTCGAATCCCTCTCTCACCGCCATAAGCAATAAAAAAGGCCTTGTTAATCAAGGTCTTTTTTATGTCTGTCGATTAAGGAACCGCCATCAAAACCGTCAAATCAATTTTTCACCTTAGACTTGCGCTGCTAAATGCGATCAAGTCTGCATCAGACTCTGGTGCGTCTTAAAATTCTCTGCCTGTACAAATATCTCCCGCGTCCTTGTAGGCATCATGCCTGTCCACAGGTGGGTAGCCGTGTTTGGCTAAAACCAGAATCAGGCCGACCTTCAACTCGGCTTTGATGTCATCTCGCTGGCTCCAGTCGGTATGTAGTGGCATAGTTAATTTGGCCGCTTAATTGTAGGTGATATTATCACCGTAGCTATTAAGTGAGAAAACCATGAGCACCAAAACACGACGTACATTTAGCCCTGAGTTCCGGCTTGAATCAGCCCAACTGGTACTGACAAGTTAACGCGAGAAAATGGATAATCAGGGAATGAACATCTACAAACGTCACCGCTTTCCGCCTGAAATTATTCAATATGCCGTCTGTCTCTACTATCGTTTCAACCTCAGCCATCGAGATATTGAAGATCTACTTGCAGAGCGGAGCATCATCGTCAGCTACGAAGCTATTCGTATCTGGTGCCGCAAATTTGGTGCTCAATATGCCCGCCGTTTGAAGCGTAATCACCAAGGGTATGGTGATACTTTCTTTATCGATGAAGTTTTTGTGAAGATTCAAGGAAAGCAGCACTACTTATGGCGTGCCGTGGATCAAGACGGTGAGGTAGTTGATGTTTTTCTTCAGCCCCGAAGGGATGCAAAAGCCGCCAAACGTTTCTTTAAACGGCTATTTAAACGCCATGACGCCGAGCCTAGGAAGATCGTCACGGACAAATTGCGCAGCTATGGTGTTGCGCACTGTGAGTTGATTCCTGACACCCTCCATGACACTAGGCAATATGCCAATAATCGTGCAGAACTTTCCCATCAACCAACGCGAGTGAGAGAGCGGGGCATGCGGAAGTTCAAATCGGTAGAGCAGGCACAAGGTTTCCTCTCAGTTCATGCAGAGGTATACAATCTATTCTACTTGGGGCGTCATTTAGTATAGGCCAAGAACTATCGATCTTTCAGGCAGCGCGCCTTTGCGTCTTGGGAAAAGGCAGTGACAATTTGAGAGGGAAAGGGAATGAATTTATCTCGACCTGGGAAGTTAACTTGTCAATACCCACTAATACACCTACAGCTCTTGCGGGATTGACTATGAAAACAATTCATCGAATAAGAACATCTAATTTTAACACCCCGCATAAGGTGATTGTCCGCATGCGGAGCGGGTTGTTGCGTGCCGTTGTGTTTGCCTTGCTATGGTGGATACTCACGCAAGGCAATATGGAATCATGGTTGGTTGGCACGCCAGTGGTAATGTTAGCGACGCTGGTCAGTATGGCGCTATTGCCTCCCTTTTGCTGGTCCTTGTCCGGGATCGTGCGCTTTCTGCCGTTTTTTCTTTGGCACTCGCTGCGTGGTGGCGTGGATGTGGGCTGGCGTGCGTTCCACCCCAACGTGCCCATCAATCCCGCTCTCATTGACTACCCATTGTGCCTTCCACCGGGAATAGTCCGAGTATTCATGGCCAATATCGTCAACCTGTTACCTGGCACATTATGCGCCGAGCTGAACGGAAACTGTTTGAAAGTTCATGCGCTCGACACAAGTAAAGACGTTCTATTAGAACTGATGGCGGTGGAACAAGTCGTGGCCCGAATTTTTAGTATATCCTTGCCGTGTGCTAAAGGAGAAGAATGCAATGAATAGATTTAAAGACATATTGTGCGTGGTGGAGCCAGAGAAAGTGTCTAAGCACATCCTGGAGCGTGCTGTTTCTCTGGCGGAAAACAACCAGGGTAGTCTTACGGTGGTAATCGTGGTTGAACGTGTTACAGCTGGCATCGGCTTGCCCGAAGATGGTTCTATTCCTGCCGATCTGCAGGCCGCGATGGTGGACAGCCAGATGCAAAAACTGGCAACGCTTGTCGAGCCTTACCGTAAGCGGGTCAAGATCGAAACCAAAGTACTGATAGGCACACCCTTCCTAGAGATTATCCGTGAGGTTTTGCGCAATGGGCGTGACTTGGTGATCAAGATTCCCGAACATCAGGATTGGCTGGATCGCTTATTCGGTAGTGATGATATGCACTTGTTACGCAAGTGCCCGTGCCCGGTTTGGCTCATCAAGCCTCAGGCACCGAAGAACTACCGGCACATCCTAGCAGCGGTCGATGTCGACGATGCCTATCCATCGCAGGAGATGGAATCACGACGCGCATTGAACGCCCAAGTTCTTGAAATGGCCAGTTCGCTGTCGCTGACCGAATCCGCCGACCTGCATATCGGGCATGTGTGGGATGCGATCGGCGAGAGTGCTTTGCGCTCTAGTGCCTTCATCAGAAAGTCGAAAGAGGAGATCGATGCCTATGTCGAGCAAGTGAAAAGGCAACATAGTGACAACCTGAATGCTCTCCTTCATGAGGTGGCCAGCGGTCAGGGTCGCGATGCGCTGGATTATCTTGAACCCAAATTGCATCTGGTGAAAGGATGGGCTCGAAAAGAGATACCGGCGCTGGCCAAACAAATCGAAGCCGACCTCGTTATCATGGGGACGGTGGCCCGTACCGGTGTGCCGGGATTCATCATGGGCAATACCGCAGAAACCATTCTGAACCAGGTCGATTGCTCCGTGCTTGCGATAAAGCCACTTGGATTTGTCACCCCGGTTACGTTGGAAGATTGAGTCGACATGCAAACCCTTTATTTTGGATTGGCGTTATTCCTGTTGCTGAGCCTTGTTGCCGGGATGTGGCGCGTGTTGCGTGGCCCTACCGCTGCCGACCGTATGTTGGCGGCGCAGTTGTTCGGTACGAAATTGGTGGCTGTTCTGTTATTGCTGGCGCAGGCTACCGACAAGGCTGCCTTGCGTGATGTTGCGCTGGTGTTCGCTCTGCTGGCCGCGGTGACGGCGGTAGCCTTTGTCCGGCGCGCCTGGCCGGATTAATGGAGAGACTATGACGCCGAGTGATTTTATCTCCGCCGCACTGCTGATTGCCGGTGGCATTTTTTTTCTCGCTGGGACTCTCGGTTTGCTGCGTTTTCCGGATGTCTATACGCGTATTCATGCCTTGACCAAAGCCGACAATGTTGGTCTGGGTCTGGTGATTATGGGTCTGGCCGTTCAGGTGGAAATTTGGGCTACGGTGGGCAAACTGTTGCTGATCTGGGCATTGGTGTTACTTGCAGGTGCTAGCGTTGCCCATTTGATTGCAGCTCGTGCGTTACAACGGGGTATCCAGCCGTGGAAGCGTTGACTCTGTTGCCATGGGTGTTTGATAACTTGATTGGATTGGGTTTGCTCTGGCTGGCCTGGCAGGCGCTAGTAAGTCCGGATCTTTTCAAGGCGATCGTCCTGTTCATTAGCTTCGGGTTGCTAATGACATTGGCCTGGGTGCGGCTTGATGCACCGGATGTCGCCCTGGCTGAGGCCGCCATCGGTGCTGGGCTCACGGGGGCGTTGTTACTGGCGGCACTTGCAAGGCTTGAACCGAAGCATATTACAAAAAGAACTCACGAAACCGAGAATACCTCTGATGCCCACGACTAAAGCGGTAGCCAAGCAATCGCTGTTTCGTTCGTTGCTGCAGGCATCGCTGTTAGTTTTTCTAGCAGGGCTTGGCTATGCGGTGATGAGCCTGCCATCCGAGGCTCCGGGGTTGGGCGAACGGGTAGTGAAAAACCTCGAAACTAGTGGGGTCAGTAATCAGGTCACCGCAGTACTGCTCAACTTCCGTGGTTATGATACCCTGCTGGAGATGGCCGTGCTGTTGCTGGCACTGCTGGGTGTTTGGTCACTTGGCGGTGTCCCTGAGGTTCGCGACTCAAGCCCAAGCCCGGTGCTGGACAAGCTGACGCGCCTGTTGATCCCCGTGCTGGTTCTGGTAGCCGGCTATCTATTGTGGGTCGGCTCCCATGCGCCGGGAGGCGCCTTTCAGGCCGGGTCGGTGCTGGGCGCGGCGGGTGTGTTACTACTTCTTTCCGGTTGGCGACTCAGTGATCGATTCGCGGGGCTGCCGCTGAGGGTGTTGCTGGTCACGGGCCTGAGCGTGTTCGTTGTGGTAGGAATGGTGTTGCTCCTGACGGATAGACTATTTCTGGAATTTCCCACACCATTGGCCGGGATGCTGATATTGCTGATCGAAACGGCGGCCACACTATCCATTGGTATAACGCTTGCAGCATTATTTCTGGGTGACCGGCCTGTGGCGGGGTCGGATAAATGAGCCACGTATTCCTCTATGCGTTGGTCGGGGTGGGGTTGTTCACTCTCGGATTGTATGCCCTGATAGTTCACGCCCATTTGCTGCGCAAGGTTCTGGCCGTTAACGTGATGGGCAGCGGGGTGTTTCTGGTATTGGTATCGCTGGCGGCCCGTAGCCAGAATACGTCACCGGACCCGGTGCCTCACGCCATGGTGATTACCGGTATCGTGGTTGCCATATCGGCCACAGCGCTGGCCCTCAGTCTGATGCTGAGGGTAAGCGAAGCAACGGGGCAGCCGAGCCTGCCGGATAGCGAGTGAAGCGAAAGGCGATGAACTTGCTGACAGAAGCGAAGCTATTAAGTCGGCAGCGAGGCTGTCGTACATGATAGGTGATTTTGTGGATGTACCTTGGATGGTGGCGTTAATCATATTGCCGCTCGTGGGAGGTATTGCTTGTTTCCTGTTCCCGGCAATATCGAAATCGCTGGGACTTATTTTCGGCTTGGCGATCTTCGCCAGCATGGGTGGCCTGGGTTGGCAACTGTTGGAGCTGGGCGCACAACGCTATGCCGTTGGTGGTTGGGGTGCGCCGTTAGGTATCGATCTTTACGCTGACGGCCTTAGTCTGCTGATGTTGGCTGTGACAGTGTTCGTAGGTTTGGGCGTTAGTACCTATGCCAGTGGATATTTCGATCAGCTGAAGGCCAGACATTTTTGGCCACTGTGGATGTTTCTTTGGGCTGCACTTAACGCACTATTTTTGTCGGCGGATATCTTTAATCTTTACGTCACTCTAGAACTAGTAGGGCTGGCGGCGGTGGCCTTGGTGGCGTTAGCGGGTAGCGCGAATGCCTTAGCGGGGGCCATGCGTTACCTGTTGGTCAGCCTGCTAGGGTCGCTGGCCTATCTACTAGGTGTCGCGCTGCTCTACCACAGCTTTGGCAGTGTGGATATCGACATTCTTTCTCAGCGAATGGAGGCTACCCCAGCGGCCTGGGCGGCTGTGGGGCTGATGAGCGCTGGCTTGCTACTCAAGACGGCACTGTTTCCGCTGCATTTCTGGTTGCCGCCAGCCCACGCAAGTGCGCCGGCACCAGTGAGTGCGTTGTTGTCGGCACTTGTGGTCAAGGCATCATTCTATATTCTTCTGCGCCTGTGGCTGGAGGTTTTCCCGGTAACTGGCACTTATTTTGGTCAGCTGCTGGGCTTGCTTGGTGCGGCCGCTGTCCTCTGGGGTGGTATTCAGGCACTGCGCCAAACACGGCTTAAATTGCTTATTGCCTATTCGACCGTGGCGCAACTGGGCTATCTGTTCCTGGCTTTCCCACTAAGTACGAGTATTGCCTGGAAGGGTGTTCTTTATATGTTGCTGTCTCACGCTGTGGCCAAGGCTGCCATGTTCATGGCCGCGGGCAACATACTACTTTTCGGCGGACATGACCGCATCGCGGATCTCGATCGGGTTGCGCAACGACTGCCTTTGACTTTGACTGCCTTTTCCTTGGCGGGTGTCAGCATCATGGGCCTGCCACCCAGTGGCGGATTCATCGGCAAGTGGTTGCTGTTGGAAGCGGCAATACGTTCGGGGCAATGGTGGTGGGCAGGGGTTTTGATTCTTGGCGGGCTGCTAGCAGCAGCTTATGTCTTCAAAGTCATTGGCTATGCATTTATCCCGGCCAAGATAACCCATGAGGCCGGAGTCGTGCCTGCCAGAATGGAGTGGGCCGCTCTGGTGTTGGCTATAATGGCTATCCTTCTAGGTCTATTTACTTCCGGGCCGTTGGCACTATTGGAAATCGGTTCCCCTTTTGGTAGAGGATCTGCTGGATGAGTTGGGGTAACTCTTTGCCATTATTGATACTTGGCAGTTCCCTGTTGCCGGGGCTGGTGATTTTCTTTTTGCCTGAGGAGCGTATTGTAAGTCGCACAATACTTAACCTAGTCGGTGCGTTCCTTAAGTTAGTACTAGTGGGTGTGATGCTTTGGGGCGTTCTTCACGGCCATCAATACGAGGCCCGTCTGCCGTTATTGCCCGGACTGGATCTGGTTTTTCGTTCAGGACCGCTATCGATGCTGTTCGTGGCGCTCTCCGCCGGGCTGTGGCTGCTAACGACTGTCTATGCCATTGGTTATTTGGAGGGCTCACCACACCGCAGCCGCTTTTTCGGCTTCTTCAGCCTGTGTGTAACTGCCACAGTGGGTGTCGCCCTGGCAGGTAACCTGCTTACATTCCTCTTGTTTTATGAACTGCTGACGCTGGCCACTTACCCGCTGATCGTGCACAGTGGAACCGAGGAGGCACGACGGGCTGGAAGAGTTTACCTGAACTATACCATCGCAGGTGGTGCATTGTTGCTACTGTCAACGGTGTGGCTCTACGCCCTCACAGGTACTCTGGAATTCACTGCACGCGGTTTCCTCTCCGGCCTAGACACGTCCCTCCATCCAACACTGATCTTAATTTTCGTATTGCTGATCATAGGGCTGGGAGTGAAAGCCGCGCTGATTCCTTTGCACGGCTGGCTGCCTCGGGCCATGGTGGCGCCAGCGCCGGTGAGCGCACTGCTGCACGCGGTGGCGGTGGTCAAGGCGGGTGCCTTCGGTATCGTGCGGGTGGTCTACGATGTGTATGGTATAGAGTTTGCTGCCAGTCTGGGGGTGACCTTGCCATTGGCAATACTGGCGTCAGTGACCATTATATACGCATCTTTGCGCGCACTGTTTCAGGATGATTTGAAACGCCGACTCGCCTACTCCACAGTCAGTCAGGTCTCGTATATCGCGCTCGGCGTGGCGTTGGCCGGTCCCATTGCGACCATTGGTGGTCTGGTCCACCTGGTGCACCAGGGGGTACAGAAAATCACCTTGTTTTTTTGCGCAGGAAATCTGGCCAAGACATTAGGTATTCACAAAGTCAGCGAGATGAATGGAGTTGGGCGACGTATGCCCTGGACCATGGCTGCGTTCACGATAGGTGCCTTCGGCATGATTGGCGCCCCCCCGCTGGTGGGTTTTATTAGCAAATGGTATCTCGGGATGGGGGCGCTGGATGCCGGACAGAACTGGGTGATTTTTGTCTTGGCTGGCAGCAGCCTGCTGAATGCCGCCTACTTTTTACCTATATTACATAGAGCCTGGTTCAAAGCGCCGCCCGATGTCTGGCCACACGAACGTTCGTTCGGACAGCGTGAGACGGCCTGGGCGTTACTGGCACCGCCCGTGATTACGGCTGCACTCACTCTGG
>TARA_R110002096_G_scaffold90013_3_pt1 | contig 24718 bp, 22 predicted proteins | sample TARA_R110002096 | Tara Oceans TARA_R110002096 (sample SAMEA4397295) | marine metagenome | biome: Polar Biome; feature: [DCM] deep chlorophyll maximum layer (ENVO:01000326); material: water (ENVO:00002006), including particulate matter (ENVO:01000060) such as... | depth 35 m
ATGCCTGGCCGACCCGCGACCTGCTGGCGCAGCTTCAGGGCAATCAGAGCAGTGCTGCCGCGCCATCCGCAACGCCGCCGCTGCCGAACGCCCGGCCTTGACAGTCTGACAGTCTTGACAGTCTTGACAGTCTTGAAATGAGCTAGTTCAGCATCCGCCTGGTATAGGGGCTGTCGAGTGAAAAGGCCGGGATTTCGGCCAGAAACCGCTCGCCGTCCGGGGTGCGCATGGTGTAGCTGCCGACCATCAGCCCGTTGGGCGTCATCAGCGGGCAGCCGCTCATATAGGAATAGCTGTCACCGGGGTTGAGCACCGGCTGCTCGCCCACAACACCCTGTCCGTCAACCTGATGCTGCTGGCCATTGCCGTCGGTGATGACCCAGTGCCGGGCCTCCAGCAAAACCACTTCATCGCCGTAATTTACGATCTCGATCGCATAGGACCAGACATAGCGGCTTTCCAGCGGATCGGATTGATCTTCCAGAAAGCGCGGCGCCACAGAGACCGCAATGCCGTTTGTCCTGGAATGGTAGGGATGGATCATGGCAATTCTCGCTCACCGAATCCGGTTGTTGATCTTAACCTCAAGCGCTGGTGCTGCCAAGCGGCCAGCACTGCCGAATTAAAGTCCTATGCACATTGAAAGCGCCCTTTCTGCGGCACCCGGTCGGCGGTCGCGGAAAAACCCGGCTCTGCCTTCTGCGGCAAAGGCCGGGCTGCAATCCGGTTGTGAAGTGTGGCCTAAAGGCTGATCGCGCGCTCATCAAAAAAATGTTAGTTGACCGGAGCCATGGCAGCGCGCCATTTGCTGGGGCACACACAGCCGGAGACGGGCGCCCGGCTTTCAAGGGAGAGCACAATGCTGAAATTTCTGATACGGGCCGTGACGGCCGGTTTCATGGTGGCCGGACTCGTACAGGCCGGACTTGCACAGGCTGGGGACACGCCCGATCCGGCGAAATGGCCGGAGGTTCTGGCCAAGGCCAAAGGCCAGACGGTGTACTGGCATGCCTGGGGCGGCGAGCCGCGCATCAATGATTACATCGCCTGGGTGGGCCGCGAAGTCGAAGACCGCTTCGGCGTCAAACTGGTGCATGTCAAGGTCAATGATACCGGAGCCGTGGTCTCCCAGGTGCTGGCCGAAAAAACCGCCGGAACCGTTGAAGGCGGCTCGGTTGACCTGATCTGGATCAATGGCGAGAATTTTGCCGCAATGAAGCGCGAAGGCCTGCTGCTGGCGCAGGGCTGGGCCAACAAATTACCAAATTTCCAGTATGTCGATATCAGCGGCAAGCCGACGGTGATCAATGATTTCACCGTGCCGACAGACGGGCTGGAAGCGCCCTGGGGCATGGCGCAACTGGTATTTTACAACGACACAGCGATCAGCAATGACATGCCGAAAAGCATGGCTGAATTGCTGCAATGGGCGCAGAATAATCCCGGCCGTTTTTCCTATCCGCAACCGCCCGATTATGTTGGATCGACCTTTCTGAAGCAGGCGCTGTATGAATTGGTCGGCGATCCGACCGTGTTGCAGCAACCGGCGGATGAAGCGGATTTTGACGCCGTCACCGCGCCGCTGTTTGCCTATCTCGACCAGCTTCACCCCGCGATGTGGCGCTCCGGCCGGGCGTTTCCGCAAAACACCGCAACCCTGCGCCAGCTGCTGGCCGATGGCGAATTGGAGATCGGATTCGCCTTCAATCCGTCTGCGGCGTCGAACGCCATAGCCAATAATGAGCTGCCCGATACGGTGCGCTCCTTTGTTCTGGATAAAGGCACCATCGGCAACACCCATTTCGTGGCCATTCCCTTCAACGCCAATGCCAAGGCGGGAGCAATGGTTCTGGCGAATTTCCTGATGTCTCCAGAAGCGCAATTACGCAAGCAGGACCCTTCTGTGTGGGGCGATCCGACCGTTCTCGACGTCACCCGGCTGCCGGCCGCCGAGCAAAGCGCGTTTGAAGCGCTCGATCTGGGCATTGCCACATTGGGGCCGAGCGAGTTGGGCATCGTGCTTCCCGAACCGCATTCGTCCTGGATGGTGGCGCTGGAAAAAGCCTGGCTTGCTCGTTACGGCGTTTGAGCGGCCCAGTACCTGCGCAGCTGATGATGAATCATAAAGGGAAGGGCGGGAACCCATGCTGAAACATGTTCCCGCCCTCACCCTGATTTTTCTGATCGGTCCGGTTCTGGCCGGATTGTTCGGTGTGCTGCTGCCGGCTCTGGGTGTGCTGCCAAGCCTTGGCGGCACCAGGCTGACGCTGGAGTTTTTTCGCGATGTTCTGAACACGCCGGGCGTGCTGCGCTCCGCCGCGCTGAGCCTGGCTGTCGGCCTTGTCACCACCAGCGTATCGCTGGGGATGGTGATGCTGCTGATTGCCGGCTGGCAGGGCACACGGTTCTTCAGGATATTGCGAAGCCTGCTGTCGCCGCTGCTGTCGGTGCCCCACGCCGCTGCGGCCTTCGGGCTTGCCTTCCTGATTGCGCCGTCCGGCTGGCTGATGCGGCTGGTCTCGCCCTGGGCCAGCGGTCTGGACCGACCGCCCGACTGGCTGATTGTCAATGACCCGCTGGCGCTGTCGATGATGGCCGGTCTGATTGCCAAGGAAGTGCCGTTCATATTGCTGGTCTCGCTGGCAGCGCTGCCGCAAAGCGATTTGCGGCGCAAGGCCGCACTGGCCGCAACCCTTGGCTACGGCCCTGTCAGCGGCTTCTTCAAAACCACTTTCCCGCTGGTCTACCGGCAGATCCGGCTGCCGGTTCTTGCGGTGCTGGCCTATGCCACCTCGGTTGTTGATGTGGCGATTATTCTGGGTCCCTCGACTCCGCCACCGCTATCGGTGCGGTTGCTGCAATGGATGAATGATCCGGACATTACAGAGCGCTTCAGAGCGTCCGCCGGGGCCATGCTGCAACTGGGTGTCACCGCTTTTGCCCTGCTGGTCTGGTTTGCCGGCGAGCGCATTGTGCGGCAGGCCGGAATGCACGCCGTCGGCCGTGGCCGCCGGCACTGTGCCGATAATTTCCTGCGGCGGCTGATTGCGATTCTGACTGTCGCATCCTCGGCGATGGTGCTGGCAGGGATCATCGTTCTTGGCATCTGGTCAGTGGCCGGTTACTGGCGGTTTCCCGACGCCCTGCCGGTCAGTTTCACTCTGGCCAACTGGACGCGGCAGGCGATGGGGCTGGAAACGCCGCTGCAAAACACGCTGCTGATCGGTGTTGCCGCGACCGCTCTGGCCGTGGTTCTGACACTGGCATGTCTGGAGCAGGAGGTTCGCTCCGGCAAGACCGCCACCAACCGGGCTTTGGTGCTGCTCTACATTCCGCTGATCGTGCCGCAAGTCAGTTTTCTGTTCGGGCTCAACATTCTGACACTGCAACTGGGCGGCAAAGCCCATATTCTGCAGGTGGTGCTGACACACGTGATTTTTGTGCTGCCCTATGTCTATCTCTCGCTGGCCGACCCCTGGCGGGCATGGGACCGGCGCTATGCGGCGATTGCCCATGGTATGGGTCATGGCGCCAACAGGGTGTTCTGGTCGGTGCGCCTGCCAATGCTGCTGACCGCCGTCCTGACGGCCGCCGCAGTGGGATTTGCGGTATCGATCGGCCAGTATCTGGCCACCCTGCTGATTGGCGGGGGACGGGTACCGACCATTACAACGGAAGCTTTGGCTCTGGCCTCCGGGGGTGACAGACGGGTGATCGGCGTATATGCGCTGATACAGGCGGCGCTGCCCTTTGCCGGTTTTGCTGCGGCGCTTGCCCTGCCCGCGCTGCTCTACCGCAATCGCCGCAACATGAGAGCCAATGCCTGATGCGACAAGGACGCCCATGACAATCGCTGCGCAAGGCCTGACCCTGGAAGATGTCTGCATCATGCTGGACGGCCGGCCCATGGTTCATGTCAGCGCCCATGTGGCACCGGGTGACGTGCTGACCATCATGGGGCCTTCCGGTTCGGGGAAATCGACTTTTCTGGCCTATATTGGCGGCTTTCTGGACGGTGCGTTCCGGGGGATGGGCAAAGTCTATCTGAATGGCCAATCGATCGAACATCAGCCGGCGGAACAGCGCCATGTCGGCATTCTGTTTCAGGATGCGCTGCTGTTTCCGCATATGAGTGTCGGCCAGAACCTGCTGTTTGCCATACCAGCAAAGATCAAAGACCGGGCCGAGCGTCGCAGGCTGGCGGAAGAAGCTTTGAAAGAGGTCGGGCTGGCGGGCCTGTTTGACCGCGACCCGGCGACCCTGTCCGGCGGCCAGGAAGCGCGTGTCGCGCTGATCAGAGTGCTGCTCTCGACACCCAAGGCGCTGTTGCTGGATGAGCCTTTTTCCAAGCTTGATGCGGACCGCCGTCTCAGCATCCGCAAGATCGTGTTTGATCTGGCGAAAGCCCGCAATCTGCCGGTGCTGCTTGTCACCCATGATGCAGCAGATGCCAAAGCTGCGGGCGGGCGCGTCATCATTCCGCTGGAATCGGCGCGCGATTCACACCCATGACACTGCCGATCGAGGCGGTCAGGACCGAACTCCTGACGCAGTTCCGGGCGCATTCCAATCTGGTGCTGGTGGCTGAACCCGGCGCCGGTAAAACCACCCAGGTTCCGTTATGGCTGCTGGATGAGGCCGTGCTGAAGGGCAACAAGATCATCCTGCTTGAACCGCGCCGGATTGCGGCCCGCGCCGCTGCCCAGCGCATGGCCAGCCTGCTTGGTGAAGAGGTCGGACAGACAATTGGCCTGCGCATGCGGGCGGAAACCAGAGTGAGTGCCCGCACCCGGCTGGAAGTTGTCACCGAAGGCGTGTTTTCGCGGATGATCCTCGATGATGCGACACTGCCTGGCGTTGGTGCCGTGCTGTTTGACGAATTTCATGAACGTTCGCTCGACGCTGATCTTGGCCTGGCGCTGGCGCTCGATGTGCAGGCCGCCCTGCGCGACGATCTGAAGCTGATGGTGCTGTCGGCAACGATTGATGCAAAGGCAGTGTCGGCGATCATGGATGATGCGCCGGTGATTGCCTCCAAAGGGCGCGGCTTTCCAATTGATATGCATTATCTGCCGCGCAATCAGCGCAAGATGATCGTGCCGCAAATTGTTGAGGCGGTGCAATTGGCGCTTAAGGAGCAAAGCGGCAGCATACTGGTGTTCCTGCCCGGCCGCAGCGAGATTGAAGCGGCGCGCCGCCAGCTTCAGGACACTGTTGGCGGAGATCCGACTGTCCTGATTGCGCCGCTATATGCCGGCCTGCCGCAACAGGCGCAGATTGCGGCTCTGCAGCCAGCACCGGCGGGCAAGCGCAAGATCGTGTTGTCCACCAACCTTGCCCAGACTTCGATGACCATTGAGGGGGTTCGCGTGGTGGTCGATGGCGGTCTGTCCCGGCGACCGCGCTTCAACCCGCAAACCGGCGTGTCGCGTCTGGAAACGGTGTTCGTCAGCAAGGCGGCAGCTGACCAGCGCGCCGGACGCGCCGGGCGAACTGAACCGGGGGTCTGCTACCGGCTCTGGCCCGAGCAGTGGACCCGCACGCTGGAAGCGCAGGATCAGCCGGAACTTCTGGAAGCGAATCTGGCGCGGTTTGCGCTGGATCTGGCGGAATGGGGCGTGTCCGATCCGACGCAACTGGCGTTTCTGGATTATCCGGCGAGCGGCAAATTTGCAGCGGCGCAAAGCCAGCTCAGATCATTCGGCGCGCTGACGAAGGACAATCACATCACGCCATTCGGGCGCAGCTTGCAGGCCCTGCCGATTGATCCGCATCTGGGCGCGATGGCGTTGCAAGCCGCAGAGCGCGGCACGGCGCAGTTGCGCAGCGCACTGCTTGTGGCGGCGCTGCTGAGCGATACCCAGCGCCAGCGCGAGCCAGATCTGGGTGTGTTGTACAGCCGCGCATCCGCGCGCGCAGAAGGTACGGTGAAACAAAGCTTCGAGCGTCTCTGTCGGCTGTTTTCGATTTCTGCCAGAGGCCCGACACTGCCGCGCGACGAGATTGGCACTTTGCTGTTGATTGCATTTCCGCAATGGGTGGCGATCAACCGCGGCGGCGGGCAGTTTCAACTTGCCGCCGGTCAACGCGTGGCGCTTTCCACCGATCATCCGATTGCCGGCGAGCCTTATCTGGTGGTTGCCGACATGATGGGGGAAGCCGGAAATTTGCGCCTGCTGTCAGCCTCTGCACTGGATGCCACAAGCTTTGCAGCGCATGCTGACCGCCATGCGGTCTCTGAAGAAACACTGAGCTTTGACGCCGCCGCTGCGCGGGTGAAGGCGGAACGTGTGGTCCGGCTTGGCGCGCTGGTTCTGGAGCGCAAATCCCTGAAACAGTTCGACCGGGCAAAGGCGGAAGCTGTGCTGTGGCAGGCGATAGCAGAGCGAGGCATCGATGCCATTGCGTTTTCACCAAAGGCAAATGCGCTGATGCAACGTCTGCAATTCCTCCACCGCGCCATTGGCGCGCCATGGCCGGATACCAGCCGCAGCACTCTGGAAGCGACGCTTGAAACCTGGCTGCGGCCATTTGTGCCCGGCGCTGTTGCGCTGTCCGATCTGACGCAAGATGCGATCATCGGCGCGCTGAAATTTCGCTCGCCGCAAATCCACCAGCTCGACGCTTTGGCACCGGAACGGTTTCAGTTGCACGGCAATCGCAGTGTGGCAATTGACTACAGCGATGAAAACGGACCGGTGCTGCGGGCCCGGGTGCAGGATTTTTTTGGTCTTGATGAACACCCGGTGATTGCTGGCCATGTTCCGCTGATTCTGGATCTGCTGTCTCCGGCACGGCGCAGCATTCAGATCACCCAGAACCTGCCGGCCTTCTGGAGAGGGTCATGGCGCGATGTGCGCGCCGACATGCGCGGCCGCTATCCCAAACATGACTGGCCGGAATACCCTGCCGGCAAGGCGTAGTGGGCAGACCATACATCCGCATTTGCATTTTATCGACGGCCGGCATTGCCTGAATTGGCGCGCTGCGTGATATAGGCAGGGCCGCGAGACACGATCCCCTGAAACAGTTTTGAGCGCATATGACATATCTTGTGACCGGCGTGGCCGGCTTTATCGGCTTTCACGTGGCGCAGCGCCTGCTGCAGCGTGGTGAACGGGTTGTCGGTCTGGACAATCTGGACAGCTATTATGCCACCGCGCTGAAGCAGCGGCGGCTTGATGCGCTGAAACCGCACCACAATGCGTTTCGTTTTGTGAAATGCGATATTTCCGACAGTGCTGCCCTGCGCAGCGCCGCCTCTGACATCGCGATCACCAAGATCGTGCATCTGGCGGCACAGGCCGGCGTGCGCCACTCGATTGATCACCCGGAAGCCTATGGCAAGACCAATCTGACCGGACATCTCAACATGCTGGAATTGGCGCGCCACAACGACGCTCTGGAACGTATGGTCTATGCGTCTTCCAGCTCGGTCTATGGTGCCAATACCAAAATGCCGTTTTCCGAAGACGATCCGGTGGAAAAACCGGTCTCGCTCTATGCCGCATCAAAACGCGCTGATGAACTCATGAGCATTGCCTACAGCCATCTATACGACCTGCCGCTGATCGGTCTGCGTTTCTTCACGGTCTACGGGCCGTGGGGCCGACCCGATATGGCATTATGGAAATTTGCCAAAGCGATCATGCAGGACCAGCCCATTCCAGTGTTCAATCATGGCAGAATGCGGCGTGATTTCACCTATATCGACGACATTGTCAGCGGCATTCTGGCGACGGTGGATCAGGTGCCGGAATTTTCCAATGACCAGGGGCACAGGCTTTACAATATCGGCAATAATCAGCCGGAAGAACTGATGCATCTGATCGCCTGTCTGGAGCGTGAACTGGGCCGCGAGGCGATGAAGGAATTGCTGCCGATGCAACCCGGCGATGTCCACGAAACCTATGCCGACATCACCCGGATCTCCCGGGATTACGGTTTCAGGCCGACGACAAGTCTGGAAGATGGCGTGGCGAAATTCGTGCGCTGGTTCAAGGGCAGCAACGCCGTACAATATTAAAGCGCCCGAAGCTATGGTTCATCAGTGAGCGCTATTCACCGCTGCGCCAGCGCCGGCCATTCAGATCGACGCCGAATAATTGCGGTGTGCGGGCAAAGGCGGCCAATCCCAGAAGCGCGGGCTTTTCATGGGTGATGACGGCAGTTGCCATGGTGTTCATCAACTCCTCATGCGGCGCTTTGGCAATAAAGGCAGCGCGGAAGTCGGATTCAGCGAGAAAACCGGCGATCTTCTTGGAAATGCCGCCGGCCAGATAGACACCGCCGGTTGCCATGAAGGCTATGGCAAGATTTCCGGCGACACGGCCAAGCAATCTACAGAAAATATCCAGCGCCTCCTTCGCCGTCTCATCGGACCCGGCAAGCGCCGCGGAGGTGATCTCGCTGGGGCCATCGAATATGACAGGGCGGTTACGCCAACTGGCAACGCCCTTATAGAGCCGCACCAGGCCACGACCACATAACAGCGCCTCGGCTGAGATACGGCCATGCTCTTTTTCAAAATGCGGCCACAGCTCAAATTCATCTTCTGTAACCGGACCCAGATCAATATGACCGCCCTCGCCGGGCACCGGCACCCAAAGCGCTCCGGTATGAATCATGCCCGCCGCACCGAGACCGGTTCCCGGTCCGAGCACGACCTTGGTCCCGGTGGCGGCCATCTCGACATCGCCGATCAACTCAAAATCGTCATCTCGAAGCGAGGGCAGCGCCAGAGACTGGGCTTCAAAATCATTGACCAGAACAACTTCATCAAGCTGCAGCGCTTCCATCAGCGCGTTGGGGCGGATCACCCAATCACAATTGGTCAGGGGAACTTCATCGCCGCTGATCGGGCCTGCCACTGCCAGAACCGCAGAACGGGGCGTGGTGGCGGTCCGGGACAGAACCATGGCTTCCGCCGCATCTTCAAGGCCGACGTAATCGGCAGTCTGGGCGGTCTGGAATTCTTTCAGTTCCGCGTGGGCATCGGTGAGTATACCAAAGCGTGCATTGGTCCCGCCGATATCTGCGACAAGGACCGGATAGGGAAGATTTTCGTGACTTTGGACTGACGTGGTCATGGTTCTAACTTATTCGTTTCAACTGTGCGGAACACAAACCAAAAAGCGCCCGGACCGTCAACTGCGAGAGGCAGACACCGGGCAAATGATTTTGAAGGATGCCCATCAAGACAGCGTTTTGAATTCTGTCATGAGACGCTTTCCTGAGCCGGCTTGCTCGGGCTGGTCAGGCGTGAGGGGTCTGCAATCAGCAACTCGGCAGTCGCTTCATTCAGCGCCGTTGCCACATCATAGACGACGGCGAGCCGCATCAATGCCTTGACATCGACATCATGCGGCATCGGCGTCAGGGGATCGATGAAGAAGATCAGTCCCTGAACCTTGCCCTCGGCAATCATGGCACCGATTTGCTGATCGCCGCCCAATGGGCCGCTGCGCATTGGTGTGACGGACAGTGCCGGACAGGCCTTGAGCAATCTGGTGCCGGTGGTGCCGGTTGCAACGATGTCAAACTGCTGCAAAGCTGGCAGATGCCGCTTGGCAAATTCCACCAGGGCGTCCTTTTTTTCATCATGGGCAATCAAAGCCAGTCTTGCCCTTGCCGGTCGCACAATCATGTCCAATTCCAACTCTGGATCGCCTTTGGCGAGAGTGTCGCCTGATGAAGCTGACCAATAGGACACCGGCGTCCAAGGTGCCCGTCTGCCATTTTTTAAATGACCACGTCTTTGTAAAAAAAGCGATGCAAATTTTTGAAAGCCGTGCAAAGCTGATTGCGTTTTTACTGGAGTAACCAAGCGCTGACGAACCTTTGAGATGCATCAAATGCTGTGTCCAGCGGATCGAAAGCCGAAACAAGAGAGCATTGTTATGAAACTTAAACTCTTTGCGGCCGTAGCTGCCGCTGCGATGATGGCGACGACAGCCTTCGCACAGGAATTCAAACCTGCTGTGATCTTCGATATGGGCGGCAAGTTTGACAAATCATTCAATGAAGCCGCCTATAATGGCGCGGAGAAATTCAAGGCGGACACCGGTATCGAATATGGTGAATTCGAAATCACCAATGCGTCCCAGCGTGAACAGGCGCTGCGCAATTTTGCGCGCCGGGGTTACAATCCGATTGTGGTGATGGGCTTTGCCCAGGCCGAAGCGATGGACAAGGTTTCGGCCGAATTTCCGGATCTGAATTTCGCCATCATCGACATGGTGGTCGATCAGCCGAATGTGCGTTCCGTTGTCTTTAACGAGCACGAAGGATCGTATCTGGTCGGTCTGCTGGCGGCTCTGAAATCTGAAACCGGCACGGTCGGATTTGTCGGCGGCATGGATATTCCACTGATCCGCAAATTCGCCTGCGGATATGTCCAGGGCGTGAAAGCCGCTGATCCTGATGCCAAAGTCATCCAGAATATGACCGGTGAAACACCGGCAGCGTGGAATGATCCCGTGAAGGGCGGTGAGATCACCAAAGCGCAGATCGATGCCGGAGCCGATGTGGTTTATGCGGCAGCAGGCGGCACCGGTATCGGCGTGCTGCAGAAAGCGGCTGACGAAGGCAAATTGTCGATCGGTGTCGACAGCAACCAGAATTATCTGCACCCCGGCAGCGTATTGACATCGATGCTGAAGCGCGTCGATGTGGCCGTCTATGATGCCTTCATGGATGCCAAGAACAACGACTTTGAGACCGGATTCACCGCATTGGGTCTGGGAGAAGACGGCGTCGGCTGGGCTCTGGATGAAAACAACGAGTCCCTGATTACCGATGAGATGAAACAGACCGTCGAACAGGCCAAGGCGGATATCATCGCCGGCAAGGTTGCTGTGCATGATTACATGTCCACCGATTCCTGCCCGGTGATGTAGGCACTGTCAGAAACCCCCCGCGCCAGGAGCGGGGGTTTTTTCATTTGCCTGTAATTTTACAGCCATGTTACAGACCCCATCCAGCACCCACGCCGCATCGCCGGAAAACGCGCCGCGTGCCATCGAGTTGATCGCAATCAACAAGCGCTTCGGTTCGGTCCATGCCAATAAGAACATCAACCTGTCGGTTGCACAGGGGGCAATCCACGGCATAATCGGTGAAAACGGGGCCGGAAAATCCACCCTTATGTCGATTATCTACGGCTTCTATCAGGCCGATTCCGGTGAAATCCGGATCAAGGGCGAGCCGATCACAATCAAGGACAGCCAGGCGGCAATTTCCGCCGGTATCGGCATGGTGCACCAGCACTTCATGCTGGTGGAAAATTTCTCGGTGCTGGAAAATATCGTGCTCGGTGCCGAAGGCGGTGCGGTGCTGGCCGGAGCCATCGGCAAAGCCCGCAGGGATCTGAAGCATCTGGAGGAAGAATTTCAACTTGATGTGGATCCCGATGCGATCATCGAAGACCTTCCCGTTGGGCTTCAGCAGCGTGTCGAAATCCTGAAAGCGCTGTATCGCGGCGCTGATATTCTCATTCTTGACGAACCCACCGGCGTTTTGACCCCTGCGGAGGCCGACCATCTGTTCCGCATTCTTGAGCAGTTGAAAGAGCAGGGAAAGACGATCATTCTGATCACCCACAAACTGCGCGAAATCATGGCAATCACTGACACGGTATCTGTGATGCGCCGTGGCGAGATGGTGGCAACCGTCACCACCTCTGAGACCAATCTGGCGGAACTGGCGGAGTTGATGGTCGGGCGCAGCGTGCTGCTGAATGTGGAAAAAGCACCTGCAGCGCCACAAGACGTGCTGTTGGAAGTGGAAGGCCTGACGGTGCGCGACGAGCGCGGCGTCATCATGGTGGATAATGTGTCATTCCAGGTGCGCGCCGGGGAAATTGTCGGCATTGCCGGAGTTGCCGGCAATGGCCAGTCCGAACTGCTTGAAGCGATTTCCGGCATCTTTCCCGCCAGGAGCGGGCGGGTTCTGCTGAAAGGCGAGCCGATACAGGTTACCGGCAATGCCGACCCTGCACTGCTGCGCAAAAAGGGCATGGCGCACGTTCCGGAGGACCGCCACCAGATGGGACTGGTGCTGCCATTTGAGGAAAACGAAAACAGTATTCTGGGCTATCAGACGCGAGAGCCCTATGTCAGCGGTCCTTTCCTTGACATCACGGCGATGCGCCGCGACGCCGCCGAAAAAATTGAGAAATACGACATCCGGCCACCGAATTGCCGGCTCAAGACCGCTAGTTTTTCCGGAGGCAACCAACAGAAGATCGTTCTGGCCCGGGAAATGGAACAGAATCCGGACGTGCTGATCATCGGACAGCCGACACGCGGTGTCGATATCGGCGCGATTGAATTTATCCACAAGCGCATTGTGGAAATGCGGGACGCGGGAAAGGCGATCCTGCTGGTATCTGTCGAGCTCGATGAAATCCGGTCTCTGGCCGACCGGGTTCTGGTGATGTTTGCAGGCCGCATTGTCGGTGAGTGCGCTCCGGAAACGCCGGAGGGCGAAATCGGCATGCTGATGGCAGGCATTGAACGCTCGGAGGCCGCACAATGAAGAACGGCTTACCGCGCTGGGTGGATATCGGTCTGATCCCGCTGCTCAATGTGACCGCCGCATTTCTGGTGTCCGGGCTGGTGGTGCTGTTCATCGGTGAAAACCCGATCCAGGCAGTCCGGGAAATGATCTTCGGTGCGCTTGGCTATGGCGAAGGCTTCGGTTTCACGCTGTATTATACCACCAATTTCATCTTCACCGGGCTTGCAGTGGCCGTTGCGTTTCACGCCGGGCTGTTCAACATTGGCGGTGAAGGCCAGGCCTATATCGGAGGGTTGGGTGTCGCCCTGGTGGCCCTGTCCTTCGGCGAAATTTTCCCGTGGTGGATCACCTTTCCCATTGCCATTATCGGTGCTGGCCTGTTTGGCGCGGCATGGGCGCTGATCCCGGCCTGGCTTCAGGCGACACGCGGCAGCCATATCGTGATCACCACCATCATGTTCAATTTCATTGCTGCATCGGTGATGGTCTATCTGCTGGTCAATGTGCTGAAAGTCCCCGGTTCGATGGAACCTGCCACTGCCCGGTTTGCGCCGGGCGGCACCTTGCCGTTCCTGCGCGAAATCATTCCCGCTTTCGGCTTTTCACCCGCCAATATTTCGATCTTCTGGGCGCTGGCCTGTTGTGTCTTTGTCTATATTCTGATCTGGCGCACCCGGCTTGGCTATGAAATGCGGACCTTCGGATTCAACCAGACTGCGGCCATCTATGCGGGGATTTCTCCAACCAAGATCATTGTCGTAACCATGCTGATTTCCGGGGCTCTGGCGGGGATGATGGCGCTCAATGAAGTAATGGGTCAGGCGCAGAAACTTCAGGACAATTTCACTGCCGGCTACGGTTTTGTCGGCATTGCTGTCGCGCTGATGGGCCGCTCCCACCCTGTCGGTATCGTGCTGGCGGCGCTGCTGTTCGGAATTCTGTATCAGGGCGGTGCCGAACTGGCCTTTGCCATGCCCGCCATCACGCGCGACATGATCGTTGTCATTCAGGGGCTGGTGATTCTGTTTGCCGGCGCTCTTGAGCATATGTTCCGCCCCAGCCTGACACGCTTGTTTGCCGGGCGCGAGCCCCCGCTTGTACCGGCGGAATAGGAGGCCGCGATGGAAGATTTCCTGATCAAATTGCCGCTGTTGCTGGATTCCATGGTTCGGCTCAGCGTTCCGTTGCTGTTTGCCGCTCTGGCCGGGCTTTTTTCCGAGCGGTCCGGTATTTTCGACATCAGCCTGGAAGGCAAAATGCTGGGTGCTGCCTTTGGCGCCGCCGCCGCCGCCTATGTCACGGATTCGGCAACCCTTGGCCTGCTGGCGGGGATACTGGTCTCCGTCGCGCTGGCGCTGGTGCATGGCTTTGCCTCCATCAGCCAACGCGGCAACCAGATTGTATCCGGTGTGGCGATTAATTTCATCGCACTTGGTCTGACGGTTCTGCTCGGACAGGCGTGGTTTTCCCAGGGCGGACGCACGCCGCAGCTCGGTGCCAATGGCCGCTTTGGCGAGTTGACTTTGCCGTTTGCCGACACCCTGTCAGGCCTGCCGATCATCGGCACGCTCTATGAAGGCATTCTGTCCGGTCATAATATTCTGGTCTATCTGGCATTTCTGTCGGTGCCGCTCTCATGGTGGGTGCTGTTCCGAACCCGCTTCGGCCTGCGCCTGCGTGCAGTCGGCGAGAACCCGGCGGCGGTTGACACCGCCGGAATATCGGTGATCTGGCTGCGCTATCGTGCGGTTATTGTCTGCGGCGTGCTGACCGGTTTTGCCGGCACCTATCTGTCGATCGCGCAGGCCTCCGGCTTTACCAAGGACATGACCGCAGGCCGCGGCTTTATAGCGCTGGCCGCGCTGATCTTTGCCAAATGGAAGCCGGTGCCGGTGATGATGGCCTGCCTGTTATTCGGGCTGCTCCAGGCGATCCCGATTCAGTATCCGCGAATTTCGCTGCCGGGCATCGGCATTGTTCCCGGACAGGTGATGCAGGCCCTGCCCTATGTGCTGACAGTTGTGCTGTTGGCCGGTTTCATCGGAAAGGCCACGCCGCCCAAGGCGGGAGGCGTGCCTTACGTCAAGGAGCGCTGAACAATGTCCCACGATCTGTTTGAAGCAGCCCTTGCTGCGCGCGCCAAAGCCTATGCGCCGGCTTCGAATTTTTCAGTTGGCGCAGCCATTCGCGGCCGCAACGGAAAAATCTATGCAGGCTGCAATATCGAAAATGCCGCCTATCCGGAAGGCTGGTGCGCGGAAACCTCGGCCATTTCCCACATGGTGATGGATGGCGAACAGAGCATTGCCGAGGTCTGCGTCATCGGCACAGGGGATGTGTTCTGCACCCCCTGCGGCGGTTGCCGTCAGCGGCTTGCCGAATTTGGCGCGGCAGATGTGCCGGTGCATATTGCCAAGGATGGCGGCATCGTCGAAACCTTCAGACTGGGTGATCTTCTGCCGGCCAGCTTTGAACTGGACCGCTCATGAGCGAGATTTCCGATCTTGCCAGTGCCGAGGCCGCTGACGCTTTGAGACTGGTGCGCCAGTCGACCGGGCGCCGGTTTTCCGTTGGTCTCATTCTTGGATCCGGTCTGGGCGGCCTTGCCGACATGGTGGAGAACCGCATCGAAATACCCTTTACCAATTTGCCCGGCTTTCCCACATCCGGCGTTTCCGGCCATGCCGGCACGCTGATTGCGGGAGATCTGTCCGGCTTGCCGGTGGTGCTGTATTCTGGGCGCTCGCATTTTTACGAGCACGAAGACGCTGCGGTAATGCGCCGTCCGATCGCCCTGATGAAGGCGCTGGGCTGCAACATGGTTGTACTGACCAATTCCGCCGGATCGCTGCACCCGGAAATGGGTCCGGGTTCGGCAATGCTGATTACCGATCACATCAATTTTTCCGGCTCCAACCCGCTGTTCCGGGAGCCCTCGGACCGGCGTTTTGTCGGCCTGACCGAAGCCTATGACAAAGACCTGCGCGATCGGTTTGACCGGTCAGCAAAGCGCCAGTCGATCCCGCTTCACCATGGCGTCTATATGTGGTTTTCCGGCCCGTCCTTTGAAACACCAGCGGAGATTAACATGGCACGGATTGTCGGTGCCGACGCGGTGGGCATGTCGACTGTACCGGAAGCCATTCTGGCACGTTTTTTCGATATGCGCGTGGTGGCGCTGTCTGCTATCACCAATCTGGCTGCCGGGATGACCGGGCAGGAACTGTCACATGATGAAACCAAAGAGAATGCGCCGAAAGCGGCAGATAAGCTGAAAGCGCTGATCGGTGGTGTGTTGGAGGAACTGGCAAGAACATGACTGATACCGCATTGCTGGCAGGGCTGATTCGCTGCCTTGATCTGACAAATCTGAATGATGATTGCGATTCAGCGGCGCTGGCCGCGCTGTGTAAAAAAGCACAGACGCCGCACGGCAATGTCGCAGCGGTCTGCATTTGGCCGCGCTTTGTTGGCGAGGCAAAAAAACTGCTCGCCGGAACCGGCATCAAGATCGTAACCGTGGTGAATTTCCCGCAAGGCGGCGAAGACACGCTGGCGGTGGAAGAAGAGACCCGTCAGGCCTTGCGCGATGGCGCCGATGAGATTGACCTGGTGATGGCCTATCAGGCGCTGGCCGAAGGCCGTGCCGGATTTGCCGAAACGCAGATCGTGCGCATCAAGCGGATTTGCGGCGAGAAGGTGTTGAAAGTCATTCTGGAAACCGGCGAGTTGAAGTCACCCGAGTTGATACGCACAGCCTCTGAATTGGCGCTTGCGGCAGGCGCTGACTTTTTGAAAACCTCGACCGGCAAAGTCGCGGTCAATGCCACGCTGGAAGCGGCGGAAATTCTTTCGTCAGTGATCGCCGACAGCGGTGCGACAAAAGGGTTCAAACCGGCCGGCGGCATGAAGAGTGCAGCGGATGCAGTTGCCTATTTTGAAGTGGCGCAGCGGGTTCGCGGCGACACGGTGCCCGATCCCGACACATTCCGCCTTGGCGCCAGCAGCGTGCTGGATGCACTGATCGCCGCCATTGAAGGGCGCGAGGAAACACAGGGGACAGGCTATTGAGCTATCTGCCTCAGGAGTTGATCCGCAAGAAGCGCGATGGTCTTGCGCTGGAAGCGGATGAAATCAAGTTTCTGATCAAGGGACTGACCGGGCAAAGCGTCAAGGCAGAACAGATTTCGGCCTTCGCCATGGCGGTGTATTTCAACGATTTGACCATGGCGGAACGTGTGGCCCTGACCGAGGCGATGCGCGACAGCGGCGACGTGCTGGACTGGTCGGATCTGCCGGGTCCGGCGCTGGACAAGCATTCCTCCGGCGGTGTCGGCGATAATGTGTCCCTGATGCTGGCACCGCTGGTAGCGGCCTGTGGCGGCTATGTGCCAATGATTTCGGGGCGCGGTCTTGGCCATACCGGTGGCACGCTCGACAAATTTGATGCCATTCCCGGTTACCAGACCAGCCCGGATAATGCCCTGTTCCGGAAAACCGTGCGCGAAATCGGCTGTGCGATCATCGGCCAGACAGCCAATCTTGCTCCTGCAGACAAGCTGATTTACGGCATTCGCGATGTCACCGCGACGGTGGAATCGGAAGCCATGATCACCGCATCGATCCTGTCGAAGAAACTTGCTGCAGGGCTTTCGGCACTGGTGCTGGATGTGAAATGCGGCAATGGCGCCTTTATGGCGACGGAGGCGGAGGCGCTCGGCCTTGCCAATTCGCTGGGCACAGTAGCGAATGGCGCAGGCTTGCCGACCCTTGCCCTGGTGACTGACATGAATCAGCCACTGGCAGATGCTGCCGGCAATGCGGTTGAAGTGCAGAACGCGGTGGATTTCCTGACCCGCGCCCGGCCAATGCCCCGGCTGGAGCGCGTTGTGCTGTCGCTATCTGCAGAAATGCTGGTTCTTGGCGGTCTTTACAGCGACACAGAGGCGGCCAGCGCCGCGCTGCAGAATGTCTGGGAAAATGGCCAGGCGGCTGAAGTGTTCGAGCGCATGGTGACGGCTCTTGGCGGGCCGTCCGATTTCATCAGCGCGGCGGCAACCCATCTGCCAGTGGCACCGATTATCCGCGATGTGTTTGCCAAAGGGAGCGGAACCGTCAGCCAGATCAAGACCCGCGACATCGGCCTCGCCGTCATCGGCCTTGGCGGCGGGCGCACCACACCGGAAGACCGGCTCGACTATTCGGTCGGGTTTTCGGCTCTGGCCGGAATTGGCGACATGGCGGATCAGCAGACACCGATCGGGCGGGTTCATGCCGGTTCGCAGGCCCACGCAGAAGCAGCGGTGGCAGCGTTGCAGGCCTGCTATGAAACCGGCGGTGATGTGGAAGACAAACCGGTTATCTTGCACCGTCTTGGACCGGATGATTTTGCACCCGGACAGCAGGTTTTGTGATGGCACGGGTGTTTTTGATTGTCATGGACAGTTTCGGCATTGGCGGCGCGCCGGATGCTGCTGCCTTCGGCGATGAAGGATCAAATACGCTGGGACATATTGCCGAGCAGTGCGCCAGCGGCGGCGGTGACCGGGACGGGTTGCGCTCCGGGCCGCTGCAACTGCCCAATCTTGACCGGCTGGGGCTTGGCGCAGCAGCAGACTTATCGACCGGGACGCGCCCTGCGGGACTGGACTATTCCGGGCCGATAGATGCGGCCTGGGGCGTGGGACGGGAAATTTCCACCGGCAAGGACACGCCGTCCGGGCACTGGGAGATTGCCGGTCTGCCGGTGCCATTCAGCTGGGGCTATTTTCCTGACACCGAACCCTGTTTCCCGGACGATCTGATTGCTGCAATTGTGGAGCAAGCCGATCTGCCCGGCATTCTGGGCAACAAGCATGCCTCCGGGACAGAGATTATTGAAGAGCTCGGTGAAGCGCATATCAGCAGCGGTAAGCCAATTTTCTACACATCGGCGGATTCGGTGCTGCAGATTGCGGCCCACGAAACCCATTTTGGTCTCGACCGGCTGTACCGACTTTGCCAGATTGCGCGTGAGTTGACCTATGATCTGGTCATAGGCCGGGTTATCGCCCGACCGTTTACCGGCGAAAGCGCGGCTGATTTCAAACGCACCGGCAACCGCCGCGACTATGCAATCGAGCCCACCGAAGATACGCTGCTTGACCGCCTCAAAGCTGCCGGTCGGCAGGTCATCGGGGTGGGTAAAATCTCCGATATCTTTGCTGCAAAGGGCATTACAAAATCCATCAAGGCAAGCGACAATCCGGCCTTGTTCGAGGCAATGATGGAAGCCGAGGCCCTGGCCGGGGAGGGCGATCTGGTGTTCGTCAATTTTGTCGATTTCGACATGCTGTTCGGCCATCGCCGCGATGTGCCGGGCTATGCGGCAGCGCTGGAAGCGTTTGACGCCATGCTGCCGCGCTTTATCGGGCAGATGCAGCCGGGAGATCTGGCGATCATCACGGCCGATCATGGCTGCGATCCGAGTTGGACCGGCACGGACCATACACGCGAACAGGTACCGATTCTGGCTTTTGGACCGGACATTGCACCGCAGGAAATCGGAGTGCGCACCAGCTTTGCCGATATGGCCCAAACCGTGGCCGCGCATCTTGGCATTGCGTCAGGCAAACATGGCCGTAAATTTCTCTGAAGAGACAGCGGCAGCGCGCTGTTGTGCAATCTGCAGAATCGTCAAACACCCCCTTGCCCTCACCGCTACACCCCGTTATAAGCTGCGGCTTCATTGGAACTGGCCGGCAGGGCATGCCGAGTCCGTTCAAAATGCTCCAGCCCACACAGTGAGTTGCCGAGGCGCTTCCAGCGCATCAGGGAATTCCGGGCTGACAAAGACAAACCAAGGAGAGCAAAATGCCCAAAATGAAGACCAAATCGGGCGCGAAAAAGCGCTTCAAGGTCACTTCGAGCGGAAAGATCAAGGTTGCGCAGGCCGGCAAACGCCATGGCATGATTAAACGCAGCAAGAAATTCATCCGTCAGGCGCGCGGCACCACAGTGCTGTGTCCCCAGGATGCACGTATCGTGAAGAAATTCCTTCCTTACGCCTAATTGATCTTACCGGAGAATACAGAAGATGGCCCGAGTTAAACGGGGCGTTACCGCCCACGCCCGTCACAAAAAAGTTATCAAAGCCGCCAAAGGTTATTATGGCCGCCGCAAGAATACCATCCGCGTTGCCAAGCAGGCAGTGGAGAAAGCCGGTCAATACGCCTATCGCGACCGCAAAACCAGAAAACGCAATTTCCGCGCCTTGTGGATTCAGCGGATCAACGCTGCTGTGCGTGAACATGGCTTGACCTATGGTCGATTTATCGACGGCCTCAACAAGGCCGAGATTGCTGTGGATCGCAAAGTTCTGTCTGACATTGCCATTCATGAGCCTGCTGCTTTCAAAGCTCTGGTGGACAAAGCGCAATCCGCGCTCGCCTGATTCAAAGCTGCTGCTTCCGGCCCTGTTGGGGTCTGACACTGAACCCACGTTGGCGGCGCCAGCGTGGGTTTTGTCATGTTGACGCGCCATAGATTGAATTGAAATCTTGAACATCGGAAGTTTCCAATGAGTGATCTGGACACATTAAAGCAATCCGTATTATCTGACATTGCAGCAGCGGCAGATGAAGCGAAGCTGGAAGCCGTGCGTGTTGTCAGCCTTGGCAAGAAAGGCTCCATTTCCGAGGCGATGAAATCTCTTGGCCGGATGGATGTCGAAGAGCGCAAAATCATGGGCCCGGCCCTGAATGCGCTGAAAAACGAAGTCGCCGACGCGATTGCCGCGCGCAAGGATATTCTGGAAGCGGACGCCCTTGAAAAGCGCCTTGCAACGGAACGCATCGACATCACCCTGCCAATGCCGGCCGGCCCGGCAGAGCGCGGCCGCATTCACCCTGTTTCCCAGGTGGTGGACGAAATCACCGCGATTTTTGCCGATATGGGGTTTTCCATTGCCGAAGGCCCGGACATTGAAACCGACTATTACAATTTCACAGCGCTGAATTTCCCCGAAGGCCATCCGGCGCGGGAAATGCACGATACATTCTTCTTCGACCCGAAGGAGGATGGCGAGCGCCTGTTGCTGCGCACCCACACCTCGCCGGTGCAGATCCACACCATGAAGGCTGAGGAACCGCCGATTCGGGTGGTCATACCGGGCCGGACCTATCGCTGCGACAGCGATCAGACCCATACGCCGATGTTCCATCAGATCGAAGGTCTGGTGGTCGATAAAACCTCGACAGTCGGCACCATGAAATGGGTGCTGGCAGAGTTCTGCAAAGCCTTTTTCGAAGTGCCGGAAGTTGATATGCGCTTCCGCCCGAGCTTCTTCCCCTTCACCGAACCGTCGCTGGAAGTCGACATTCGCTGCGACCGCTCCGGCGACAATGTGAAAATCGGTCAGGGCAATGACTGGCTGGAAATTCTCGGCTGCGGCATGGTGCATCCCAATGTGCTGAAAGCCGGTGGTCTTGATCCGGATGAATATCAGGGCTTTGCCTGGGGCATGGGAATCGACCGGATTGCCATGCTGAAATACGGCATGCCGGATTTGCGCGCCTTTTTCGACGCCGATGCCCGCTGGATCGAGCATTACGGTTTCCGCCCGCTGGATCTGCCGACATTGTTCGGCGGGCTGAGCCGTGTATAGGGAGACAGAGACATGAAATTCACACTCTCCTGGTTGAAAGACCATCTCGACACCAGCGCATCGCTGGATGAAATCGTCGATGCGCTGACAATGATCGGACTGGAAGTGGAAGCGGTCGATGACCGTGCCCGGTTCAAGCCCTTCACCATTGCCAAAGTGCTGACTGCGGAACCGCATCCGGATGCCGATAAACTGCGCGTGCTGTCGGTGGATACCGGCTCCGGCACACCGGTTCAGGTGGTGTGCGGTGCGCCCAATGCCCGCGCCGGGCTGATCGGTGCCTTTGCCGGTCCCGGCACCTATGTGCCCGGGATTGACCTGACGCTTGGCACATCCAGCATTCGCGGCGTGGAAAGCTCCGGCATGATGTGTTCGGAACGCGAGTTGGAACTGTCGGACAATCATGAGGGCATCATTGATCTGCCCGAAGACAGTCTGGCGGATGCGCCGGTCGGGTCTTCCTTTGCCGCCTATGCCGGTCTGGATGACCCGGTGATTGAAATTGCGGTGACACCAAACCGGCCGGATTGCCTCGGGGTTTACGGAATTGCCCGCGATCTGGCCGCTGCCGGTCTTGGCACCCTCAAGGATGGCAGCATTGCCGCCGTTGAAGGCAAGGGCGCATGCCCGGTGTCGGTCTCGCTGGAATTTGGCGACACCGAGCCATTGTGCCCGGCCTTCGGCCTGCGCCTCATCAGCGGCATTTCTAACTGTGAATCGCCGCAATGGCTGCGGCAGCGTCTGACCGCCATCGGTCTGCGGCCGATCAACGCGCTGGTGGACATAACCAATTACATCACTTTTGATCGTGGCCGCCCGCTGCATGTGTTTGATGCGGACAAGGTGAGCGGTGATCTGGTGGTTCGACGCGGCAAAGAAGGCGAGGAAATTGTCGCCCTTGATGGCAAGAGCTACAAGGTCAATGCGGATATCTGCGTCATTGCCGACGATAAAGAGCTGGAATCCCTGGCCGGAGTGATGGGCGGCGAAGCCAGTGGCTGTTCGAAAGACACCACAAATGTGCTGATTGAATCGGCGCTCTGGGAACCGCTGAACATCGCCCGCACCGGACGGGATCTCGGCATCCATTCCGATGCCCGCTTCCGGTTTGAGCGCGGTGTTGATCCGGCGATGATGCTGCCCGGTCTTGAACTGGCCACACAGATGGTGCTGGAATTCTGTGGCGGCGAGCCAAGCAATGTGATGCTCGCCGGTGCGGTTCCTGCGCCTGAAAAGACCGTGGATTTCCCCTATTCCGACATTCAGCGGCTGACTGGCCTGGACGTGCCGCGCGAGCGTACCAACGCCATATTGGAAAGCCTCGGCTTTCAGGTGAGCGGCAGCGGCGATATTGTTCAGGTGTCGGTGCCCAGCTGGCGGCCGGATGTCGATGGCAAGGCGGATATCGTAGAAGAAGTGATGCGCATTGTCGGGGTCAATGAGATTGCGCATCGTCCGATTGAACGTGGCGACCATGTCCAGGGCCCGATCCTGACACTTCGCCAGACACGGGAACGCCGGGCCCGGCGGGCGCTGGCTTCCCGCGGCATGATGGAAGCTGTAACATGGTCGTTCCTGGCAAAGGATCAGGCTGAAGCCTTTGGCGGCGGTCAGCGGGAACTGGCACTGGCCAATCCGATTTCCAGCGATCTGTCGGATATGCGGCCCAGCCTGTTGCCCAATCTTCTCAGCGCACTGCAGCGCAATGGCGATCGCGGCATCAACGATCTCGCGCTGTTTGAAGTTGGACAAATTTTCACCGGTGACCAGCCGGACGAGCAGAAAACCGGCGCCACCGGGGTTCGTCGCGGCGCTGCGCAACTGACCCATGAAGGCCGCGACTGGCGAGGTGCGGCACGCATCGTCGATGCATTCGACGCCAAGGCCGATGCCTTTGGCGTGCTTGCCGAACTGGGCGCTCCGGTGGCCAATCTGCAAGTGGTGGCAGAGGCTCCGGCCTGGTATCATCCCGGCCGTTCGGGGCGTATTCAACTGGGGCCAAAGCAGATTTTCGGAACTTTCGGAGAGCTGCACCCGGCCATCTTGAAACAATTCGATGTGGACGGACCAGTGGTCGGGTTTGAGATTATTCTGGAGAACCTGCCGGCACCGCGGACCAAGACCACGCGCACCAAAGCCGCGCTTGATCTGCCCGAATTGCTGCCGGTGTCGCGCGATTTCGCCTTTGTTGTCAGTTCCGATGTGAGCGCCGACAAAGTGTTGAAAGCGGCAAGATCCGCTGACAAGAAGCTGATCCGGAGTGTCTCGATCTTTGATGTTTACGAGGGCGGACGCATGGAGCCGGGACAAAAATCCCTGGCGATCGAAGTGACTTTGCAGCCGCGCGACAAAACCCTGACGGATGAGGACATTTCCGCAGTCAGCGCCGCTATTGTCGCGTCGGTTGAAAAAGCCACCGGCGGCCAGTTGCGCGGTTAGCCATGTGCAGATCCATCATAAACCAATTCGGGAAAGTGCACAGTTTCCCAAAGTGCCGGGTTTGTCAGACTGTTTGATGGTCCCGCTGTCATAAAGACTGGATCCCCGGAACAAGTCCGGGGATGACGGGATTGGATGGTGCGGCGAATTGTTCGGGGACGGATTTGCCGGATGGTAGCTTCTTCCGGGGACAACCTTCTCTGGCGACAGACAGTCCTACCCACACCAACCAATTCTCCAGCGTCATTCCCGGACTTGTTCCGGGAATCCGGTCCTTTTGGCAACTGAATTTGTGAGACACGTTGTGATCTCCGGCAGGCAGACAAAACGGGCACTCACCAAGTCTGGATTCCTGGAACCAGTCTTCATGGCATCTGAGTCCGAAAAATACTCTGTGCTTCACCCAGAACCATAGCACCAGAGCCGGGTGCCTTCGCTGCGCAGCCATTGGCGATGTCGCTCGTAATGCGGGCACAGGGTCCTTACATGGCCCCAGAATTTGGGTCCGTGGTTCATTTCCTTCAGATGCGCAACTTCATGGGCGACCAGATAGTCGAGCACGTCCGGCGGGGCTAGGATCAGCCGCCATGAAAAGCTCAGCGTGCCTGTCGAAGAGCACGATCCCCAGCGGCTTTTGCCGTCGCGCAGCCGGATTGCGCCGGGTTTCACGCCCAAAGCCGCGCTGTGGACGGCCACCTGGCGGCGGTAATCCTTCAGCGCTTCGGTTTTCAGGAAATCCTGCACACGGCGGGCAAAATGATCCGGGGCACCGGCGACATGCAGCTCTGCACCGGCTTCACCCTCGAGCTGTTTTACCAGCCCGCGCGTCGCCCCTGTCGCGACCAGCCGATGCTGCACACCGCGCAGCGGAATCCTTGCATCCGGTGCAAACGGGCAAGGCTCTTCCAGACGTCCGAGCCGCTCGATGATCCAGGTGGCCTGATCGCGGGCAAAGCGTTCCGCCTGCTTGCGAGTGCCGCCTTTGGGAATGGTAACGATAGCTTTGCGGTCTTTGGAATCGAGCTTCAAAATGTAGCGTCTGGCGCGTGAATTGGGCCGCAGCTCAACCATGATGGCCTGGCCATCATGGACCATTGTCAGCTCAGTACTGGCGGG
>TARA_R110002096_G_scaffold26825_3_pt1 | contig 24711 bp, 24 predicted proteins | sample TARA_R110002096 | Tara Oceans TARA_R110002096 (sample SAMEA4397295) | marine metagenome | biome: Polar Biome; feature: [DCM] deep chlorophyll maximum layer (ENVO:01000326); material: water (ENVO:00002006), including particulate matter (ENVO:01000060) such as... | depth 35 m
TCTGGTGGACAGGCCGGAGGCCCTTTTGGCAGAAATTGCCACCGCCAAAGGGCTGATTGTCCGCAACCGGACACAGGTCCGCGGCGTGCTGCTGGAAGCGGCAACCCGGTTGAAAGTCGTCGGCAGGCTGGGCGTCGGGTTGGACAATATCGACATGGCCGCATGCGATGCCATGGGCATTGCCGTGCGTCCGGCAACCGGTGCCAATGATCTGTCAGTCGCGGAATATGTCATCACCAGCGCGCTGCTGATGCTGCGCGGCGCCTACCATTCCGCAGATGCAGTCGCTGCCGGCCAGTGGCCGCGAGGCCGTTTGATGGGCCGTGAGATCAGCGGCAAGATTCTGGGGCTTGTCGGTTATGGTGCGATTGCCCGGGAAACCGCCATGCGCGCCGAGGCGCTTGGCATGCGAATTATCGGCTTTGATCCGTTTCTGGACGAAGGCGCGCCACAATGGGGCCGCACGGCAAAGGTCACGCTGGAGACATTGCTGCAGAGCGCGGATGTTGTCAGCCTGCATGTGCCATTGACCGCTGAGACGCGCAATCTGATTGATGACAAAGCGCTGAAATCGATGAAACCCGACGCGATCCTCATCAATGCTGCACGCGGCGGTGTTGTCGATGAGGCGGCGCTGGCCGCATTGCTGCGCGAGGGCCATCTTGGTGGCGCGGCGCTGGACGTGTTTGAAACCGAGCCGGTGAGCGCACAGGACGGTGCCAAATTCGCTGATATTCCCAATCTCATTCTCACGCCGCACATTGCCGGGGTGACCTCAGAAAGCAATATTCGCGTTTCCTCGGTCACCGTCGCAAATGTCCTGTCGGTGCTTCAGTCATAAGGCAGCAATATATGGAAGACCGCATCGTCAGCCTTGCAGAGGCGCGTTCCTTTGCAAGTGATACGCTGATCGGATTCAACACATCGCCGCAGAACGCCCAAATTGTCGCCGAAGCTCTGGTGGCGGCCGAGGCTGACGGGCTGAAAGGCCATGGTCTTTCGCGCCTGCAGGGCTATGGCGCACAGGCCAAAACCGGCAAGGCGGACGGTCATGCTGTGCCGGAGGTATCGCGTCCGGCGAAGGCTGCCGTGCTGGTTGATGCCAAGGGTGGCTTTGCCTATCCAGCCCTGAAACTTGGTCTGGAAACATTGACCGGTGTAACCCGAAGCCAGGGCATCGCAATGCTGGGTGTGCATCACTCCAACCATTGCGGCGTTGCCGGTCATCATGTCGAAAAACTGGCCGAGCAGGGGCTGGTGGCTCTGATGTTTGCCAACGCACCTGCCTCGATTGCGCCCTGGGGCGGCAAGCGCGCGATTTACGGTACCAACCCCATCGCCTTCGCCAGCCCGCAACTGGACCGCCCCGCTCTGGTGATTGATCTGTCGGTCTCGAAAGTGGCACGTGGCAATATCATGGCTGCGGCGCAGCGCGGCGAGGCGATTCCCGAAGGCTGGGCGCTGGATCCGCAAGGCAATCCCACCACCGATGCCAAGGCCGGGCTGGCGGGCACCATGCTGCCGATGGGTGATGCCAAAGGCACTGCGCTTGCCTTGATGGTGGAAATATTATGCGCAACGCTGGTCGGCGCAAATCATTCTTATGATGCCACCAGCTTCTTTGATGGCGAAGGGTCGCCACCGGGCACCGGCCAGCTTATTCTGGCAATTGATCCGGCAGCTTTTGGCAGCGGATATCTGCAGCGTCTGACCGCCTTGGTGCTGGCGATTGAAGAGCAGGACGGAACCCGGCTTCCCGGTGACCGGCGCCTGGCCAGTCGCAAGAAAGCCGAGGCTGAAGGCGTAAAAATCCCGGCAAGCCTGCTGACGGCACTCGCAGCGATCTAGAACTTTTCATGATTATACTGATGCAGTTCAATGCATTCAGCAAACGGTCCGGCCTTTCCGCACCGGGCTGCGATCAAAAACCCGTGATTGAGCTCAGCAAATTGCCTTGATAACCGACTGGCGTGTGGGCACTGTGTGAGGCGCTTTGGATAGACGATCCTACAACTAAAAACCGGAAAAATCCAAGCATAAACCTTGCGTTGTGAAGATTGTTTCGCGGGCGAAACAAGATCGCAGGTGCTGAGGGCAGCCGCTTATCCGGCCCTTTGTGGGTGTTGGATTCTGCCTGTCATAACGGCATGATGGTTTTGTCATTCAGCGGTTTGTTCCTTGACTGCGCCAATTGGCACCCCAATTTCTCCTTCACACAATGCGCAGGCGCTACCGGACAGCGCAATGTGTTGAGTGACCTTTGGTCTTTCGCAATGAGTTTGATCTGCTCAAACAGAATATCCGTCACCCCCGGCAGTTCTGCCGGGTCGCCCATAACTGAATGAATTGAGAAAAAATGGACACTTTGACGCGCATGCGAACCTTCATTGCGGTGGTTGATGAAGATGGCTTTTCCGCTGCTGGCCGGGCTCTGGGGCGGTCAAAAGCACTGGTGTCGAAATATATCAGTGAACTGGAAGATGAACTGGGCGTGCGGCTGCTTAACCGGACGACCCGCAAATTGTCGCTGACTGAAATCGGTCATTCCTATTTTCATGAAGCTCAGTCCATTATCCATCAGGTCGATATGCTGCAGGAAACGGTTCAGGACAAAAGCGGCAAGCCGCGTGGATTGCTGCGGCTGTCGGCACCGCGGTCACTGGCGGATTCGCCGCTTATGCAGACAGTTATGGGATTTGCCGAGAGCCAGCCGGATGTGTCTCTTGAACTGGTTCTGGAAGACCGCTTTGTCGATCTCATTCAGGAGGCGTTTGATGTCGCCATTCGGATTACCTCACTGGAGGATTCCAGCCTGATTGCCCGGCGGCTCGGCTCGTTCAGAATTGTGACATGTGCATCCCCCGAAGTGATCAGCCAGTATGGCGAGGTGAAGACACCTGGCGATCTGACTGACCGGCCCTGTATTATCGACAACAATCAGAAATCGCGGCAGAACTGGAATTATTTCGATCAGGGCAAACGGGTCACGATTCCGGTCAAAGGCCGGGTGGAGACCAATTCGCCTCAGGCAGTCCGGCTTGGCGCACTGGCGCGTCTCGGCTTTGCCCGCACCCTGCATATGCTGGTTGCAGAGGATCTCAAGGAGGGGCGTCTGGTCCAGGTTCTGGATGAGTTCGAAGCCGACGATATGGGAATTTTTGTGGTTTATGCCAATCGCCGTCATCTTTCTTCCAAAATTCGGGCCTTTGTGGATTATATGAGTAAGAATTATCAGCGAAATGGGGATTGATTCGTTTGACGCGTCCTGGATTGTCCGGCCTTGTCTTCAGTGCCCTTGTGCTTTCTGCGACCGGGCAGATGCGGAGCGCCGAAGCGCATCCTCACATATGGATCGACACGCGGGCTGAAGTCGAGTTCGATCAGCAGAAACGTGTCTCGGCTATTCGCCATTCCTGGACCTTTGACGATGCTTTCTCGGTGTTTGTCATTCAGGGCCTGGATGAAAATCAGGATGGTCTTTACACCCGCGAGGAACTGGAATCGCTGGCAAAGGTCAATGTCGAAAGCCTCGGTGAATATGAATTCTTCACCTTTATGGGGGTGGAGGTCGCCGATGTGGATTTCAATGAACCGACGGATTACTGGCTCGATTATAATGCTGAATTGAGCCGCCTGACGCTGAATTTCACCCTGTCTTTGAAGCGCCCTGTCGCGGTGACAGACCAACTCATTCTGGAAGTGTTTGACCCGGAATCCTATGTCTCATTTGCAGTCAATGCGCAGGATTCCATCACTCTGGCCTCCAGTGCTCCCGAGACCTGCAGCATTGAGGTCAAACCGGCAGAAGACATGGGCGAGGAATTTGCCGCAGCTCTTGCCGAAGTGCCTGCCTCCCAGCGGGAGGTTCCACCGGAATTCTATGCAGTGACGTCCCAACTCTCCAATTCTGCGATAATCCGGTGTTCCTGAGAACGCTCTGGGCCGGATTGATCATGCTGGGCCTCAGCACTGCTTTGGTGGTGGCGCAGGGCCCGTTCGGGGTGGGCGCGCCAGAAGCGGCGCCGATGCCGGCGAACGGCCTGCTTTCCGATTTCTTTCGCTGGGTTGCGGCGGAGCAAAGCGCTTTTTACAAGCAGTTGACCGGTACGGTTCGGGAGATGAAACAGGACGGCAGTGCGGTCTGGACGCTGATCAGTCTGAGTTTTCTGTACGGAGTATTCCATGCCGCCGGCCCCGGCCACGGCAAGGTGGTGATGTCATCCTATGTGCTGGCAAACCGCGAGACAGCACGCCGCGGTGCGGTGTTGTGCCTGATGTCGTCCCTGCTGCAGGCGATGGTCGCCATCGGCGTCATCAGTATTCTGGCGATTGTGTTCAACGCAACCAGTCTGGTCATTTCAGATGCGACACGGGCGCTGGAAATCGGCAGTTATGTGCTGGTTGCAGTGCTTGGCTTCTATCTGATCGTCAAATCCGTGCACCGCATTGTGGCAGCATCATTGGACACACCTAACGCAAGCCCGTCGCATCTTGGGCACCGGGTTGCCGACCACCATCATCATGATGAGAATTGCGGTTGCAATCATGCCCATGCGCCCAGTCCGGCGCTGGCGGATCAGGCTGGCGGCAGCATCAAAGCCGCAACCACGGCAGTCTTGTCGGTCGGGCTTCGGCCGTGCACCGGAGCGCTCATCGTGCTTGTCTTTGCGCTGGCGCAAGGGCTGTTCTGGGCGGGAATCCTGTCGGCGTTTGCGATGGGTCTGGGGACTGCAATCACCGTGACCGCTCTGATGTTCTTTGCTGTGGGAACACGGCGCGCCACATTGCTGCTGGCAGGCGGCAACACGCGTGGTGCCGGCATTGTGCTGAACGGTGTGCAACTGCTCGGCGCTGTCGCGGTTTTTACACTGGGCGCCGTGCTGCTGACCGCATCACTTCGCCTGTTTTAAATTTCCTTCGATTGCAACGCTTTCAATTGTGCCGGATACATTGCCGCGCATGACATTGCCGAAATACTCGAAAATGCTGCGCGATACGGCATCGCTGGCCGCCCAGTATTCCGGGTGCCACTGCACGCCGAGCGCAAAGGCTTTTGCATCCTTGACCGAGACAGCTTCGATGATGCCGTCATCAGCGGTGGCTTCAATGCGCAACCCATCGGCCAGACGGGCGATGGCCTGGCGATGCAGGGAATTGATGGTGATCGTATCATTGCCAACAATTCGGGCAAGCAATCCGTCAGGCACCGGCTTTACGCTCTGGGCGATCCGGTAGCGCATATCCTGATGCGGCAAATCCGGTGCGCGATGATCGATGCGGCCCTGCTGTTCCTGGATTTCCGTATCCAGAGTTCCACCGAGCGCAACATTGAGTTCCTGAAGTCCCCGGCAAATCGCCAGCAACGGTGTGCCGCTGGCAATGGTCTGGCGAATGAGCGGCAGGGTGGTGGCATCACGATCATGATCATAGGGTTCGTGTTGGGCGGTGGGTGTTGCACCGTAAAGCTGCGGGAACACATTGCTTTTCGAGCCCGTCAGCAAGACGCCATCAACCCGCGCCAGCAGGCTCTCATAGTCGCCGTTAGCTGCAAGATCCGGCAGAATGACCGGTTGCACATCGGCGACATTGGCGAGTGCCTTGAGATAGGTGTCGATGGCGGCGTGCCAATTGTATCCGGCTGTTGAAATGACGTCGGCTGTAACTAGAACAAGGGGCTTCATGACTATATACCGCGAGAAAATAAAAGTTTACTGATTGTCATGTAAATCATCGCATTTCCAACACATTTCAAGACCAAATGCTGCGCCGTAAACAGAACTTGAATTTGGCCCCGAATATTGGCCGGATTTTTCGATTTAAATGACACAGAAGAGACCTTGTTAAACATGCAAAAAATTGAACCTCAAGAGGCAGAAATCTCAACTGACGGTTGCATAAATGCGAGGCGCGACTACATTCTCGGCTTGTGGGCAGGACGCCAGCTGGGCTTGCGGGATGATGAGCTGCAGCACTATGTCCGGGACGTCATGCATACCGATCAGATGACACCGGGATTTGATCCGATGATCAATAAGGTTGCAACCGATTTTTCGAAGAACGGCATTGCTCTGGCCAATACGCAGATTCGCATGGCGTTTCTGAACGCCGAACGCACTGCCCGTGCCGAGATGCTGACGACGGACTGATCCGCACGGATCGGACGCCCGCCCGTTTTGCTGCTTGTCAGCTGTGCTTCGGGGACAGCTGAGGGATGCCGGTTTTATCCGGCTTTGGCTGCCAGAACTTCAATTTCCACGACGAATTCCGGCCGCGCAAATCCGGATACGATCATCAGTGTCGAGGCCGGCGGCGGGTCGCAGACATAGCGGTCCCGTGCGCGCATATATCCGGCCAGATAATCTCTGTCGCTGACATAGGCGTTGATCCGGACAATGTCGGACAGCTCCATGTCCGCACTCGCTAGAATTTCGGCAATATTGCCAAAAATCAGATCAGTCTGTGCCTCGGACCCTTCTGGAATTGAATCCTCGGCAGTAATCCCCAACTGACCTGAACAGACGATGATGCGGGCGCCGGGCGGCAGTTCCACACCATGGCTGTAATTGGCGAAGGGCGCCCGTATGGTACCGGGCGTATGATGCACAAACTGGTTTGCCATGCGCTCTGAGTCCCTATGTTTATGGTTCAATTTCATCAAGAAGCGGTCTATCAGGCAGCTTGGTCCCTAAACGCGCCGGGCGATGATTTCAAAGAATACTTTGTCTTGCAGCTTGATTTTTGTGTGCACTGCATCACAAACTGTCGCCGGGCCAGCCTAGGCTGGCTGTAAATTTTTGCTATCAAAGGAATTCCGCAATGGTATCCGGCCACTTGAAAACACTCACAGCTTTCGGGGCGCTCGCTTTGAGTGCCACTTTCATAACCCCATCCAGCGCACTCGAAAAGGTGACTTTCGGAACAAACTGGCTGGCCCAGGCGGAACATGGCGGCTTTTATCAGTCTGTGGCCGACGGAACTTACGAAGCCTGCGGACTTGATGTCTCCATTGTGTCCGGCGGCCCGCAGGTCAATAACAGGGCGCTGATGCTGGCAGGGAAAGTGAAGTTCATAATGGGGGGCAACATGCTGCAGCCATTCTCTGCGGCTGAGCAGAACATCCCCGTTGTTGTGGTTGCTTCGCTGTTCCAGAAGGAACCGCAGGTGATTATCAGCCATCCTGACCAGGGGTTTAACACCTGGGAAAGCCTGAAAGGCGCGAAGCTGTTTCTGGGAGAGAACGGCTTTCAGAGCTTCTACAAATGGATGATGGGCGAATATGGCTTTACCGCCGAACAGCGCCAGCCCTACACGTTCAATCCTGCGCCGTTCCTGGCTGACAAGAAATCCGCGCAACAGGGCTATATCACCTCCGAGCCATTTGCCATCGAACGGGAAGGCGGTTTTAAGCCGAACCTGTTTCTGCTGGCGGATTACGGCTTCGACACCTATTCCACCACGATTGAAACCATGCAGGCGACAATTGATGCCAGCCCGGAAGTGGTACAGTGTTTCGTCGACGGCTCAATTCTCGGCTGGGTGAATTATCTGTATGGCGATAATTCCGCTGCCAATGCGCTGATCCAGAAAGACAATCCTGACATGACGGACGAGCAGATCGCGTTTTCCATTGCTCAACTGAAAGAGTACGGAATTGTCGACAGCGGAGATTCCGAAACATTGGGCATCGGTGCCATGACCGCTGCGCGGCATACAAGTTTTTACGACAAAATGGTGGCTGCAGGCGTGGTGCCTGCCGGAATCGATATTTCCAAAATTTACACCCTGGACTTCGTCAATAAGGGCGTCGGCCTTGAGTTGAAGAAAAAACTGACCGGCATGTAACTCATTCTGATGTCCGGCCGCCGCAACCGATCTGCTGCGGCCGGACGCATTTTCAAGGCAGTTTCCTGTGGCGCAATCATCGCTGATTTCTCTCAACAACATTACCAAGTCCTTTTCCAACGGAACTGTGGCACTGCGCGACATGGCGCTGGATGTACAGCAGGGCGAGTTTGTCAGTCTGCTCGGCCCCTCTGGCTGCGGCAAGTCGACGGCGTTGCGGATTATTGCCGGTCTTGCACCGGCAACCATAGGAACCGTGTCCTGGGGCGGCAGCGCAACTGCGCAGGCAGAAGAGGCCTCGCATGATGTCAGCTTTGTGTTTCAGGAGCCGACATTGATGCCCTGGGCCACTGTATTCGGAAATGTCTATCTGCCGCTGAAACTGAAGGGCCAGAGCAAAGCCAATGCCCGGGATGCGGTGATAGAGGCGCTGACGCTGGTCGGGCTTGAGCAATTTTCAAATTCCTATCCGCGTGAGCTGTCCGGGGGGATGAAAATGCGGGTGTCGATTGCCCGAGCGCTGGTGACACGGCCGCGGCTGCTGTTGATGGACGAACCCTTTGCCGCTCTGGATGAAATTACCCGCTTCAAGTTGAACAATGATCTTCTGGAGTTATGGCAGCGCTTCAACTGGACTGTGATTTTCGTCACACATTCAGTGTTTGAATCGGTCTATCTGTCCAACCGGATCGTGGTCATGGCGTCCCGTCCGGGCCGGGTGGTGGACGACATTGCGATTGATGCGCCCTATCCCCGGGATGAAGCGTTTCGCACCAGTGATGTCTACAGCCAGTATTGCCGCGAAGTGTCGAACGCGTTGCACAAGGCGATGGATCCGTTTCCCGCCGGAGCGGCGGCATGAGCCAGGCAGACCTACAGCTAAGTGGCAGCGAGGCCGTGCTGATTGACCCGGTCGAACTGGCGCGGGCTCGTGCTCATCGCCGCGACCGGGTGTTGAAATGGATTCTGCCCCTGATCATCTTCGCGCTTGCTATCCTGTTGTGGGACCGGCTCTGCGTATGGAACGACATTCCATCCTATATTCTGCCGCGGCCGGGCCTGGTGTGGGAAACGCTGATTGCGGATTGGGGGCTTTTGTCGTTTTCGCTGCTCAACACCCTCAAGATTACTTTTCTCAGTCTGGCGCTGGCAATTGCCGGCGGCGTCGGCCTTGCGGTGTTGTTTGCAGTTTCGCGGCAAGTGGAGATGTCGCTGTTTCCCTTTGCCATCATCCTGCAGGTCACACCGATTGTCGCCGTGTTTCCGCTGATCAATATCTATGTCGATGACCAGACCACCAAATTGCTGCTCTGTGCTTGGATTGTCGCGTTTTTTCCGATTCTGTCGAACACCACGCTGGGCCTCAATTCCGTTGATCATAATCTGCGCGATCTGTACCGCCTCTATGGTGCCTCTCGCTGGCAGACGCTGTGGCATCTGCAACTGCCGGCGGCGATGCCGTTTTTCCTCGGCGGTCTGAAAATCGCCGGTGGGCTGGCGCTGATCGGAGCGGTGGTCGCGGAATTTGTCGCCGGTGCTTCGGGGCAGAGTTCCGGTCTAGCCTCGCGCATCATCGAAGCCGGTTACCGGCTCAATGCGCCAAGGTTGTTTGCCGCTCTGCTGCTGATTTCTCTGACCGGAATTCTGATCTTTTTTGCGACCTCACTGGTGTCGCATCTGATTTTACGCAAATGGCACGAAAGTGCCCTGAAACGGGAGATCTGACGCAATGGCTTCCTTGCCTGGATTTATCACAGTTCCCAAATTCGAACGTTATGCCCTGTCCCACGGGCGGGTGCCTGCAGCACTTGTTGCGCAGCTGTCAGGCTCGCGACTGCCGAAGGCGGAATTTCCGCCGGATGACGATCTGGTCTGTGCGGATTTTCTGATTGAGGAAGGGCACCTCGCCGCCATCGGCGCACCGGGCGCGTTTGACGGGGAAGTGGCGCTGTTGAATCTGGACGACGCCATGGTATTGCCGGCCTTCACCGAATTGCACACCCATCTGGACAAGGGCCACATCTGGCCGCGCCAACCAAATCCGGATGGATCCTTTGGCGCTGCGCTTGACAGTGTCAGCGCTGACAGAACAGCGCATTGGAGCGCTGAAGATGTGCGCGCCCGCATGGAGTTTTCATTGCGCTGCGCCTATGCGCACGGCACACGGTCGATCCGCACACATCTGGATTCCATAGCGCCGCAGCATCAAATTTCATGGCCGATATTTGCCGAACTGCGCTCAAAATGGCAGGGACGCATTGCGCTGCAGGCGGTTTCGCTGGTTGGTATTGACGGGCTGGCAGATGATGCGGTGCGGCGCGATTTGCTGGAATTGGTTCTGGCCAATGGCGGCATAGCCGGGGCGGTGAGCTATATGGTGCCGGAGCTGGAAGCAACGCTCGACAAGATGATTGGCGAGGCGATTGATGCGGGCATAGACATGGACTTTCATGTCGATGAAACCCTGGATCCGGATGCAAGATCGCTTGCCATCATTGCCGAGCGGGCCATCGCGCTGGGTTATGAGGGCAAGGTCACCTGCGGTCATTGCTGCGCGTTGTCGCGCCAGACACAGGACGAGGTCGACCGGACCCTTGATCTGGTGGCCAGGGCCAACATTACGGTAGTCAGCCTGCCACTGTGCAATCTGTATCTGCAGGATCGCACGCAAGCCGGTGCGGCTCCACGGACGCCGCGCTTTCGTGGCGTGACGCTGCTGCATGAAATGAAAGCAAGGGGTATTCCCGTCGCAGTGTCGTCGGACAATACGCGCGATCCGTTTTATGCTTACGGGGATCTGGATGCCCTTGAAGTCTATCGCGAAGCAACCCGCATCGCGCATCTGGATCATCCGGTCGGCGACTGGATCAAAACCATCACCGAAACACCGGCGGCGGCGATGCGGCTTGAAGGCGGATTTACCATTGGCGGTGCGGCAGACATGGTGCTGGTCAGGGCACGCAGCTTCAATGAATTGCTGTCGCGCCCGCAAACCGACAGGGTGGTTCTGCGCAGCGGCGCCGCAATTGAGCGGGTACTGCCGGACTATCGCGAGCTTGACGGTTTGCTTTCTTGAAACTGGCACAAACAGGAGTGTTAAAGTATGGATTTGGCCAGGCTGAAAGCTGAACTGGCTCCGGTCAGGTGCGAAGACAATGCAGCGATAGTGAGACAGAAAAGTCGTGATTTTTTCTGGTATTCGCCGGTGCTGAAACGCCAGCTGCAAGAGGTCACGGCTGATCTGATTGCCGCGCCGGTCAACGAAGCGGAAGTCATCCATGTTCTGAAAACCTGCTTTGCTCAAGATGTGCCGGTGACGCCGCGCGGCACTGGCACCGGCAATTATGGCCAGGCAATGCCTTTGTCCGGGGGCGTGTTGCTGGATCTGTCGAAATTCAACAAAATCCGGGAGATTTCCACCGGCCGTTTCATCGCCGAGCCGGGCGCTGTGATCGCCGAAATCGACCGCCATGCGCGGCAGAGCGGGCAGGAAGTGCGGATGCATCCGTCAACCTATTCCACCGCTTCGATCGGCGGCTTTATTGCCGGCGGCTCCGGAGGTGTCGGCTCGATCAATTTCGGCGGGCTGCGTGATCTGGGCAATGTCATCCGCCTGCGGGTGGTGACCATGGAGGCCGAGCCGCGCATTCTGGAACTGGGCGGTGAGGATCTGCAGAAGGTCAGCCATGCCTATGGCACCAATGGCGTCATCACCGAAGTGGAGATGCCGCTGGGGCCGGCCTATGACTGGGTTGATGTGCTGGTCGGGTTTGAGCCGAGAGATGCCGAAGGGTTCGCCGGATGGATGGATGCAGCGCGCTTTGGCAATGAGCTTGGCCTTCAGGATGGCATTCTGACGAAGAATATCGCACCTGTGCAGACGCCTGTTCCACAACGCTATTTTCTGCGCCACAGAAAATTCCTCCAGGACGGCCAGTCCGTATGCATCTGCATGATTGCGCCTTTCGCAATGGATGCCTTCGCCAGCTTTGTGGCACGTGGCAAGGGCCACATCCTGTACCGTTCGGATACGGCCTCCGCTGAGGAGAAGAAGGGCCTGCCACCGGCCTATGAACTGGCCTGGAACCACACCACCCTGCGCGGATTACGGGTCGATCCGCAGATTACCTATCTTCAGGTGCTGTATCCGTTTCCGCATCAGATCGAACGTGTGGAAGCAGTGTCAAAACTGTTTCCAGGCGAGGTTACAGGCCATCTGGAATATGTCCGCTTTGATGGTCATGTGACGTGTTTCGGACTGCCGATTGTGAACTTCACCACGGAAGATCGGCTGGACGAGATTATCCGCATTCACGAAGAAGAGGGCTGTCCGATCTTCAATCCGCACCGCTACACGCTGGAAGAAGGCGGCATGAAGCGGACCGATGCGGTGCAACTGGATTTCAAGCGCGAGGCTGATCCGAAGGGGCTTCTCAACCCCGGCAAAATGGTCGCCTGGGACCATCCGGATTTTGACTTTTCCGGACAGACCTATCTGTTTCCCGGCCTGGAGCGAAAAGCGTAATGCGGGTTCTGGTGCTGTATGCCCATCCGGTGGAAACCAGCTTTAACGCGGCCATGCACAAAATGGTGGTGCAAACGCTGCGGGAGGCCGGCCATGAGGTGGATGATTGCGATCTTTATGCAGAAGGCTTCGATGCGGTGCTGTCACGGCAGGAGCGGCTGAGCTATCATGACACGGACGTAAACCGGCAACCCGTCGCTTCCTATGTGGACCGGGTTTTGAACACCGATGCCATTGTCATGGTTCATCCGATCTGGAATTTTGGCCCCCCGGCCATTCTGAAGGGCTTTATGGACCGGGTGTTCCTGCCGGGAGTATCGTTTGATATGTGCGAGGGCAAGGTGACGCCGGGTCTGACGCATATCAAGAAGCTGGCCTGTGTGGTCAGCTACGGTGCGCCGTGGTATCGGGCGCTGATTCTGGGCGATCCGCCACGCAAACTTGCGACCCGCATGCTGCGCGCCATGATCAAGCCGGGTGCGCCGGTGCTGTATCTTGCCCGATATGACATGAACAATGTGACGGACACACAGCTCCAGGCCCATCTTCAGAAGGTGCATGACAGGTTGCTGAAATTCTGATGGCGGCGCTGATTTAGTTGATTAACTAAACCAGCTCTTCGCCGACAAATGCCTTTTCCACGACGAATTGTCCAGGACGGCTGTTGGAGCCCTCGACAAGGCCTGCCGCCACACTGATCGTCTTGACATCCTGATTCAATGCCATGGATCCGCAGATCATGACGCGGTCATCGCTGTTCAACGGGGCAATGCCAAGATCGCCATAGAAACTGCCATTGCGCATCAGATTGGTGATGCGGCCTTCATGGACAGATGCCTCGCGCGTGGTGGTCGCATAATGCCGCAATTTGCGAGCGGCATCTTCGCCGACCAGGGGATCGGCCAGAGTGCGTTTCTTCAATTCATAACCATAGCTGAGCTCTGCGTTTGTCCGGCAGGTATGGGCCAGGATAATCTCGTCATAGGCGGCATAGGTATCCGGGTCGCGGATGATAGAGGCAAAGGGTGCGATGCCGGTGCCGGTTGCAATCAGGAACAGGCGCTTTCCGGGCACCACCGCGTCCAGCACCAATGTGCCGGTCGGCTTGGGCCGGACAATCACCTGATCGCCGATCCGAATGTTCTGCAGGCGCGAAGTCAGCGGACCGTCCGGCACTTTGATTGAGTAGAATTCCAATTCCTCATCCCAGATGGGGGAGGCGATGGAATAGGCCCGCAGGATCGGTTTTCCGTTATCGCGGGGCAGACCAATCATAACGAATTCGCCGGAGCGGAAGCGCAGGCTTTTTGGCCGGGTCACGCGGAATGAAAACAGCTGGTCCGTCCAGTGCCGGACAGAGGTTACGGTTTCGCCATAGGGCAGAGTTTCGACAGTCTGGGAGGGGGAGAAAAAATCTGACATAAAAGCTCTTTCAATGCTCAACCGGCAAGGCCAAGCCGGGATCGATAGGATTCAAGTTTCGGCAAGCGGTCACGCCATTGCTCTTCGGGCTGGCGTTTTGCCATTTGCGGGCTGATTTCCAACTCGTCGAAACCGGTTTTGAGTGCCATTGGATACTGATCGGATATCAGTTCACCATGGGCGCGCAAAGTACCTTTGAAACCCAGTCTGCGCAGGCGCTGCGCAAGACTGAAGCCGCGTCCATCCGCACTGGAGGGAAAGGCAATCCGGATCAGCGCAATGGCACTGAAATACGGCACCAAAGCCTGCGGGTCTTCATCGTTTTTCATATCGACGAACAGGCCGCCAAGGGCGGCAATCGATTGCAGTTCCTCGACATCCAGAAATTTGCATGGCTCAATCGGCGAAGGCGAGAACTTACCCTCCCGGACCAGGATGCTGCGGGTTGTCTGTTCGATATTCATTGACTTGCCTCCGTTACCGGGTTGCCCTGAACCGGTTTGCCTTGAACCAGTTTGCCCCGAACCAGTTTGCCGTCGACCAGATGGATACCGCATTCGGATTTTTCCTGTCCTTGCCAGCGTCCGCTGCGCGGATCGTCATGCTCGCCCACCGCTATGGTGCAGGGTGAGCAGCCGATCGAGCGGAAGCCGCGATAGAACAGTGGATTGCGCGGCAATTCATGACGCTCAAAATAGGCCTTGATATCGCCTGCCTGCCACTCCGCAAGGGGGTTGAATTTGTGTCTGCCCTGCTCATCCAGTTCCTGCACCGCCAGTTCTGCCCGTTCTTTGCCGTGAAAGCGTTTGCGTCCGCTGACCCAGGCATTGTACTGGCACAGATTTTTTTCCAGCGGTTTGATCTTGCGCAAGGTGCAGCAGGCATCCGGATCGGTCAGATGCAGGCGGCCGAACGGATCAGTGTCCCGGGCTTCGTGAAGATCCGGCAGAACGCGGATGACATTGCGAAGACCAAGGGTCTGGGCCAGCTCTAGCTGATATTGCAGAGTTTCCTCAAACAGCATCAGCGTGTCGATGAACAGCACCGGAACATCCGGATCGACCCGCGAGGCGAGGTGGAGCAGCACGGCGGATTCAGACCCAAAGGACGAGACCAGAGCGGCCTTGCCATGGATTTTCTCGCCGAAAACATTGGTCAGCAGCGCCAGCGCTTCCTGCTCAAGTTGATCAAAATTCGCAGAGGGTGCAAGCTGGTCGGTCTGTCGTTCAGGCAGCACGTGCATCATCAACCTCCTGAGGGTAAAGAGCAGCCAGGAATGGCTCTGCGCCGAGACGCTTGTAAGCATCGATGAAAGGCTCCTCATTGGAGTCCCGGCAGTCCAGATAGGCATCAATCAGACGGTCGAGCGCTGCCATAAGCGCATCGGCGGAAAAGCCGGGGCCGGCGCGTTCGCCGACCGACATGTTTTCGCGGCCATCGCCGCCCAGAGTGATCTGGTAAAGCTCTTCGCCTTTTCTCTCCAGACCGAGGATTCCGATATGTCCGACATGGTGATGGCCACAGGCATTGATGCAGCCCGAAATCTTGATTTTCATATATCCGATTTCACGTTCCAGGCCGCGCGCTTCAAAATGCGTCGCGATCTCCTGGGCAATGGGAATCGAGCGCGCGGTTGCCAGCGCGCAGTAATCCATTCCGGGGCAGGCGATGATATCGGAGATCAGTCCGATATTGGCTGTTGCCAGACCAGCTTCGAGCAGCCGCTGATAGACCAGCGGAATATCGCTCTGGCGGACATGCGGCAGGATCAGATTCTGTTCGTGACTGACGCGGATTTCATCATGGCCATAAAGCTGTGCCAGTTCGGCCACCAGCCGCATCTGGTCGGCAGTGGCATCGCCAGGCGCGCCGCCCACCGGCTTCAGTGATATGGTGACAATGCCATAGGCAGGGTTCTTGTGCTCCGCGACATTTGTCTCGACAAAGGCGCGGAAGGCGGGATTGGCCTGCTGCGCGTCTTCAAAGGCCAGCGAACGTGTATTGTTGAATGGCGGCGGCGCAAAGGCGGCCTCCATATCGGCAATCAGCTGTGCCGGCGGACTGACAAAGGTCTCGCGAATGGAAGCAAATGCCGCTTCGATATCGGCCTTGAGCGGCTCCAGGCCGGTTTCGTGGACAAGGATCTTGAGCCGCGCCTTGTATTTGTTATCGCGGCGGCCATGCAGATTATAAACCTGCAGGATTGCTTCAAGATAAGGCAGCAGATCCTGTTTCGGCAGAAACTCGCGCACGGTCTTGGCGATCATCGGTGTGCGGCCAAGACCGCCACCAACCATGACCTCATATCCTGGATCGCCGGCCTCGTTGTGCACCATCCGCAGACCAATGTCGTGAGAGCGGGTGACGGCGCGGTCATTCGGCGCGCCGGTAATGGCAATCTTGAATTTTCGCGGCAGATACTGGAATTCGGGATGGTCGGTTGACCACTGCCGCAGCAATTCCGCAGTTGGGCGCGGATCTTCAATTTCATCGGCAGCGGCGCCGGCAAAATGATCCGATGTCACATTGCGAATGCAATTACCGGACGTTTGGATGGCGTGCATCTCGACCTTCGCCAGCGCCTCCAGAATGTCCGGAACATCGCCCAGTTTCGGCCAGTTATACTGGATGTTCTGACGCGTGGTAAAATGGCCATAACCCTTGTCCCAGCGCTCCGCAATATAGGCCAGTTGCCGCATCTGGGTGCTGTTCAGAGTGCCGTAGGGCACTGCGACGCGCAGCATATAGGCGTGCAATTGCAGATAAAGTCCGTTGCGCAGGCGCAGCGGCTTGAATTCGTCTTCGGTCAGAGAGCCGTCGATCCGCCGCGCCACCTGGCTGCGGAATTCCTCAGTACGGCTCTTGACGAATTCCAAGTCAAAATCATTGTAGCGATACATGATCTAGGCGCCTTTTGAATGTGTGATTGGGGCGATTGCCGGCTCGCCCGCCAGATCGATTTTCTGCGCTGCTCGTTGCGGTGCCAGATAATCAATGCTGGGCCCGTTGAGGCGGTATTTTTCCCGAAAATGGGTTGGTGCCGGAGTTCCGTCACTGCCGATCGCGACGTCTAGCAGATAGGCGCCAACGATCAGATCCTGGCGGGCATCGCCAATTGCCAGCAGTGCCTCGGCGGATGCTTCATTTCGGGCAATTGCAGCATCGGCAATGTCACGCGACCAGCTGTTGCCAGCCGTCAGATAAACCACATCGCCCTGCATCAAATCATTGGCCGAGACGATTTTCGAATTAAACGGTTTAGCCATCACGCAGCTCCGGCTTGATGTTTGGGTGGGAGGGCGGCCAGTGCTGCCTGTGCGGATCTGGGGGCCAGGCCGAACATGATGACAGCCGGGCCGGGCAGATCTGCATCACTCAGCGTTTGAGGAAGGGACTGCAGATCGGTTGCCAGCAGTGTTTCGTCGGGCCGCGATACATTGAAGGCCACCGTTACCGGGGTTTTGGCATCGGCGCCATGCATCATCAGACGGCCGGTGACAAAGCGCGCCGAGCGTTTCGCCATATAAAAGGCAGCCGCCGTGCCGGGACGCGCAAGAGATTGCCAGTCCTGTTCGGCAAAACCCTTGACATCATGCCCGGTGAGAATGCGCAGTTCAGAATTACGCCCGCGCCGGGTCAGGGAGACGCCCATTGTTGCTGCGGCGGCAGATGCGGAGGTGATGCCTGGAACAATGCTCCAGGAAATTCCAGCTTCATCCAGCGCTTCGGTTTCCTCATCGAGCCGTCCGAACACGGCAGGATCGCCGGATTTCAAACGCACAACATGATGGCCACGGGCGGCATGATCGATCATCAATGCATGGATGGCATCCTGGCTCATGGCCGTGCCAAATCCGGTCTTGCCGGTTTCCTGCAGAACCGCTTCACGGCGTGCCAGTTCCAAAATATCGCCGGACACCAGCCGGTCATACAGAACCACATCCGCCTCGTGCAGCACGCGGCGGGCTTTCAAAGTGAGCAGTTCCGGATCGCCGGGACCTGCTCCGACAAGGCTGACATGGCCGTTCTTGGACGTATTGGCGGAACCAGCATTTTGAAGGGTCTCGGCAAACAAGGATTCAAGCCGGTCCGCAACGGCGGCTGTGCCGCCACGGTTGAGCGCCTTTTCGCCTTCGCCGTCATAGAATCTGGACCAGAAGGCGCGCCGCGGCCGGCCGGCCGGCAGCAATTCGGCGCGTGGCCTGAAGGCCTGCGCAATCCGCGCCAGCACACCAAGTCTGGCCGGAAGCATGGCTTCAATTTCGGCCTTGATCTTGCGCGCCAGAACCGGAGCGGCGCCTTCCGTACCAATGGCAATCGTCACCGGATCGCGGTCCACCAGGGCAGGTGTGAGAAAGGCGCTGGCTTCCAGGTTATCCACTACATTGACAAGCGCGCCTTCGTGGCGGGCTATTTCCGCAACGCGGTGGTCTTCGGTGGCCTCATCATTTGCTGCGTAAAACAGCGCTGCAGCGGCAACATCGCCCGGTGTCAAAGCCCGGTCATGCAAGACAATCTGTCCCGCCGTGGCCAGTGCAACAATGGCCGCAATCGGGCGTGCACCAAAGACCTCGATGCGGGCTTCGGTTTTGATCAGCAGTCTCAGTTTTGCCAGAGCAGTTTCGCCTGCACCGGAGACCACGATGCGGCGGTCGCGCAGATCGAGAAAGACGGGGTAATGGCGCATAATCCACCTGTGAAAGAATATTTTACTAAATTTGGGGGATTTATGCCGGTATTTCTAGGAATTGGTTTCCGTTTTCAATCGATAAAGAAACAAATTCCTCTTCATAATCGTCAAATGACAAAAAGTTGCCGCGACTCCTGCCGGATTTCCTGATTTGGCCTGTTTTGCAAGTTGTTGGAGTTTTGCTTTTCGCGGCCTTCTGGCGGCTTGCGGGAGTGGTGCAGAGCCCTCATTGCCAAAGGTACAAATGCAGTTACCCGGCACCTGTCGCCGGCTTCTGGTTGCTCCCGCATAAGCCGCCGTTACCGATCACGCAAGACAGCGATCAGCGATTTTCTGATATTCGCTGGAAGCCGTCTGAAAGCGGCTTTGGCCGTTGGCTTCAGGCGGCGATCCCACAGGCCGATATACAGCCTGCCCTTTTGCGATAGCGCGGCCCTGTAACTGGCCATGGCGGCAGTGCCATTTGACCAGTCGCCCTGATAGGCTTCATAATTCCCAAGATAGTCGATCATCGATATTTGATTTTCAATTGCCCATTGCAGGCTTTGTTCCATTTGCACCTTGCCGGCCGAATAGTTGCGGTGCGCCCAGTCGAATGATCCGAGGAAGCAGTAATAATGTTGTTGCTGGAGAAACCCCAGTTCAATGGCAATCGGTTTTCCGCCTGCTGTCATGACATAGGCCATTGCACCTTGGCGCGCGGCACTGTCGCCTTGCAGGGCCATCAGAAATTCAGCAACGTCAGGACCGGAAAAGGCAGAGATGTTGCGGCCGCTTTCCTTCAACCATTGGCGCTTGAAATCCAGCGCCAGGGAAATGGCCTTGCGATAGGCATCCGTGCCGCCAAAATGCACTTCGAGCTTGACGTCTCCCAATTCCCGTTCAATTTTCTGCAAGCGGCGGCGACGGCCCCTGCGGACAGATTTGGAGAATGAGGCCTGGAAGGGTGTCCAACTGTCAATCGTGTCAAGCTCCATCACCAGCGAAACCTCTTCGCTCTCCCGGTCGATGTTTTCTTCGTCAAGAATCGTGGCCATCTGGCTGGCTTGAGGAAAGCGTTTGAGCAGAATCGCATCGGAGTCGAAACGCCGGCACACTTCTTTCCAGCACATACGCATTTCCGCGATCGGCAGCAGAGCCGTATCGAGCAGAATATTGCTGTATTGGGCCAACGGGGCCCCGATGCTGTGATGAATTTTGAGGCCTAAGGCCCTGTTTTCCTGCATCAACGGGATAATGCAGGCAAGCTGGCCGGCGCGGCGTATGGTCACCAGTTGCAGTTTGCGGGCGGATGCATCCGATGCACTTTCAAGGTAGACGCTGCACCAGTTGGCGCACCAGTCATAACTCTGGAAATAGCCAAGGCCATCTGCAACCCTGGTTTCCAGTGCGCGCCATTCTGCTTCCAGGGCACGCAAGGCCTCCGGTGTGTCATGGATTTCAATATGCACCGGTTCGTCAACCATTAAGGGACCATTGGGCAAATTGACCGTTTCCTCGTGCAGGTTAGGGTTGCTCGGAAAGTCCATAAATCTCCTGATCATCTATCAGGACAGCTTCTGAGCGCCCTGGCGCAGCAAGACCTCCCTTTTTTCGGAAATTACAGGCTCTGAGTTACTCACCCGTTAAATGCAACTTGGAATTCTGTTCACCATACTGCGTCAGTTTAAATTCAAGTCATTGATAAACAAATGGAAATAGCATGTGTGTTTACGGTTTGTTAACCATGTTGAGGTGAAAGGCCAATCGCCTGCATCAACGCAATGCATTGCCGCTCAAAGTGTCGAACAGATGCATGTTTTCCGGTTCTGCGCTCAGCTTGACAGTGGCTCCAAGTTTTGGCGGCGTTCTGCCGGAGGCTCTGGCGATCAGTTCCTGGTTGCCGATGGAGACATAGACCAGTGTTTCAGATCCGAGCGGCTCCAGAATGCTGACCTGACCTTCAAACTGGCCGTCCTCATGGCTGACCCGCAAATCATCCGGGCGCAACCCCAGCGTGACCGGTCCGGCCTGCTGCGAACCAGATGCGACCGGCACCTGCCAACCGCCTTCCAGATGCACCACACCCTGTTGCAGATTTCCCTGCATCATATTCATCGACGGTGCACCGATGAACTGGGCGACGAACATGTTGGCGGGACGGTGAAACACGTCATACGGCGTCCCGATCTGCTGAATATGACCATCCTTCATGATCACGATGCGATCAGCCATGGTCATCGCTTCAACCTGATCATGGGTAACGAAGATGATGGTATTGCCGACACGCTGGTGCAGTTTCTTGATTTCCAGACGCATCTGGGTGCGCAATTGGGCATCCAGATTTGACAGCGGTTCATCAAACAGGAACGCCGCCGGGTCACGCACCATGGCGCGGCCAATGGCGACGCGCTGGCGCTGTCCGCCGGACAATTCGTTGGGGCGGCGGTCGAGCAGCTCGGTCATGCCGAGAATTTGCGCGACCTCAGCAATGCGCGCCTCTTTCTCAGGCTTTGATGCCTTGGACGTGCGCAGGCCAAAACCGATATTCTTGCGAACCGACATATGCGGATAAATCGCGTAATTCTGAAACACCATCGCAATGTTGCGTTCTTTTGGCTCGCGGTTATTGACCAGTTCGCCGCCGATGTAGACTTCCCCTGCGGTGATATCCTCAAGACCGGCAATCATGCGTAAAGTGGTGGATTTTCCACAGCCAGACGGTCCCACCAGCACGACGAATTCGCCATCGGCCACATCCAGACTGATGCCGTGCAGGACTTCGGTCTTTCCGTAGGTTTTCACAAGGTTTTTGATTGAGACCGTGGCCAAGGTACTACTCCTGCGTCAATGCGTTGAAAGCGCGTTGCAGGGCATCGCCCGCCGCCGCTTCACGGTTTGCAATAAAGGCCGTCCTGTTTTGAAGATCAGCCAGAGTGGCCGAATAATGGCTGAATGCGTCGTCCATCGCTTCGGGTGCCGGTCCGCCGGTGCGGTTGCGCCGGGCGACGAAAGTCCGTGCGCTGACCGCAGACACGAAATCATCTTCGCCAAGGGCGGGTGCGCGGTCGGCGTGAGCCAGAAAAGCCCGGAAGAAGACTGGGAATCCTTCTCCCAGAGGCTTTCCGGCTGCGATCACCGCGCGGGAGGTGGTTGCGGCAATTTCGTGAGCCTGGCGGAAGGACAGGCCTTCGCTGCGCACCAGCGTGTCGGCCAGTTCCGTGATAGTTATGCAGGCAGCATCACTATTGGACTGAACCTTTGCGCTGTTGATTGAACAGGCATCGACCACGGCCGCCAGAAGCTGCAGCATCCGGCCACCGCTGTCAAAGGCGGCATAGCCGGCCTGCTGCACCTCGCCCTCGCTGTCATTCATGTCAGTAAAGGGCGTATTGTGCATGGTGTTGACGATCATGTCACAGCGCCCGCAGGTGACAGAGGCCATGTGACGCATATGTTCGATGGGTACCGGATTGCGCTTTTGCGGCATGATCGAACTGATCTGAACCAGTGCATCAGGCACATGCAGCTGCCCGACTTCAAAAGCGGCCCAGAACTGAAAATCCTGCACCAGCCGTCCCAGATGCAGGAAAACCAGTTTTATCGCCGAATAGAGCGCGGTGATGTAATCCACAGAGGCAATACAGCCATAGGAATTGCGCAGCGGTTCGGCAAATCCCAGCAGCTCCGCCATGCGCTCGCGGTTAATCGGAAAGCCCGAGGTGGTGATCGCCGCAGCTCCCATCGGGCAGTGGTCAAGGCCCTCGCGCGCGGTCTGCAGCCGATGCAGATCGCGCAACAGAACTTCCAGCGCGGCGCACAGATAATGGCCGAACGTGGTCGGTTGTGCCGGCTGGCCATGGGTATAGGCAACAATCAGCGTATCTCGCTCAGTGCGAGCTTTTTGCAGCACCACATCAGCAAGGCCGTAGCCCGCCTCGATCAGCTTATCAATGCGCTGTTTCAATGCCAGTTTGAAGATCGTGTGGTCCATGTCGTTGCGCGAACGCGCCGTGTGCAACATGCCGGCCATATCGGGCCCCAGACGCTGCTTCAGTTCTGCTTCCACGAGAAAGAAATAATCTTCATACTCGCCGCTATAGCTGAGGGCCGGAACATCCACCGTCCGGTCGATGTCGACAAGCGCATTGGCAATGGCACTTGCAACGTCGCGCTGCAGAATACCGGTCTCGGTGAGCATCACCAGATGCGCCCGGTTGATGCTGCGAACCGCCCCGGCATAGTGCGCCTTGGTGGTTTCAAACAAGGGCACCAGAACCGTGTCCTTGTAGACCGGATGGGGGAAGCGGGACAGATCGGTCATCCCTTCAGGCCTGCCATCACCACACCGCGAATGATAAAGCGCTGGAAAATCAGGAACACGATCAGGGTTGGCAAGGTCGATAGCGCGGCTCCGGTCATGATCAGCTCCCATTCGACCTGCTGCTCGACGCTGAACGTCGTCAGCCCGACCGGCAGGGTATAAAGCTCCTGGCTGTTGGTGACGATGAGTGGCCAGATAAAGGCGGTCCAGTTGCCGAGAAAGACAAAGATGGCAAGCGCCGCAAGCGCCGGTTTGACCAGCGGCATGGCAACGCTCCACCAGATCTGAAATTCGTTGAGACCATCGATGCGCGCGGCTTCAAGAAAATCATTGGGAACGGTTTCAAAAAACTGCTTCATCAGGAAAACCCCGAAAGCGGTCATCATGCCCGGGAACATGATGCCCCAATAGGTGTCGAGCCAGCCCAGCTTGGTGCTCATCAGATACCAGGGAATGACCAGCATTTCGGTGGGGATCATCAGGGTCGAGAGGATCGCGATGAAGACAATGTAGCGGCCCGGAAAGCGGAATTTGCACAGCGCATAGCCGACCAGACTGTCGAAGAACACGTTAGAGACCGTGGTCAGTGTGGCGATGATCAGTGAGTTGTTGAACCAGTTGAAAAAGCGGCCATCCTCCAGAACCAGCAGATAGTTCTCCAGCGTCGGCTTTTCAGGAATGAGATTGAGATTATAGACCTCGAAGGGAAATTTGAATGAGGTGGAGAGCATGTAGATAAGCGGGGTGATCATCAGAATACCGCCGGCAAACAGCAGCAGCCAGCGAATGAACTGGGCATAATTGCGGGGCGGGCGCACGCTCGCCGTGCTGCTGCGGTCTTGCAGCAGCGCCTGGGAGGTAGGTCTGACGGACAGATCGGTGGTGGTCATGTCAGCGGTCCCTCAGGATGCGCAATTGCAGCAGGCTGACGGCCAGCAGAACCAAAAACAGCACCACGGTTTGTGCGGCCGCATACCCCATATCATAGCGGGTAAAGGCTGTTTCATAGATCATCAGCACCAGGGGTTTGGTGGAATTCAGCGGGCCGCCGGGATTGTTGGTGGTCATGTTGAAGACCTGATCAAAAATCCGCAGAAATCCGATCGAGGAAAACACCACCAGAAACACAATGGTCGGTTTCAACAACGGCAGGGTAATTTCCCACAATGTTGCCATCGGCGACACGCCGTCAATGCGCGCCGCCTCGTAATAGGTCTGCGGAATGGCGCGCAGCCCGGCCATGAAAATGATGATCTGAAATCCCAGTCCGGCCCACACTGCTGGTGCCAGAATGGCGGGCAGTGCATTGGTGGTGGAATTCAGAAACTCGATTTGCGGTATGCCGAATGTGGCCAGTGCATTGTTGAATACGCCGATGGGCACCGGCTGATAGAACCAGCGCCAGACCCAGGCCATGGCAACGGCGCTGGTCATGAATGGCAGAAAGTAAAGCGCGCGGATGGTGCCATGCATGAACCGCACCTTGTCAATCTGATAGGCGATCAGAAAAGCGATGACGAGGCTCAGCGGTGTGCCGATGATCAGATACAGAAAGGTGTTTTTGAACACTTTCCAGAACACCGGGTCGTTGAACAATTTGATGTAATTGTCGAGCCCGGTCCAGGTGCGTGCGCCAAGCAGGTTCCAGTCCTGAAACGACACCAGTATGGCATTGGCCGTGGGGTAGAACCGCACCACCACATAAAACACGGTGGGGACGGCGAGAAAACACCACGCCCAGACGATCTGTTTCTGCGATATCGAGAGGTTTTTGTAAAATGCCACGCGACGTGCCGCCTGAATTCAATGCAATGAAGGGCGATGCCCCGGCGCGCCACAGCGCCGGAGCAAAAGGCTAGGGTCTGAACTCAATTAGGAAATTGGATTGGCGCTGCCAGAAAAGCCCAAATGCTATGAACGGATTGCAGG